>WSSedL1CaDRAFT_10001826_pt1 | contig 11723 bp, 12 predicted proteins | sample WetSurSL1Cattail_FD_9464 | JGI IMG/M metagenome (IMG submission 9464)
GCTGGCCAAGTGGATTCTCAGCCTTCAGTAATCTGCATGGAGCACCCGTCAGGCACCCGTCCATAACCTGGCGCGGGTGCTGCCGAAGGCGTCAGGAGGGGGCGGAGTTGGGCAGTTGTGTCAGTTTGCCCGTGCAGGTGCTGGCCATGCTGAGCTGGCTGCTGGTGGGGTTGATCTGTCTTAGATATTTTAAAAACAATAGCTACTAGCCCTTATGGAATAAAGGCTAGAGGCCAATTCCTTATAAAAGCTGCAGCGGCGATGGCAGCGAAGAGTGCATCACGGTTCGACCAGCGTCAGCTTTTTGATGCCCACGGCGCCAGCGGCGGCCACCAAGTCTTTGCTTTGTTGGGTCAGGCTAGCGATGGTTTTCTGGATGCGCTGGCGGCCTGGGGCGTCTTTGGCCCCCAAAATTTCGCGGTCGAACGGCGCCTGGATGGCCTCCGCGGCGGCTACCGACTGGGCGATTTGCTGCGAGGTTTTTTCGGCCAATGTCGGGTCGGTCAGTGCCGTCAGGTCGCGCAGCGAGGGGCCGCTGACAACACTGCCATCCAGTCGTTTGTAGCTGCCGAGCCAGACGTTCTGGATGCCCTTGGCGTTGGTTGATGCGTCGCGGTGGGTGTTGTCAGAGAAGCAGGAGTGTTCGTCTTCCTGGTCCTGACTGTTGAGCGCCACCTCCAGCCGTTCACCAGCGAGTTCGCCGCGTGACAGCGAACCTAAGCCCACCAACATTTTGCGCACCGATTCCTTGCCACCTTTCTCAAACTTGGCGCGGTAGTTGTTCTTGACGTCCGGCGCCCAGGCCTTGACCAGGCTGGCCGTGTCATCCACCAGCAGGTCCATCACGGTCTTCAGGTACAGGCGACGGCGGTCGGCGTTGGGTGCTTTGCCGTCGACAAAGTCTTCAAAACTGCGCGCACCGGGGCCGGTTTCGGACAAGTCCTGGCCCCACAGGAAGAATTCGATCGCGTGCCAACCAGTGGCAATGTTTTCTTCACCACCACGCTCGTTCTGGGCAATCAGATTTTTGCGGTTGATGACAAATTTTTTGTTGTTGATCAGGCCAGCGTTGGCTTTGCCTTTGACCGAGTCAACAAAAGATTCATCCATGGGCCAGGCGTTCATGCGACCTTCAGGACCACTGTCGCTGTCGATCGGGCCACCGTAAAAACGGAAGGCCTCGGTCTGGCCATAAGCCTCACGGGCGTTCAGCCAAGCTTGTTTGGCCGCGTCTTGTGTTGTGCTGGATGGGCTCGCCAGGAACTCGTTGACCGCTGTTTGCAATGCCAGCGCTGCCTGGTGCACATCCTGATAATTGGCATGCACCAGTGTGGCGTATTGCGCCACTACGGTGGCGTGGGTCACGCTGCCTTGGCTGCTGGTAGCCGCAGGGGCAGCCTGGGCTGAGGCCGTCGGCAAAAGGGCGGGAGCTGTCAAAGAACCCAGGACGAGGGCGGTGGCCAGAGACAGGGAATGAAGTTTCATGGGGCTCCTTGTTGTGAGTGAGTTGTAGATAATATTACATAAATAAGAACGATTCGTATTTGTGGTGAATTGAGCTTTTAACCTCATTGCCAAGGTTGGTGCGTTGGGTGCTTGCAGCCGTTCGGACGCTGTTTTCGTTTGCGATCACGCATTCGCATGAGTGTGTTTGCTGTTGGTGGATGGCTGTAAGTGCTGCTGCAGCCACATGTTCACGGCATTGCTGGGCTTTTGGAGCGGCTTGTTTGTATCGGGACGAGCGGTGTGCAGTTGGATCATTCAAAAAATGCAGTGAAATACCTGGCTAAGTGAAGGTAATACGAATTACTCGCATTTATAATGAGCGTGTTTTCCATTTCAGAGGGGCTGTTTCATGAACACACTTTTTATTCTTGGCGGCAGTGCGGTCATGGTTGTTGTCGCCGCAGCCTGGGTGTTGCGCAAGTGAGGTCGTTGACAGAGCGCCGTTCGACATGGTTGTCCATGACGGCAGCTGATCGGCGCCCGTTTGTTGTGGTGGCTTATGTGCTGGCGTTTCACGCCCTGGCGTTGTGGGCGCTGCAAAGCGGGTTGTTGCGCAAAGCGGTTGAAATAGTGGTGCCGGTGCAGATGTTGAGCGAGTTCATTGAGCCACCGGCGCCGCGCGAGGCGCCGCCCGCGCCGCCGGTGGTTGTTAAACGTCCGGTGATACAACCCAAGGCGCCAGTTGTGCCGCAAACTTTGGCGGTGCGAGCGCAGACCCCGACACCCGAGGCATGGACGGTGCCGGTTGCGCCTGCTGCGCCACCAGCACCGATCGCGGCGCCGGTGGAGTCTTCGCCACCAGCCCCTGTGGCCCCCCCGGCGCCACCGACCGTGGTGTTGCCCTCTAGTGATGCTGACTATCTGCAAAACCCCAAACCGGTGTACCCGTCGGCCAGTAAGCGTCGTGGTGAACAGGGTTTAGTGATTCACAGTGTGTTGATTGGTACCGATGGTTTGCCAGTGAGTGCCAGGCTGGTGAAGTCCAGTGGTTTTGATGCGCTGGATCAGGCTGCCTTGACGGCGGTGATGCGCTGGCGCTACATCCCAGGAAAACGCAACGGGGTGCCTACCACCATGTCTTTTAACGTGCCCATCAACTGGGTGCTCGAGTAATTTTTTATCAGGAGCTTTAACAATGGAATCGCAATTCGGCATCGTCAATGTCTGGACCCAGGGTGATTTGGTGACCAAGGGGGTGGCGGTGCTTTTGCTGCTGATGTCAATGGCCAGTTGGATCGTGATTGCACTCAAGACACTGGACATCATCAAATACCAGAAACAAGCCAAACAGGCTGCTGACTTCTGGCATAGCGATGACTTTGCAGCCGCGCTGGACAAACTGGGCACGGATGCGACGGACCCGTTTCGCCAAATCGCCCTCGAAGGCCGGGAGGCCACCGCGCATCACCGCAATAGCAAAATGCATCTGCACGACAGCCTGGACGTCAGTGACTGGGTCACACGCTGCCTGCGCAACGCCATGGATGAGATCACCGCGCGCCTGCAGTCGGGGTTGGCGATTTTGGCGTCGGTCGGGTCAACGGCGCCGTTTGTGGGACTGTTTGGCACGGTGTGGGGCATTTACCATGCGCTGCTCAGCATTGGCATGTCGGGTCAGTCGACCATTGATAAGGTGGCCGGTCCGGTGGGTGAGTCCTTGATCATGACTGCGCTGGGTCTGGCTGTGGCTATTCCCGCCGTGCTAGGTTACAACGCCTTGGTGCGTGGCAACAAAGCCATTCAGAACAAGCTGGGCAGTTTTGCGCATGACCTGCACGCCTTCTTTGTGACTGGCGCCAGAGTGAACTCTCCTGGTACCAGCAACGTGGTGGTCATGAAAAAAGGAGCTTGAGCATGGCTTTCGGAACCCAAACCGATGCAGACGATGTGATGAGTGAAATCAACATGACACCATTGGTGGATGTCATGTTGGTGTTGCTGATCATTTTTATCATCACCATTCCGGTGATGAAGCACTCGGTGAATGTGGATCTGCCGGTGGCAGCCAACCAGCCGCAAGTGATTCTGCCGCAGACCATTCGGCTGAGTGTGGATGCGCAGGGGCAGTATTACTGGAACGAGGGTGCGGTGGATGAATCCGCGTTGCCAGGCTTGTTGAAGACAGAGGCTGCGCGCGAGCCGCAACCTGAACTGCACATCCGGGGTGATAAGGCAGTGCGTTATGAACGCGTGGCGCAGGTGATGGCAGCAGCCCAGCGAGCGGGCTTGCGCAAAATCGGTTTTGTCACGGAGCCTGGCCAGTGATGGCGCAGCAGCCTGCTCATGACACGAAGGCAGGTGTCGCTGCTGTCGAGTCTTTGGCAGCGCAGTCGGCCGGCATACGTGGCTTGATGTCACCGGCACCCATGTCCAGCGCAAGTGTGTTGCGTGGTCACAGGTCTGTCCCAATTGAACACGAGGGTGTGATTTACCGTTTGCAGGTGACCAAGCTGGGCAAATTGATTTTGACCAAGTAACCCCTGGTGCAAGACCAAGACCCGTGACGGTCTTGGTCAGGTCAAAACATCCGGCAGCAACTGTTCATGCCACCGCAGTCTGCTGCAACTCTGACAAAGCCCGCTTGAGGCTGGCGGTGCCCGGGTTTTCCACAAACAGGCATTGTTTGCCAGTGCGCTTGCAGTGGTCTTTGACGCGCCAATAGGCGTTGTGGCTGATGCAGCCGGTTTGGCAGATCACCAGATCGGCAGCCGCCAGTGTGGTGTCCAGTTTGGTGAGGCTTTCTTCTTCGCCACCGTCATGGTGTGCAAAACGTGCACCGACACTTTCAATGATGTCGCGGTACTGCGGCACGCTGGCGGTGCGCCCACCTACACACAACACGGCACGGTCTTCCAGCTGAATGAGTTTGAGGGGTGTTGTAGTGAGATCTGCGCCAGTCATGTCAGCTTGGGGCGCAAGGCGTTTGAGTTCAGTGGCCTGGGTTTCGATCACACGATTGCTGCGTTCATTGTCTTGCTGTGCCTGCTGCAAGGCGCGTTCCAGCGCCTGGATCTGTTTGGCTTGCAGGACGAGGTCCTCTGCCTGTTTGGTGCGGCAAGCCAAGTCTGGTACCGACGTTTCCAGTGTGTTCAGTTGCTGTTGTAAGCTGGCCAGGCGGGTGTCGCGGGTGATCACATCGGTGCGCAGTTGCATCACCTGGTCTTGCAGCAACTTGAGTCGCCCCGCGCCTTCGTTGGCCAGTTGGTTGATGCGTTGTTGAGCGTTGGCCAATTCACGTGTCAATACGGCATTTTGATCCGCCAAAGCTTGCAAACGTTGCAGATCAGCACGTTGTGCCGCGCCCACCTGGTGTTGCAGCATGTGCACTTCTCCGAGTATCTGGCGTTCCAGGTCGGGGGTACAGCGGGGATGTGTCAGCGTGGCCCAAAGCGGGCCAGCCAAGTCTTTTTGCGAGGCATCACACCACCAGCTGCTCAGCGCCTCGGTGGTTTTGATACTTGCCGCCTGGCGTATCGCCAGCGCATAACGCTTTTCCAGTTCGCGCTGCATACCTTCGGCCAGTGGTGTGCGGCTGGCGCACTGGCCAACGGCGCCAGAGTGCAGGGCGTAGTCGGTGTCGACGTTGTGTCCGCGAAACGTCTTATTGACCACCCGACGTAGGACCGGAATCGGCAAACAAACACCAACCACCGGGCAAAATGCACGGCCTTCAAAATCCCACAGTTTGCGTCTGCGCGATCCCGTGGTGGTGACGGCAACAGGTTCTTCGGCCGCGGGACTGGTCAGCGGGGTGGCGGCATGGCTAACAATGGCATGGGTTTGGCACACAAGGCTCTCCTGTTTCAGGGTTAACGAAGCGGGTGACCTGCGCCTTACGCATAACCGGTCAGGCTGCGGCATCACAAATGAGAGTTATTCCCATTGGCTGGTGAATTATGCATGATTTCCTCGCAAGTGATAACCATTCTCATTATTTACAAGGTGAATTCTCCTTTTTCAACCTGCTGAAGGACTTCCCACAGTGATCTTTCCTCCGCTGACGGTTGCGTTTGTTTTGGTTGCTGCTGCCCGCAACGAACAACTCATCTAACCGGTGTTTGACCTGTGCACCCGGGACACCGGCGTCCAGATCAAGCATATCTCCGGTAGTGAGAGCGCACTGATGGATCGTTTGAAGGCACGGTCTTTTGCCTTGCATTCCCTTTTTGTTATAAGGGCTGGTTGCTATCTTAGTTGTAGTATTTTCGGTGCTGCGGCATGTGCCTGGCAGCTGACCATGTGATGCGTTCTCGGTCGCGTGAGTCGGCCTAGTCCATACCACGGCCAGGCAGCCTGGGTCGGCTGCTACATTTGGTCCAGCTGTTGCCCCAAACCCTTGCAGGACGCCCCATGAAAGCTTTTCAAGAGTATTACCCTGACAACCTGTCGCACTGTTATGGCTGTGGTTCCAACAATGAGCGAGGCCACCGCATCAAAACCTATTGGGATGGGGATGAGACGGTGACCCGTTTTACCCCCGAGCCGTACCACACCGCTGTGCCAGGTTACACATATGGCGGCTTGCTGGCGTCATTGATTGATTGCCACGGCACTGGCACCGCAGCGGCGGCAATGTACCGGCAAGAAGGGCGGGCGATGGACAGCCTGCCCGCGTTCCGGTTTGTGACCGGCTCGTTGCATGTGGACTATCTGAAACCGACACCGATTGCTGGCACGTTGGAGATTCGCGGTCGTATCAAGGAAATCAAAGGTCGCAAAGTGGTGGTGGAAGCCACCGTGTATGCCAATGGGGTGGCCACCGCACGTGGTGAGGTGGTGGCAATTCAGATGCCGGACAGCTTTGGCTCGGTGGCTTGAAACCCTCTGTTCAATAGCGCGGGGCCAAGGCCCTGGGCACATTGGCATAAAGCGTTGCTTGCGTCAAAAAGCGTTGTAGCGCGGGGGTGATGCCCTTGTCCTGGTGGACCACCAGGTAACACTGGCGGCTCATGGGTGGCAATGGGCTGGAGACCACCTGCAGCCGCCCGGTCGCGATGAAGTCTGCCACCACCCAATGCGACAGGCAGGCTACACCCAGGCCCTCGGCAGCTGCCAGTTTGATGGCTTGTGAGCTGCCCAAAACGATGCTGCGCCGATATGAGTGCAGGTACGGCAGCAGCAGCTGATCGGTGCTCTCGCGTGTACCAGAGCCTTGTTCGCGCAGCAACCAGACGGCATCGCGCAGGGCGTCCAGCGACATCGCTGCCGAGCCCGTGGCACTGGTTTTTGCATCCTTCAGGCCGATGGTCCCTGGGTGATCTGGGGCGCATACCAGCAACAATTCATCCTGCAACCAGGGTGTCATGGTCAGTGTTGGTTGGTGTGAGGGGCCTTCGATCAGACCCACATCCAGATCAAAAGTGGCGACTGCGTCACAAATCGCCTCGGTGTTGCCGATGACCACTTGCGACTGCCAGGCGCTGCTCTGCGTCTGTTGTTGCAGAAACTTGCGCAGCAATGGGGGTAACACGTTGTTGCCGATGGTGGTGCTGGCGCCAATACGCAGCGTTTGCGCCAGACCGTTTTTGGCGCTCTGTTCGATGGCGATGGCACCGTCGAGCAGGACTTGTGCACGCGGCAACAAGGCGCGGCCGTTGTCGTTGAGCAGCAGGCGTTTGCCGGTTCGATCAAACAGGCTCAACGACAGCAGTCGCTCCAGTTCGTTGATGGCTGAACTGGTGGCTGACTGCGACAGTGCCAGTTGGCCGCTGGCCGCCGTTGTACTGCCACAGCCAGCCACAGCGGCAAATATTTGTAATTGGCGCAGTGTCAGACGCAGGACAGGCATGGTGTTTGTTGGTTCTATAACGATTGAATGGGTAAATATTACCTGAATAAGCTGTTTTACAAATTGATAAGGGCACCCTAAAGTCAGCGCACCTCTTGTTCTTCCCGGCAAAAAACACCATGACCCGCAGCTCTTCGGCAAGCCTTGCCCACCCCTCGATGCTTTTGACACGGGGGCGTGTGGTGTTACAGACGTATTTGCCGGGTTTGTTGCTCAGTGGTGTCTTGGCCAGTGCCGGGATGGCACTGGGCGGCCTTGATTGGCCGCAAAACCATGGTCTGAGCGCGCTCAGTCTGGCGATTTTGCTGGGCATGCTGCTGGGCAACACGGTGTACGGGCGTGTGGCGACACAGTGTGGCCCGGGTGTGAATGTCTCCAGACAGCGGCTGCTGCGCCTGGGTATCGTCCTGTACGGCCTGCGCCTGACGTTGCAGGACATTGGTCATGTAGGCCTGGCTGGAGTTGTGATTGACGCCTTGGTGCTGGGGTCGACCTTCACCCTGTCGTACCTGGTTGGCACCCGCTGGCTCAAGCTTGAGCCGAAAGCGGTGATGTTGATCGGTGCTGGCAGTTCCATCTGTGGTGCTGCTGCCGTTTTGGCCACCGAACCCGTGCTGCGCGCCCGCGCCGAACACGCCTCGGTGGCTGTGGCTACTGTGGTGGTGTTTGGCACCTTGGCGATCTTTTTGTACCCGCTGCTGTTTCAGCTTAACCAACATTGGCCGGTGATTGTTGGTGGTGCCAACGGTTTTGGTTTGTATGTGGGGTCGACCATCCACGAGGTGGCGCAGGTGGTGGCGGCTGCGCGTTCGGTAGGCAGCGCGGCGGCTGACACTGCCGTCATTACCAAAATGGTCCGTGTGATGATGCTCGCGCCGTTTTTGATCGTGTTGTCAGCTTGGTTGGTGCGTGGTCAGGCCCAGGCTCCGGCCCACCCATCCAGCCCAAACAAGGACCTTGGCAAATCGACCTCAGCCATCACTGTCCCCTGGTTTGCCTTCGCTTTCATGGCCGTTGTGGTGGCCAACTCGTTTCAGTGGCTGCCTCGCTCGGTGGTCGCGATGGCCACCGATGTGGATACCGGTCTGCTGGCCATGGCCATGGCCGCATTGGGGCTAAGCACCCAGGTGTCGGCAATCCGCCAGGCGGGCTTCAAACCCCTGTTGCTGGCCGGTGGGCTTTTTGTCTGGCTGGTGGTTGGCGGCGCGTTGATCAACCGCTGGGTGTTGGCGATGTTGTAAACCCTTGGCGGCTATCTTTCAGATTTGTGCCAGCCGGCATCAGGTGCAAGTGCTGTATGCGAGCAAGTTCCTGCAGTGGCATCAGCGCACAGGTCGTGATCCTCTCTCCAAAATGGAAAACTTGGAAGGGGGAGGTGATGGTGAATCAGTTGTCTGACTATTTGGGCGCTTGCGTGAGGGACAGGAAAACTGACAAAAATCAATTTTCATCTGCCAATACTGTCATAGATTGATTTTCAAATTGGTTGAAGTTCTTCTATAGCCGCTTGTTTTTATTGGATTAAATCGCGAATTGGGTGCTGGCATGAATATTGACTGTCTTGATCCATCAAGGCAGTCTTTTGCGTATCCCCGCAGCAAGGGGCAGTCCTTGGTTGACTAAAACAAGGACGACTTTGCCATGGGCATGGTTGGGCTATGCCCCACCTGGTTTGAAGCAGGTATGGGCAGCGGCTGGAGTCTGTCCCCATCACCGTGGCCAAAAAGTATGACCATGACTTGCGCCACTACTGCTGGGCCAGCGCATCAACAAAGGCTACGGGGGTTATGCCCGTTTTTGTGTGAATGCGGTGGCGCTACTCATTGTCGGCACCATGCGTGAGGTGCTGTGTTATGTGACGCTGGCTATGGGAGTCATTGAAACAAACGATGTATATACCCCATGGGGTATATAAAATATCGTCATCGACAAGATTAATCGATGTATTTAATTTAATAGTTTTCAACCACTGGAGTTCATTATGGAAAACACTGTCGGCTTCCCTCAACTCAATGCACGCGCTCCCGAGTTCAACGCGGTCACCACCTCTGGCCAGCGCACTCTGGACGATTACAAAGGCAAATGGCTCATTCTGTTCTCGCACCCTGCTGACTTCACACCGGTGTGCACCACAGAATTCATTGGCTTTGCCAAGCACTTTGACAAGTTCCAGTCGATGAACTGTGAACTGCTTGGTTTGTCGATCGACAGCCTGTTTTCGCACCTGGCCTGGATGCGCAACATCAAGGAAAAATTTGGCGTAACCATTCCGTTCCCAATCATTGAAGACATCAAGATGGATGTGGCCCGTGCTTACGGCATGATCCACCCCGGTGCGGCTGATACGCAGGCTGTCCGCGCGACCTTCTTCATCGACCCCAAGGGCGTGTTGCGCGCTATGGTGTATTACCCGATGAGCAATGGCCGCAGCATTGAAGAGTTTGTGCGCCTGTTAGAAGCCATGCAAACCAGCGATGCCAACGGCGTAGCTACCCCTGAAGGCTGGACACCTGGCTGTAAGGTCATCGTGCCGCCGCCCAAGACAGCTGCCGCTGCTGAAGCTCGTGCTAGTGAAGGTTATGACACCACCGATTGGTATTACTCCACCAAATCACTGTAAGCACATATATCAGGCAGGGGCTGCTTCATCGTGGCCTCTGTCTTTTTGTGATTTTTCTTTGATTCCCTTTAATCCGAACCGTCGGAGACGCAATGACACGCCTGCACGTTGAGTCACAGTTTGATACCGTCACCTCTACCTTTAGCCACATCTTGTGGGATGAGGCAACCCGGCACGCCGCGCTGATTGACAGCGTGTTGGACTACGACCCCAAGTCGGGTCGGACCTGCACCACCAGCGCTGATCGCCTGGTGCAACGCGTGGCAGATTTGCGGTTGCAGGTGTTATGGCTGCTGGAAACCCATGTACACGCCGACCACCTGAGCGCGGCACCTTACTTGCAGAAGAAGTTGGGTGGTCGACTGGCGATTGGCGCGCATATCACCACAGTGCCAAATGTGTTTGGCAAGATTTTCAACATCGGGTCTGAATTTGCCCGCGACGGTAGCCAGTTTGACCGGTTGCTGGCTGACGGTGAAGAATTCGCTGTGGGAGGGTTGACCGTCACCTCTTTGCACACCCCAGGCCACACCCCCGCATGCATGACCTATCTGGCGCGTGATACCGCCACAGATCCGGTGCACACCGTGGCCTTTGTCGGTGACACGCTGTTTATGCCTGACTACGGTACCGCCCGCTGCGACTTCCCAGGAGGTAGCGCCAGCACGCTTTACCAGTCCATCCACAAAGTTCTCAGCTTGCCTGATGCAACCACCCTCTATCTGTGCCACGACTATCCGCCTGACGGTCGGGAGCCCGGTTGTGTGACCACAGTTGAGGCGCAAAAAGCCGCCAATGTACATGTGCATGACGGTATCAGCGAGGCAGACTTTGTTGCCATGCGCACCGTGCGCGATGCCACGTTGGCTGTGCCGGTCTTGTTGTTGCCATCGGTGCAGGTGAACATGCGCGCCGGGCAAATGCCCCCCACCGAAAGCAACGGTGTGAGCTACCTAAAAATACCGGTCAACGCGCTCTGAGCTTTTCGGGTGTTATGCCTATTCACGAACCACCTCATCATGACCAAAATTTCTATATACCAAGCCACCGACTGGTCACCCCTGCATCGCCAAGTGTCGGCCTGGGCCCTGGGCTTGGTGCTTGCGCTGGGGTACACACAGCTCAGTCTGGCGCAGGCTCCGGCTGCCGTTGCCGTCGGCCAGACTTTGCCCGCGCTGAGCCTGAAAGACCAGCATGACAAGCCTTGGCAGATCACGCCGAGCACCAAGTTGGTGATGTTTGCCGCTGGTCGCAAGGCTTCCAACCTCGCTCAGGCCGTGTTGCAAGCCCTGCCCAATGACCAACTGACCCAAAAAAACGCGGTGTATTTGGCGGACATGAGCAAGATGCCCGGTTTCATCACCCGCACTTTTGCGCTGCCCACCCTGCGTGGGATGCCGTACCTGATTGGTGTATCTCAGGACGAGACCACGCTTGCTGCATGGCCGCGACAGACCGATGCAGTCACGCTGATTGAGCTTGATCAAAGCCTAGTTAAGCGCATCAGCTACGTAACCACTGAATCAGAATTGCGCGCCGTGCTGGAGCGTTAAGACCGACGAAATGGCGCTTCTTTGGCGATTGGTTTGCCGGGCGTGACTTTAGTCACCGTTACTCCGTGGGGTATGTGGGATAGTCCATTCGGTTGTTTTTTGTGGTCTATCTGAATAGGAGTTTGCATGAATAAATCTGCATGGGTGGCTAGCGCCTTGTTGGCGGCTGTTGGGGCTGTACAAGCCGGTGAACTGTTTGTGTCGATCAGCAGCGGTAGCGCCATGACCCAGGCCGCTGGCATTGTGCTGGCGGGGC
>WSSedL1CaDRAFT_10001827_pt1 | contig 11717 bp, 14 predicted proteins | sample WetSurSL1Cattail_FD_9464 | JGI IMG/M metagenome (IMG submission 9464)
TGGCCAGCCCAGCTACCGGCTTGACCTCAAGATTCTCGACCCGACCAAGGAAGGCAACGCGGGCATCGGCATCTTCCGGTGCACGCACGGCGATGCGCCGACCGTCGACGGCCTGTGCCGTACCCGGCCCCATGCTCCGGTTTATTGCATCGACAACCACCTGCACCGTGCCAAAATCGCTCGTTCCCAACTCGTAATAGACGAACCCGCCCTGCCCGACTGCGGAGGGCACGGCCCGTTCGACGGTCGCCCCATCGGGAATCCGCCCAGCCGAGAGGTGATTAACCGTCACCTTCGAACCACCGGAAGAAGCGCCGACGCCGCCGACCAAAACGTTGCCCTGGGCAACGGCATAGACCTGACCATCGCCACCCTTCATTTGCGTCATGAGCAGCGTACCGCCGCGCAGACTTTTGGCATTACCCATCGAAGAGACGGTCACATCAATCGGCTGTCCCGGCCGGGCAAAGGCCGGCAAGGTGGCGGTTACCATCGCCGCTGCGACATTCTTCAACTGCAGCTTGGTCGCTTGATCGGAGGTCAGATTAATCCCCATCTGCGACAGCATATTGCCGATCGCCTGCGTAGTGAAAGGTGTCTGGGTCGTCTGATCACCCGTATTATCAAGACCGACAACGATGCCGTAGCCGATGAGCTGATTGTTGCGGACCCCCTGAATGCTCGCCAGATCCTTGATCCGCTCGGCCAATGCCGGCTGACTCAGGAGCGGCAGGAGACAAGCGGCCACAATTGCCGCTTGCCGGAATACTTTGCCGCTATTTGTCATCATGATGCCTCTCCGCGAACACTTCCTAGAATGGCATTGCTGTAAGGAAGAAGCGTGCCAGCCAGCCCATCACCAGGCCATCACTGACCTGTCCGGAGGATTTGTACTCGATACGCGCATCGGCGATGCTCGACGAAGCCACCGAATTTGCCGAATCGACAAAAGTCGGATTGACCACCCCGGAAACGCGGACATACTCCTGCTCGTGGCCAATAGCTAACTGCTTTTCACCAGAAACCAGAAGATTGCCATTGGGATAGACGTCAATCACCGTCACGGTAATATTGCCGGTGAAGACATTGTTGTTTGCCGCTTCACCTTTCCCGCTGAAGGCATTCGTGCTGGCGGTATTGTAATTGGCAAGACCGCTCAACGATTTTCCGGTCAGACCAGCCAAACCGGTGATTGAACCAGAACTGGTATTAGACCGGTCAAGCTTGTCATTCGACTTGGTTGAGGCCGAAGTACTTTCCGTAATTTTGACGGTGATGGTGTCGCCGAGAAAACGCGCCCGCTTGTCCTCGAACAACGGGCGGCCGGTTGCCGCTTGATAGATTGCGCCGTTGCCGCTTGTCGTCTCAAGGCGAGGCGTTGGCCGCACCGTCATCGGTTGATGAATATTGGTGGGCGGCACTGTCGAGCAAGCCGAGGCAGCCAACAATGTCAAATAAAGAAATCGCTTCATGGCATCACCTTACAACTGAGTCAGCCGCCCAAGCATGGTATCGGAAGTGGAAATTACCTTGGAATTGAGTTCGTAAGCCCGTTGAGTCTGGATCATGGTCACCAACTCTTCCGCGACATTGACGTTTGAGGTTTCCACATAGCCCTGTTGGACGGTACCGGCACCATTGGTTCCCGGTGTACTCGGGGTTGGCGTTCCGCTCGCCGCAGTTTCCTGGAAAAGATTCTGCCCCATGCTCTGCAAACCACCGTTATTAACAAAAGTTGCCAACTGGATGCTACCGATCTGCGTCGTTGCCGTGCTCCCCGACTGGGTAATCGACACCGTCCCATCGGTCGCGACAGTAACCGACAGCGCATTGCTTGGAATAGTAATATTAGGCTGCAATGGATAACCGTCAGAAGTCACGATCTGCCCCTGATTATCTTTTGTAAATGAGCCATCACGGGTATAACCGGTCGTCCCATCCGGCAAGGTAATCTGGAAAAACCCGTTACCCTGTATTGCCATATCCAACGTGCTTTCCGTTTTTTCCAGATTGCCTTGCGTAAAAATACGTGCCGCCGATACCGTGCGTACGCCAGTCCCCAATTGCAGCCCCGTTGGAATCTGGGTCGTCTGTGAAGATTGAGCACCGGGCTGCCGCAAGGTCTGATAGATCAAATCCTCGAACACGGCGCGGCCGCGCTTGAAACCATTGGTACTGACATTGGCCAGATTATTGGAGATGACGTCAAGCTGGGTCTGCTGGGCATCCAGACCGGTACGGGCAATCCACAGGGAACGAATCATGATGAGGTCCTATCAGGAAGTCAGGGTCAGCAACTGATCGGCACGCTGGGCGTTGGTATCGGCTGTTGTTAACATTTTTATTTGCATTTCAAACTGCCGGGATAAGCTGATCAGATTGACCATGGCATCCGTCACATTCACATTGCTGCCTTCAAGGGTGCCGGAAGCCAGCTTGACATTTTGATCGACTGCCGCCGGCTGACCGCTCCGCAACCGGAACAGACCGTCGGCACCACGCACCAGGTCCGCTTCCGGCGGATTAACCATCTTGATTTTGCCAAGTGCATTGGCATTGTTTGGTGTACCGAAAGTCGACACCACCGATACCGTGCCATCCGGAGCAATTTCTATGTTGTTATCGGGCGGAATAGTAATCGGGCCACCATCGCCGGCCACCGTATAGCCCCCCTTGGTCTCCAGCACGCCGGTTACGTTAACGTCAAGACTACCCGCCCGCGTGTATGCCTCACTACCGTCCGGCATCTGCACAGCCAGCCAGCCCTTGCCGTCCACCGCAACATCAAGATTGCGGCCGGTAAACATCATGGGCCCCTGATCCATCACGTCGCTAACCGAGGCATCGACCACAAAAGCCCGCGTCGGCATCCCCGAGCCCTCCACTGGTACGGCACGAAAACGATGCTCCTGGGTTTTGAACCCGATCGTGCTGGCGTTGGCCAGATTGTTCGCGGTCCCGGCCTGCTGCATGAAAACATGCTTGGCTCCGGTCATTGCTGTGTAGATCAGACGATCCATTTAGGTGGCTCCGTCAGCCTTACATATTGATCAAGGTATTCAAAATCTCATTTTGCGTCGTGATCGATTTTGCATTGGCTTGGTAATTACGCTGTTCGACAATCATATTCACCAGTTCTGCCGTCAAGTCCACGTTTGAATCCTCGACTGCTTCCGACTGCAGCGTACCGAAGGTACCAGTATTGGGTGTACCAATAACCGCGGCACCTGAGGTATAGGTGGCAGTCCACTCGTTGTTGCCGATGGACTGAAGACCGTTGGCATTGGCAAAAGTCGCAAGAGCAATCTGGGCAAGCGTTTTTGTTTGTCCGTTACTGTAAGTTCCCTGGACAACGCCATCGGAACCGATCGAAAGGCCGGTCAACGCCCCTGACGTATAGCCATCCTGAGTCACCGAACTCAACGCGGTGTCCGTTCCATACTGGGTCGTGCCAGTCAGGTTGAATGACAAGGTCAGATCGGAAGCCCCGGTTGCTAAAGTTGCGCTAGGAATGGTAAGAGAGGTCGTGCTGCCGGCGGTCAGCGCCCCTTTGCTATCGAAGGTCAAAGACGTGGTATCGCTCAGCACGGTTCCGTCCAGGCTGTAATTCACCGTCCAGGCATTGTCGGCAGTCTTGGTGAAATAAGAGGACAGGTTATGGGAACTCCCCAGGCTGTCATAGACAGTCGTACTTCTCGACCAGTTATAGGTCGTACTATCCGTTGAGTTAAAAGTGGCGGTTTTCGCCGTTGAGGCCGAATCCAGATTCGCCACGAAATCAACTTTACTCGTTGTGTTCGGCGAGACATTTTCGGTCGAAATCTTGATTGGCTGCGGATCGCCAGACGAGGTAACCACACCGTTCGTCGCCAGGTACCCCGTCAATTGATCCCCCGCGTCATTGACAATGTAACCCGCCTTATCCTGCGTAAACTGACCATTGCGCGAATAGACTGTCGTGCCATCCGAATTCAGAATATAAAACCCGGAGCCATTAATGGCGATATCCAGCGAATTGCTCGTCGTGGAAATATTGCCCTGGGTAAATTGCTGCGACACGGCACTGACATTGGTGCCGATCCCGACATCGGAAGCGCCGCTTCCTTGCAAGGATGCGGCATAAATATCGGAGAAGTGAGCAGACGAACTCTTGAAGCCAACCGTACTCGAATTGGCCACGTTATTGCTGGTCACGTTCAACGCGGCTGAGGCAGAATTCAGGCCGCTAAGCCCTTGCTGGAATGCCATTTTTCTCTCCTGATTACATGAATTGCAAGACGCTGTCGAATGCCAAGGTCTCACCGGTCGTCAATTGCAGTTGGTACGAAGAACCGTTCTTAACTACAGCAGCTACCGTGCCAACCTCCAAGGCAGTTGCCGTTACAGCAGCGCCACTACTATTGGTTGCGCTCACCGAATAGGTATAGTTCCCATCAGATGCTTGAGTCCCGCTGGAGTTGGCTCCATCCCAACTGAACGCCACCGTTCCAGCCGATTGCGCGCCAATGTCTGTCGTTTGTACGACTTTTCCACTGCTGTCCTTGATCGTGATAACGACCGAGGATGCTGCGCCATCCAGCGTTACCGCACCTTCTGCAGCACCGCTGGCGAGAGTAAGGTTGTTTCCTTCAGCCAACACCGTCGACCCAATCGCGCTCGAAGCCTGCAAAGCCTGCGAAGTGCTGTAAGAGTCAAGCAAACTACTTAAGGTCGTGTTCAGGCTTTCCAGACTCTGCAACGAGCTGATCTGCGCAAGCTGCGTCGTCATCTCTGAATTATCCATCGGATTCAGGGGATCCTGATTTTGCAGCTGCGTGGTCAGCAGCGTAAGAAAGCTGGCCTGCAAATCCGAAGAACTCGACGTTGACGAACTACTTGAGGCGCTTGAACTGCTTTTTGCCGAAGATACGACGTTTGAGGTGGCAGTCGCTGTAACACTGGTCATTTTGAAAACTCCTTTTAACTTGAACCTATTTGCAAAGTCCGCAGCATCATGGTCTTTGCGGTGTTCATGACTTCAACATTCGTCTGATAAGAGCGCGAAGCGGAAATCATGTTGGTCATTTCCTCGACCACATTGACATTGGAAAAAGCAACGTACCCTTTCTCGTCGGCGGCCGGATTCTTCGGGTCGTAAACCAGGCGAGGCGGCGAAGCGTCTTCAACGACCTGCCGAACACGAACCCCTTTCGAAAGCTCGCCATTACTCCCCATTGAAGTTGTCTCGAAAACAACCTGCTTGGCACGGTATGGCTTACCGTCCGCCGATATAACGCTGTCGGCATTAGCCAGATTGGAGGCTACTGCGTTAAGGCGCATCGACTGCGCGGTCATTGCGCTCGAAGACACCTGGAAGACGTTAAACAGACTCATGGCTTGTTCCTTAGCTCGACGACGTCGACAAGGCCGTACGCATGCCCTTGAAGGTTTCGGTAATCAACTGACTGACGATCTGATACTGAATGGCATTCTCGGAAATTTGCGAACGTTCAACATCCATATCAACAGTGTTGCCATCGACGGCTGACTGGGTTTCCGTACGATATTGCAAGGCCGCCGGACTGCCCGTACTGCTACCCGCCAGATGCTTGCCAGAGGTCGCGGCCAAGGCAACCGAACCAAAATTTTGGCCGGCCATGGCGTTCTGCATGGCCTTCTCAAAGTTGAAGTCACGGGCTTTGTAATTGGGTGTATCGGCATTGGCAATATTGGACGCAAGCAGTTGATGGCGCTGCGTGCGCAAATTCATCGCCTGACTGTAAACCGACAGTTTTTCTGCTAGAGCCAACATGCTGATCTCCAAATAAGACGAAACATTAAAAGCACAGTCCGTGCCATGGAAATTCAACAAAAATCGGCAAAGCCGGCAACAAATAACAGGCGCCTCGGCAAAACTTGCCGCTTGAGGAGGGCAATTTATTACCATTACTCGCTTGCGCTCAGGCAAAATAAAGACATGACCTTGCGCCAAGTATTACCCTCGCTGCTCACCTTAATCTGGCTCCCGCTATTTGCCGCCGAACTCGACCCACTACTGGATACCGCTGAGCGCTACGTTCGACTGCAAACACAAGGCTTACCAGGAAAAATCAGCATCACGATAGGACGCATTGATGCTGCGCGCCTGCCCGTTTGTACTGCTCACGAGGCATTTGCCCCTCCTGGGATGCGCCTGAGCGGCAAAACCAGCGTCGGCATCCGCTGCCTCGGCCCCGCCGTCTGGAGCGTTCTGATCCCCGTACAAATCAGCATCACCGGCAATTACGTCATTGCCGCCCGCCCACTGGCTGCAGGGCAAGTGTTGCAGGCCAGTGACCTAGCTACGATTTCAGGCGACCTCACTGTCCAACCCAGCGGCATCCTGAGCGATCCAGCCAGTGCTATCGGCAAAGCTCTGCGTAATTCGCTTGCCAGCGGACAGCCGATACGTAACGACCAACTCTTGGCCCAGTTAGTTATTCGCCAAGGACAAAGTGTACGGGTCATTTCAAAAGGCACCGGATTCGCCGTTAGTAGCGAAGGCAAGGCCGTCAACAATGCCACCGAAGGCCAGGTTGTACAGATTCGCATGAACTCGGGACAAACACTCAGTGGTGTTGCCAAAGCAGATGGAAGCGTAGAAATTGTTTTTTGAGCTAAAGTATTGCCTCATACAGCCGTTATCTGGGTTAAGTTCCAAAGCATTGCGAGATTCCCATGAAAATCGAAAGTTCATACAAGCCCACGACGACGCCAATTAGCGTTCGTTCGTCATCATCCCAAAGCACCTCGGTCAGTACGCAGGACGAGGTTAGCCTGAGTTCGCTCGCGGGCAGTTTGAAGGGCAATGAGCAAGCGCCAGTCAATACGGCGAAAATCCAGGAAATCAAACAGGCGATTTCTCAGGGACGTTTCAAGATCAACCCACAAGCCATCGCAGACAACCTTATTCAGACAGCTCGTGACTTGATCAACAGCCAGAGCAAACGCGAAGCTTAATGGACAGCATCGCGACAATCACACAAGGGGAAATTGAGCTGATTTCCCGTTTTATCTCGCTACTCATGGAGGAGCGAGGCGCCTTGAAAACAGCCAATATTGCTGCACTTCCCGAGATTGCGGCCAGAAAATTACAGTTAATCGATCAACTCAATGCTGTCGAACTGACACGAAGCCAGCTACTTGACTGCCCAGAAAGCAAACATATTCGCCAGGCAATGACTCACTGGCTAACCAATCATCCTGGCGAAAAAGCAACAGCAAGCAACTGGAAAAAGGTTCTGGAGTTGGCCCTCCAGGCAAAGCAGGCGCATGAATTGAACAGCCGCCTAATAAACATGCACTTGCAACAAAATAGCGAAATGTTGGCCATACTGACCCGGCAGACCCAGAGGAGCTCCCTTTATGGAAGCGATGGACAAACCTCGTTAACAACAGGCAACCGTATCATCGACTCGGCCTAGCCCCATCCGTCTCCGGACACCGCTATTTTTATTTCCCCATCGAGGAAGAAGCGCCATCAATCAAGTGCGCCCCTGAGATTTCGGTCGCTTCTTCTGGACGATTTGAATCAATCAGTATGCTCACACGACGATTACGCGCCCGGCCTTCGGGGCTCGTATTGGTTTCCAGCGGGCGGGTTTCGCCGTAACCAATCGCGGTCAATCGCTCGGCACCGACGCCACCATCGTTGAATAAACGCAATACCGTTGTCGCCCGCATCGCCGAGAGCTCCCAATTGGAAGGAAATTGCGGCGTCGAGATCGGCACGTTGTCGGTATGGCCTTCGATGGTGATCGGGAAATCCGACTGCGCCAGAACACTGGCAATCGCCAGCATGGCATTGATCGAGGCCGGCTGCAGCTTGGCCTGACCAGCCGGGAACAGGATACTGTCGTTGATCTCGATGGTCACCCCCCGACTGGTTTCAAGCAGCCTGACCTTGCCCTGGGCGACCAATGGCTGCAGCGCAGCCATGATGTCGCCCGCCACATTCTTCATCTTCTTGCGCTGCTCGAGCTTTTTCTCTTCGACCTTCTGCTGTTCCGGCAATTTATCCGGCTTGAGAATCGGCATGGGCGGAATGGGCGGCGCCCCCTGGATAACCGCCAAGGGCTTGCCACCATCCTCCGTCGTGACGTTCTTGAAAGCATTGGTCAGCGAATTGGACAACACCTTGTACTTTCCCTCATTGACCGAGGAAATGGCGTACATGACGACAAAGAAGGCAAACAACAGGGTGATGAAGTCGGCGTAGGAAACCAGCCAGCGCTCGTGGTTCTCCGGCTCTTCGGGGCGCCGCTTGCGGGCCATCAGCGCAGATAGCCCTTGAGGCGACTTTCGATAATGCGCGGATTGTCACCGACCGCAATGCCGACCAGGCCGTCAATGAGCATTTCCCGGCTGGCAACCATGCGCATGATGTAGTACTTGAGCTTGCCGGCAATCGGCAGATACACCAAGTTAGCCAGGCCGACACCGTAGATGGTGGCAACAAAGGCAACGGCGATCCCCGCCCCCAGTTTGGTCGGGTCGGAAAGATTCTCCATGACGTGGATGAGCCCCATCACGGCACCCAGAATACCGATGGTCGGCGAGTAACCGCCAGCCGATTCCCAAATTTTTGCCGACTGCCGCCACTCATCCTCAAAGGTGTTGATATCGACCTCAAGCAGTTCGCGGATGCGCTCCGGATCGGCGCCGTCCACCAACAACTGCAAACCTTTGCGGGTAAATTCATCTTTCAGTCCGGGAATGTAATTTTCCAGCGCCAGCAAGCCTTCACGCCGCGAAAGTTGACTCCAGGTCAGGATCTGATCAACCTGCCGCTTTTGTTCAATGATTGGCGGCACCCAGACCCACTTGACCATCTGCAGGCCGCGTTTGAAGACGTGAATGGGGCTTTGCAGCAAGACGGCACCCAATGTTCCGCCGCAGACGATCAACAGCGCCGTCGGCTGCACCAAGGAGCCAATGTGGCCGCCTTCTAGCACCTGACCACCGATGATGGCAATCAGGCCAATCGCCAGCCCCGCCAGACTGATCTTATCCACCGCCGGCCCCCTTGCGACGTTTCTTGATGGCGGGAATTTCGCCGATCACCTGGCTACGCAAACGGGCGACCGCCTGGCTGTGCAACTGGCAGACGCGCGACTCGGTGACGCCCATAACCTCGCCGATTTCCCGCAGATTGAGTTCCTGCTCGTAATACAGGGCCATCATCAGGCGCTCACGCTCGGGCAGGCCCTCGATGGCCTTGACCAGCATGTCCTTGACATTCCGGTCTTCGAGAATATTGGCCGGATCGGCATCGTTGTCGGTGAAATGGCGCTCAAGAAAATCCTCGTCACCGTCACCGGCAAAATCCTCGTAATAGACCAGTTGATGGCCGCGGGCCTCGTGCAGGGTCTTCTGGTAATCCTCCAGCGACAAGCCCAAGGTATCGGCCAGCTCCCGCTCGGATGGCGTCCGCCCGTAGGCATGCTCCAGTTGATTGATCGCAGCTTCGATCCGGCGCAACTCGCGCCGCAACTGCCGTGGCAACCAGTCATTTTCGCGCAGACCATCAAGCATCGCGCCGCGAATACGCTGCGTGGCGTAAGTCTCGAACTGCGCACCGAAGCCGTCCTCGTAGCGATCCATGGCATCAAGCAAGCCGAGCATGCCGTTCTGCACCAGATCATCGAACTGCAAGCTGGCCGGCAGGCGTGCCATCAAATGATAGGCGATGCGCTTCACCAGCGGCACGAAGCGCTGAACCAACTGTTCCCTGTCTGGCTGCCCTGCAGCGGTATACATCAGGCTCGCAATATGTTCGGGGTTATACGTTGGCTCAAGTGTAGCAGTTGCTGCATGAAATGTTCGACCCCGCCGGCCTCGCCATCGCTGCGCTGCCAATACAGCAAGTCGGAAGCGATATCGCGGAAAGCATGGGCAGCTGGCGAATCCGGCGCTTGGACAAGGACCGACCGGCAGAGTTGGGCCGACTGGCGCAGCGCCTCATCTAGCGGTACGGCACCGGCATAATCAAGCTGGGCGATACCTCGCTGGGCGGCGACCTGGGCGATATTTTCATAGATCGACCGGGCATCCGGCTGACTGCGCACCTTGTTAACCAGTATCCTGAAATGGCGCCGGGAAAACGCTTGGCTGACCTTTTTGATCAGCGAATAAGCCTCGGTAATCGAGGCACTGTTCCCGGAAAGCACGACGACGGCTTCCTGCGAAGCCAGACCAAAGGGCGAAAAACCGTGCGGATGCGCCATGCTGGCATCGACCAGGATGACATCAAGCGGCCGCTCCAGCCCGGACATGGCGTCGAGCAGGGTCTGCTGCTGGGGCAAGGACAGACGCCCGAGTTTCTTGACCGCCTTGGCGGCGGGCAGGATGCGCAAACCACTCATCGGCTGCAATAGCACCTGACTGAGCGCCAGTTCGCGCTGCACGACATTGAGCAGATCGTAATTGGCCGCCAAGCCGAAAAACGAGGCGATATCGTCGCGCGAGGCATGCTCGTCAATGATCAGCACTTCCTTGCCCAGACGCGCCAGGGCAACGCCAATATTGGCCACGGCAACGCTGCGCCCGACGCCTTCACAACCGGCCACGAAAGTCACCACCTGCAGCTGGCTGCCGCCTAGCAGACGCCGCAGACCGGCCGCCTGGTCCACCCGGAAATCAGCCACGACGGCCTCCGGCCGCAACCATGCCGGCATTGGCCATGAGCAGGCCGGGCTCAACGCCGTCGTACTTGTGCGGCGAGTTTTCCGGCACATCCTTGAAGGCACGGTGCAGGAGATAGCCACGGTTCGGCAGGTGCAGGTCTTCCGGCACGCGCTGACCGTTGGAAACGTAGTGCAGCTTGAGGCCGTGCCGCATGATGACGTCGAGCGGCGTCGCCAGGCTGGCGGCTTCGTCAATCTTGGTCAAAATGCAGCCGGCCAGGTTGTCGCCCTCGTAGGCGCGCACCACGTCATCCAGCGTATCGCCACGCGAGGTCGAGGAGAGCAACAGCAGGCGCTGTACGTCGCAGCCGGCCAGCATGTCAGTCAGTTCGGGCACCAGCTTATCCTTCTGGCTCATGCCCATCGTATCGACCAGTACCATGTGCTTATTCTGCAATTCCTTCAGGGTCTGACGAAGTTCGGCCGCATCCTTGACCAGATACACCGAGACGCCGAGGATACGGCCATAGATACGCAGCTGTTCGTGGGCGCCGATCCGGTAGCCATCGGTCGTTACCAGTGCCACCTTGCTCGGGCCATGGCGCAATACGCAGCGCGCCGCCAGCTTGGCCGTCGTCGTCGTCTTGCCAACACCGGTCGGCCCGACCAGCGCATAAACACCGCCACGATCAACGATATCGCCATCATTGCCGATGGTAAACAGGGAACGGTCAGCCGCTCCCTTGACCCAGGCCATGGCCTCGACACCATTCATATCGGAGGGCAACTCGGTGAGCAATTCGCGGGCGAATTGCGGGGAAAATCCGGCATCGAGCATCTGGCGCAGGACATCCGTCTTGACCGGCTCGGAGCGCGCGGCTTCGCCCCAGGCGAAACCGGCCAGATGTTGTTCGACGATCTTGCGCAGCGAACGGATTTCATCCATGACTTCCATGGGCACCACCTCGGCCGCCGGACGCGGAGGCGGACTGGGCGGTGCAACCTGGACACGCGGCGCTTCGAAATGCTGCGAATGCTGCGGCGGAGCGCTGGCGGCAAGCGGACGAGCCGGCT
>WSSedL1CaDRAFT_10001828_pt1 | contig 11716 bp, 8 predicted proteins | sample WetSurSL1Cattail_FD_9464 | JGI IMG/M metagenome (IMG submission 9464)
CAAATAGTAGAAACTTTAATCACAAAAGAATTTATTATGAGTCTTTGTGGATTTAGTTATTTTTTTAAATAAAATTAGACTACTATATATTCATAATTGGTATAATTTGTTAACGCTTGCTTAACTGCCGTAGCCTTTTTCAGCGGTTAATTTGCTGTTTTAACACAAATGTAACTTTTATGAAATTTTTGAATTTTACGGCCTGCTTACTTTCAGCAGCTTTTATTTCTTCTTGTAATAATGACGATGACAAAAAGAACTTTACACTTCCTTCTATTGCTAACACAGGTGTTGCTTTACCTTACACAGTATTAGGTACAGGAAATGGTGTAGAAATTAGAAATGGTGGATTTGGTTCAGCTGCCTGTGCACATCCAACAAATGCTGGTGAATTTTATGCTATGACCGATAGAGGTCCTAATGCAGATGCTACAGGAGGAAAATATTTTCCAGTTCCCAATTATACACCAAGAATAGGTCATTTTAGATTGAATAATGACGGAACAATAGAAAAGTTAAATGAAATTCTTTTCAAAACACCTGCAGGAGTTCCTATTAGCGGAAGACCCAATCCTGCTGGTTTTGGTTCAACTGGCGAAATAGCTTATGATTTATCGGGAGCTGTATTAACAAATGATGAATACGGTTTAGATCCAGAAGGTTTGGTTGCTATGAAAGATGGTTCTTTTTGGGTGTCGGATGAATACGGACCACACATTGTACATTATAGCAACACTGGAGTACAATTAGAAAGAATTAGTCCTGTGGGAATTAATACTGGTTCTAGAAAACTTCCAGCTGTCTTTGCTAAAAGATGGGCTAATCGTGGTATGGAAGGATTAACGGTAACGCCAGACCAAAAAACATTAGTAGGAATTATGCAATCCCGTTTATACAATCCGTCTAATGTTGGAGCAATTAATAAAAAACTGACTCGAATAGTTACTTTTGATATTGCAACAGGAAATACTAAACAATATTTGTACAAACAAGAAATTGACAACAACTCCAATTCAGAGATTTCTGCATTAAGTGCTACTCAATTTTTAATTGTAGAAAGAGATGGGAACTTTAGTGCTGATGGCGCGGTGATGAAACATATCTATAGAATTGATATCACAGCTGCAACTGATGTTTCTGGTGCTGATTTCAATGCTGAAAATGGTTATTTAGTAAACGGTAAAGCATTAGAAGCAAATACTTGGGAAGAGTTGGCTACAGCCAATATTCAGCCTGTTACAAAAACACTGGCTGTAGATGTTTTCAAGTATCTAGGTAATTATCCTCATGATAAACTAGAAGGAATATGGTTGATAAACGCTAATACAATTGGGATTATTAATGATGATGATTTTGGAGTTTGGAGTGATGCTACTAATAAAATAAAAGCAAAAACACTTTCGCCATCAAATGGTACTGAAAGAGACGGTAACCGCTTGTATATTGTGAAATTTTAAAAAATATCCTTCGTCTAAATAGAAACAGGAGCTACTCTAAATTGAATAGCTCCTGTTTAATTTTATAAATGAAATACTGAATTTTATAAAGGAAGAGACAAAAGAGGAATTTCACTTCTGGAAGCCATCATTCTAGTTTTACTAATATGCACCAGCGAATCCCAAAAACCATATTTATAAGGAACCATAATCAATAAATCGGCATTAATTTCGGCAATTTCCTCTTGAATAGCTTCAATTATGGCATTAGAGGCTACATTTTTATAATAGTAGTTTGTTCCGTGTAATCCCTCTGAAAAAGGCGCAGTGGGATGCATTTTATTTTCCTTGTTTTCTAATTCGAAAACCTTTTTGCTTACATGAAAAATTTCAATAGCTGCACCTAATCGTATAGCAATATCTTTCACTTTCTCTAAGATAGTTTTATGAACTCCACGTGTAATATCGCAGGCAAAAAGTATTGTTTTTAATCCTTTATACTTGGCATGAAGAGGGACAGCAAGAAGTGGAAATTTAAGACTTTCCAAAGCTGCTGTAGTGGTATTGCCTAACAAATCCTGTTCCATTGACCCTTTTACCATTCCCATAACAACTATATCTGTCTTGGTCTCATCAATTGTATTTTGAAGTTCTTCCTGCAAAATTCCCGTTTTTACAATTGAAGTTACTTCAATTTTATAAACTTCAGAAAGTTTGTTAGCTGCTTCAGACAATTTCTTTTCAATAATAGCTTTTAATTCATCCATTGAAGAAGATTGTATCCGTGCATTGAGCGCATGAATAGAAACATGATAAAGATGAAATAGAATAATTTTTGCTCCTGTATCAGCAGCAAAATTAGAAGCATATACAGCAGCATTATTAGCCTCTTGTGAAAAATCGGTAGCAACAAGTATTGTTTTCATAAGTCTATTTTTTAGGATTTTTTATAATTGATTCAACAATCTAAAAACTAAATTTGTCTATTATAAAGAAAATATAGTATCTATCTACACAAAGATACCAAACATTCGGTATCTTTACAATACTAAACTTTTAAAATATAGAATACTTTATAATAATTTACAAAAATTACTGCATTTTGTGAAGTAAGTATAGCGGTAAAATGAAAAAAAAAATAGTAGTTTGCACTAAATAAAGTAATGCCATGAATAATTATAAGAAAAAAAAGGATCCAATTGAGAATAGAAAATTAATTTTGGAAGCCGCTATTGAATTGGCAAATACACTCGAATTAAGCCAAATATCATTCGATGCACTTTCAAAAAAAACGGGACTTAGCAAGGGCGGAATAATCCATCATTTTCCAACAAAAGAGTCTATTTTTGATACTCTTTTCAAAGAAAATTTCGAAGAATATCAAAATTGGGTTCAAGAAGAATTACAATCGGAAAATTTGCCCAATCCAGCTATAGCGCTTCTTAGAGTTACCTTAAGAAAATGCAATGACGAGAGCTACCGAAAACTGATGAAAGTAATCTATAAATGTTTAGTTAATAACGACCAATATTGCCAACTTTGGAACGAATGGTTTTCAAAATACATCATTAAGGATTTAGATGAAGACAGCGAAATTAAAACACTATTAGGTTCACTAGTTGCTATAGGAATTTGGAATATGAATACCTTAGGATTATACAATATTGAGTCACAAAAAATGAATCAAATACTGAATATAGTACCCAAATAATTATCTATTTCAATCTAAAAAACACCATACTACTATGATTTCTATTCCTGACTTTTTAGTCGAAACAAAAGCAGTTTTTTTAGACAAGTCTTCCCTACTTATAAAAGAAATTCACTTAGAAAAAGAAAGTGCGGCTTACAATGCTTGCCAACTACTGTTAAATGATAAAAAAGTTCTTTTTAGAACTGCTAAAGTTACTCCGACAAAAATTGGTCAGTTTGTTACGTTGTGGAAAAGAATCGAAAATGGTACTATTGCTCCTTTTGATACTACTGACACTATAGATATGGTTATTATCGAAACGAAAACTAACACTCATTCTGGACTTTTTATATTTCCTGTTTCGGTACTTATCGAACAAGCTATTTTTAGCAGCGAAAAAAAAGAAGGAAAAAGAGCCTTTAGAGTCTATCCTCCTTGGGACAAAACCATTAGTAAACAAGCACAAAAAAGCCAACAATGGCAACTGAATTACTTTGTAAACTTAGCTGATTCTAATACATATAAAATCTATCTTCCTGTGTAATTAGGACAACCAAAGCATTTTTTATCCAGATTGAATTGGTAGGTCAAAGACAATTCATAAACACCTCCTGTTTTTCCTATTTTGGTTGTGTTTAAATCATAAGAAAGACCAAATCGAAGATGATCGTATTGCAATCCTGTAAAGAGGTTTACTGAGGTTAATAACTGACTATCTAATCCGTTTTTAGCGGGATTTGTAACTGCTGTTGCACCAAAAAACATTTTCTCAAACAAAATAGAAGCTCCAATATCTAAACGATTGTAGCGCCCTTGCTGCATGTAGTTAGAAGTTACAAACATTTTAGTGGCATATGGAAAAAACTGCACGTCGATATAATCGGCTAGCAGGAATTCATAACCAGTACTCAATGAGAAAAAAGTATTCAAAGGGACATTACCATCTTTATTAAAAGCAATATTTGTTTTGTTTAGGTGTTTCATTGATAGACCAATCCATAAATTATCGGTATTAAAAACCATTCCTGCCCCAATATCAAAAAAACTTACTTTATCATTTTTCAATGCAGGATCAATCGAAGTCGAATTATTGATTCCTGTTCGAATATTAATCTGATCTTCTAATAGTAAATTCTGAAATCCAAAAGATTTGAATCCGAATCCAACTTCTATAGCGGGTCTAAAATCCCAGTCGTCGCTTATTCGAACTCGGTAAGCATAATTCGCATTCAATTGAGAAAAATTATAATTCGTAAGACTCTCTCTTTGATTTAAAAAACTAACACCAAGACCGCTATTCATTTCGTCACTCCACGTATTTATAAATACATAATCAGTATCAATTTTTAAATTCAAATCAGGCCATTGCTCTCGGTGAATGATTCCCATATAAGTGGTTTCCATAAATCCAGTAAATCCAGGATTCAAGGTTTCGGGTACTAAAAAATATTGGGTAAAAACAGGATCTTGCGCTCTAACATTCGAATAAAAGCAACACAAAATCAGGATACTAAATAATTTAATTTTCATCTGTAATTGCATTCTTTTATTTGATTAATGTAAAACCACCTTCTTGTGTAATGATGTGATTGTAAAAAGTTTTAGCCATCATTTTAAAATAATAATTACCATTCTCGGCTTCTAAATCTTTTACTTTTCCATTCCATCCTTTGATGGTTTCTCCAGTTTCGCTATAAATTAGACTTCCCCAAGTATCATACACATGCAAAGTCACTTCGATAAAACCTAAAAATACAGGAGCAAAACTATCGTTTATTCCATCATTATTTGGAGTAAAAGCTGTTGGCATCTCAACAGTATAGCCTTTTTCAACTTTTATAGTTGTAGTATAACTGTATTGGCAACCAAAAGGATAACTAACGGTTTGTTTTACAGTATAGGTTCCTACTCTGGTATAAATATGAGACGGATTTTCTTCATCTGAGAAATTACCATCTCCAAAATCCCATGAAATAGTAGTAAAATCTCCAGTTGCTAGATTGGTAAACAAAATGGGATCAAAAATAGAATACAAGTTGTACACGTCATGACCATAAGAGGCATACGAAAAATTGGCATTACCTAAAACAGGCGTATTGACATTAAAAGGTAAATTAACTTCACAACCAAAACTATCTTTTACGCTAAAAACAATTAATCCATTGTTATTGGTATTCATGATTTGGTTGTTGCTTCCGCTCACCACGCCATCAGACCAACTCAATTCATAAGGCGGAATTCCACCTTTTACATGCCCCACAAAAGTTTGCTTTACATATTTGGTATCACAATCAAAATCAGTTATGGTTTCAATAGTAGGAGTCAATTGTTCAAATCGGATGATTTTCCAAGAATTAGTTGCCTTACAACCGTTAGCATCGGTAACATTAATAATATAGTTATCGGGAGGCAAATTAATTAAATCTTCTGTTTTTGCGCCATTAGACCAAGCATAAGTAAATGGTGGTGTTCCTCCAGTCACTACTAAATTAATGGCTCCTGTATTTGCATCATAACAACTCAACGGATTAGAAACGTCCGCTCTTAATTCAATAGCTAGAGGCTCGTTTATAATAAAAGCTTGTTCAATAGTACATAATTTTTTATCTGTAATAATTACCGAATATCTTCCTGGTCCAAGATTATTTCGTTCCAATCCAGCTGTAGCATCATCACTCCAAACTAATTTTATGGGAGCCACCCCTCCTACTAAATTCAATCGGATATGACCATCTTTAGCTCTAAAACAAGAAATTTGTTTCACATCAGGATTAATCGAAAATTCAGGAACATTGTCAATAATGATTGGAAATTCTTTTGGGCAACCTAAAGCATCTTCAATAGAAATTATATAGGTTCCTGCCGTTAAATTATTTTGGACTCTTCCAGAACCTAAATTACTCCATTTTATAATATAAGGTTCTCCAGTAGCAAATGGAACTCCTCCTGAAATATCAGTAATCGTAATAGACGCATTGGCATCATTATAACAAGCTATTTCCGTTTTTGTAGATTCTAATTTAATCTCGCTATTCTGTGTTAGAATAACCTCCAAATTATCAGTACATCCTGAATTATCAGTCACCGTTAAACGATACGTTCCTGCAATTACATTTCTTAAATTCTTAGAAAAACTTGTAAATCCACTTGGTCCAGTCCAATAATAATTGTAATTAAAAACACCTGGACTTATTTCTACTGCTCTTCCTCCTGTAACATCTACATCAATTTCACCTGTTGCATAACCATAACAAAGAATATCTTTCTGTCTGGCTAAAGTAACATCAAGTATAGGCGGATTAACAATGGTATAAGTTTCTTCAAGAATATCGCAATTATTAACTTCGGTAATGGTAACATGATATTTACCTTCGGCTAAATTGCGCAAACTACCATTAGTAGCACTAGGAAATGGATTTCCATCTTTAGTCCAAACATAAGTATAAGGTGTGGTTCCTCCGCTTACGTTCAAATTGATTTGTCCGTCATTCAAATCATGACAAGAAATATCAATTTTACCTCCTGTAAAACTAAACTTCCCTGGTTGATTCAAAATATAATCAGCATAGAATGGACAATTGCCATTATCTGTTATTTTTAGATTATAAATTCCTGGTACTAAACTTGAAATATCTTTATTAGGACTTGTAAATCCATTAGGCCCTGTCCAAGAAAATTGATAAGGATCTCCTGTAGTAAATGGAATTCCTCCATTTACCGTTAGATTAATCGATCCATCATTGGTACCAAAACAAGTACTATTGGTAATTATTGGCCTAGTATTAATCAAAGGGTCTACAGTAACAGTAACGGTAAAATTAGGTCCAGGACAACTTCCTGCTGTTGGAGAAACGGTATAAGTAACTGTCGCCCGATTAGGGGTATTGTTTACTAAGGTTTGACTAATACTAGTTCGAGGACTCAATTGTGCCGAAGCACCACTTATTGCTCCCGCAGGAGAAACTGTTGGTGTTGTCCATGTATAAGTAGTTCCTGCTGGTACATTGTCACCTCCTCCAGATGAAGGAATAATGGTAAACGCATTACCACTACATGTATTAACAGATTTAGCTGCAATAATAGGTGACAAAACCGTATTTACCGAAAAAGTTTGCGATTTTGAAACTGTACCACAACTATTGGTTACACTAAAAGTAGCGGTATAATTTCCACTAGTGGTGTAATTGATTGATCCTGGAATTAAAAGAGTAGAATTCGATGGATTTCCTCCAGGAAAACTCCATGAATAAGTCAGTTCTGAATTTGGAGCACAGTTTTCAGTTACTTTCCCAACAGGTCTAATGGTAGCCGAATTACAAAAATTAGAAATAGGATCCAAGGTGATAACTGGCGGCTTTTTTACTTCAATTATGTTTGTTGTTTCACGTTCAATACCACAGGAATTTATTGTTCTCAATCGGAGATAATAATTTCCAGAAACGGTAAAATTAATTACTGGATCTTTAGAGTTAGATCCTGTTCCTGCTGCAAAAGACCATCCTCCATTTCTATTTCCACAATAAGGATCATAAAAAGAGGTTACGCTCCAATAATAGCTCTGAGCACCACAAGCAAAACGTGTGTCAGTTGTGTTGTTAATTTGTGTATTAGAATTGATACAAGCTTTTGTATAAGTAAAATTAGGTTGTAAAATTGGTTCTACACAAATGATTCTACTATACTCTACCCCAACTCCACAAGGAGTTACAGCTTTTAAAGTAACAGTATAAGTTCCTGAACTTGTATACACATGGCTTGGATTAACTTCTCTTGAAACAGGACTTCCATCACCAAAATCCCATGTATAAACATCAACGGTACTACAATCATTCTTATATCCTGCATAGGTTGTATTAGAAAAATTAACTGATGAATTGACACAGGCTATATTTGTAGCACTAAAACTGATTATAGGTTTATCCAAAATAATAATAGGACCTGCGGATAAATTTGTACTTCCACAAGAATTTGAAATATTTAGAGTAACCGTATTTCCACTGGGGCAATTGGCACGAGTAAAAGTATGTGGAATTGGATAATTTTGTGATGCAGCAGGATTTGAAGCATTAAAATAAATAGAACTTTCTAATTGCGCTTGTGTAAAATTAGCAGAAGAACCATCGCCAAAATTTACACTATATCTCGTATCGGATGGATTTAAAGCCCAAGAACCAATAGCAAAATTCATAGGGGCTACAGGGATACAAAAGTTAGTTGTATTTCCTGGAGCAATCAAAGCTCCCACAGGATTATTTGAATTTTTAACAATATAAGAAATACTGTTATTACAACCTGCACTTCCCACAGCCGTAATCACCATATTAAAGGAACCCAAACGCTGATAGGTATGTGGTTTTGGAAAACGAACATCCGTTTCAGTATTTCCATCTCCCCAATCAATATTATAAGAAGTAATACAAGCCGTTGAAGCCGACATGTTTCCAACATTAATCGTATAACTAAGATTTGAATTATTGTCTCCACATCGTTCAAAAACAGAACTTGAACCCGCGTCTCTATTAACAAATTTCAAATCAGGTTTTTGCAATACTGAAACCGTTTTAGTAGCTGAATTACTCAAACCGTTTCTATCTTTAACTGTCAGTTTTACAGAAAAACTTTGAATTCCACAACCTAAAGCCGTAAAAGCATGTGTAGGATTACTACTCATAGAGCTAGTTCCATCCCCAAAATCCCATAGATAAGTATAAGGAGCATCGCCAGTAATAATGGGATTAAAGGTTATTGGTATACCTGAACAGCTGTTGTTGTTATTAAAACTAAAATCGGCTGTAGGTGCTGCTACTACAATTTTAGTGGATGTATATAGATTATTAGCTGTTAAAGGACTAATTCCCAACATCACAAAAAATACTATTAAGAAATGTAAAATCCGAGGTATTTTTATCATTAAAACAAATTCTATATTTTTCTGACAAAAATAAATATAAATTTTAATTAGCAAGCATTAAACTTAAGTTAAATTAATAATTAACAATTCGCATCAACTGTAAATCCTGCAATGCAAATTTAACTACAGCAAAACTTTTCTATTTACATTATTTTATACTCCTTATAAAATAACTATTTTTGCAATCTAAAATTTTATCGATGCCAAACAAAAAATATAAAATTGCCGTTATTCAATTGAATCTGAATGGTGTAGCCGAAAACAATCTAAAAAAATGCATTAGTTGGGTTAGAGACGCTGCCAATCAAGGAGCTGAAGTTATCTCTTTACCAGAATTGTATAGCAGTCATTATTTCTGTCAAAGTGAAGATGTAGACAATTTTGCTTTGGCCGAGCCTTTATATAGCACTTCTTTTATTGCTTTTAGCGAATTGGCTAAAGAATTAGGTGTGGTTATCATCGTTCCTTTCTTCGAAAAAAGAATGGCTGGGATTTACCACAACAGTGCTTACATTATTGATACTGATGGAACCGAAGCTGGATTGTACCGAAAAATGCACATTCCAGACGATCCTGCTTTTTATGAAAAATTCTATTTTACACCCGGTGATTTAGGTTTTAAAAATAATCCAACACAAAAAGGAAACATTGGAACATTAATTTGTTGGGACCAATGGTATCCAGAAGCAGCTAGAATTACCGCTTTAAAAGGTGCTGAAGTTTTGTTTTACCCAACAGCAATTGGATGGCATCCTGGAGAAAAAGAACAATACGGCCAAAATCAATATGGTGCTTGGATGAACGTAATGAAAGGACATGCCGTAGCTAATGGCGTATATGTTGCTGCTGCAAACCGAATTGGTTTAGAACAATATTTACCTGATACGCCTGGAATCGAATTTTGGGGAGCTTCATTCATTGCTGGTCCACAAGGTGAAATTTTAGCACAAGCTTCTCACGATAAAGAAGAAATCTTAATTGCTGAGGTTGATTTAGACTTGCAAGAAAACGTTCGCCAAAACTGGCCGTTCTTTAGAGATAGAAGAATCGATGCTTTTGGAGATATTACTAAAAGAGCTATTGATTAAGTTTTATTTGATTACAATTTATCGCTATAAATATTTTAGATAATTCTAAAACTAAAAAAAGAGGCTAACCCAAAAGGTTGGCCTCTTTAATATTTTTTGATTACTGCTTGTAGAAGCAATAGATTTTGTCAAATTAATTTACTTTAAAAGTAACTCTTCTTACAATCTGACGAGCTTCTTTAGAATTCTTATTTACAGAAGTATCTTCTCCATTACCAATAACATTCAATCTTGAAGCATCAATTCCTGAATTGATTACAATATTTTTAACCGCTTCTGCTCTTTTTTGAGACAATTGTTTATTATAACTAGAGCTTCCTATTTCATCTGCATATCCAATAATTTCAGCATTTGCAGATGGGTTATTCTTTAAGTATTTTACTAAAAAGTCAACACCTGATAATGACGAATTAACTGGTTTACTGGAGTTAAAATCAAAATAAACGTTCACATAACCCTCATTTATCAATTGTTCAACAGTATTATTGTCAGTAATGCTATTTTTTTGTACATAGTTAGTTTGTAAATAACTTTCTAATTCATCAGGAACTCCATTTTGGTTGTTATCGATTGATTGTCCTTTTGTGTTTACAGCAACACCTGCCACTGAATTTGGCTCTAAATCATATAAATCAGCAACACCATCTTTATCAGAATCAATAAGCCCTGTTTCGATTTCATCAATTCTATTCGCTAATTCATCATATTTGTCTTTAGAATACCAATCAGCATGTTTTTCATGTTTTCCTAGGTAAAAAGTCAAACCAACTGAAGCATTTAATAATGGACCATTAAAAGTATCATGATTAGCTTCACCCATACCATCAAAATTATGGTTTTGTTTTCCGCTATAAATCCCAGTTAAATCTGCTGTCAAAGCAACACTATTACTTAATCGAACTTGACCAGTAATACCAAAAATACTGTGTGCCATATAATCCTCACCACTAAAACCACTATCTGAAGTTAATTGTGAAACACCAAATCCACCATGTGCCAATAAACCAATAGTATTAGTCCAAGTTTCAAAATTCAAAGCTCTACCAACATTTATTACCCCTTGTAAACTTGTTCTAATTTGTTTACTATCAAAAGGCAAAGTATTATCACGCTCTTTGAATTGATCATATCCAAAATCCCATTTTAAACCAAATTTAGGATTAAACATATATCTTACCCCTAAATCAGCGTGAAATGGATTAATATTAGCTGTAGAATATCCTGGAGTCATAGCTTCAGTTGGTTTATTAAAACCACCATTAATTTCAATAGACCATCTATCATAAGGATTAGCGTCAACATTTACACTAGATTTTGTTCCAATAGTTTGTGCACCTGCTACAACTGATAGCAGTAATAATGACAAAGATGTAAGTTGTTTTTTCATGATAATTTATGTTTGTTTTTTTTAATTTCATACAAAAATAAACTTCACCTATTCGAGAATTGTTATATTATGAGTTACATAATTCCCATGTTTGTTAGTTTTACGACATATTCAAAATAGAACAAAACACCTAAATACGACATCAAATAACTGAAAATCAAAAAATTTTAAAAAAAAAAAAAAAAAGATAAAACTTCAACC
>WSSedL1CaDRAFT_10001829_pt1 | contig 11713 bp, 12 predicted proteins | sample WetSurSL1Cattail_FD_9464 | JGI IMG/M metagenome (IMG submission 9464)
ACCTGTGTCCCCGCGTTTGTGGCTGCCGACCTTCTGTCGCAGGCCGAACACGGCGTAGACAGCCAGGTGGTGCTATTTACCTGCAACGAAAATATTTTACCTGCAATATACAAAGAAATGGAGGCTCAACTTGATGTGTTGCCTCGAAAAGAATTTGCTAAAAAAGCACTGGACAACAGTAAAACAATAGTATTGAAAAATTATTCGGATTTACTGGAAATAACCAATCAATATGCTCCGGAACACCTTATCATTGCGATGGAAAAGGCTCCGGAAGTTGCCGGACAAATTACCAATGCCGGATCTGTTTTTATAGGTAATTATTCGTGCGAAAGTGCAGGTGATTATGCTTCCGGGACCAATCATGCCCTGCCTACTGCCGGATATGCCAAAAGCTACAGCGGCGTTAACCTCGATGCTTTTATGCGTAAAATAACATTCCAGCAGTTAAGTGCCGATGGCATGCTTAACCTGGGGCCTGTTATTGAAAAAATGGCCGAAGCCGAGCTGCTGGCTGCTCACAAAAATGCCGCTACTGTCCGTATTAATGCTATTAAAAACGAAAGAAATAAATAAGATGTTCGATATAAATAATATAACGAGGAAAAATATAAAAAACCTCAAACCCTATTCTTCAGCGCGCGACGAATTTAAAGGCACTGAAGGTGTTTTTCTTGATGCTAATGAGAATCCGTTTAATACACCATACAACAGATACCCGGATCCTTTGCAGTGGAAAGTTAAAGAAAAACTGGCTTCCATAAAAGGTGTGGAACCTTCACAGATTTTTCTAGGAAACGGCTCCGACGAGGCCATTGATGTTCTGATGAGAGCTTTCTGCGAACCTGGTGCAGACAATATTGTATCTATTGACCCATCGTATGGAATGTACGAAGTATGTGCCGATATCAACGATATTGAATTCCGCAAGGTTCGTTTAAAAGATGGTTTTGTACCGGATATTGCTGCTCTTAAAAGCAATACCGATGCTAAAACCAAACTCATCTTTCTTTGTTCGCCCAATAACCCCACATCAAACAGTTTCGATACCGGCGAAATGCTTTCGTTAGCCGAGAACTTCAACGGACTACTAGTGGTGGATGAAGCTTATATCGATTTCTCCTCACAACCCTCATTATTAAATGCTTTGCCTCAGTACCCCAACCTGGTGGTATTGCAAACATTTTCCAAAGCTTGGGGTATGGCCGGTTTACGTATGGGTATGGCTTTCGCTGACGAACGTATCATAAAAATTTTCAATAAAATTAAATACCCTTACAATATTAATGCGGTTACTCAGAAACTCGTTTTTGAAGCCTTAAATGAAACGGAAGAAAAAAACCTGTGGGTTAAAACCATTATTTCAGAACGTAAAAATCTGACCGACAAATTAAAAACTCTTAAGTTTGTTCAAAAAATATATCCTTCGGATGCCAATTTTATTCTGGTACAGATGAAAGATGCCCGCAAAATATTCGATTATCTTATTAACGGAAAAATAATTACCCGCGACCGTTCCAAGGTTACCATGTGCGAAGACTGCATTCGCGTTACTATTGGGAAAGCCGAAGAGAATGCGGCTTTATTGGATGCCTTAAAAAAATACGAATCTAAATTAAGTTGAAATTATGGCTGAAAATAAACCCAAAAGAGTATTATTTATCGACCGCGACGGCACAATTATTATTGAACCACCTGTTGATTTTCAGGTAGATTCGCTAGAAAAACTCGAATTCATCCCGGGTGCTATCCGTAACCTGTATTATATCCGTAAAAACCTCGATTTTGAGTTTGCAATGGTTACCAATCAGGACGGACTGGGAACTTCTTCGTTTCCTGAAGATACATTCTGGCCGGCTCAAAACAAGATGCTCAGCACTTTAAAAGGCGAAGGTATTTATTTTGACGATATCTTTATAGACCGCTCCTTTCCACAGGATAATGCTCCTACACGAAAACCGGGTACAGCCATGCTCGGGAAGTATATGACCGGCGATTACGACCTGGCTAACTCCTACGTAATTGGCGATCGCATCACGGATGTGAAACTGGCCCGTAACCTCGGATGTAAAGCTATATTTATAGGTAACAACGAAAAATTTCAGGAACTCGAAAAGGAAAACCTCTCTGATACCTGTGCATTGCTTACCGAAAATTGGGAAAATATTTATACTTTTCTGGCAGCCAGCGAACGCAAAGCCTCTGTTGTGCGCAAAACCGGCGAAACGGACATCAATATCTCCATAGATCTCGACGGAAAAGGAAAGTCTAAGATTTCCACGGGTCTGGGATTTTTCGACCACATGCTCGACCAAATTGCCCGTCACTCCGGAATTGATTTGGTAGTTGAAGTTAAAGGCGACCTGCATGTTGACGAACATCATACCATTGAAGATACCGGTTTGGCTTTAGGCGAAGCATTCCTTAAAGCTCTTGGAGACAAACGGGGAACCGAACGCTATGGTTTCTTTTTACCAATGGACGACTGTCAGGCTCTGGTAGCCCTCGATTTTGGCGGACGGCCTTGGTTAGTGTGGGAAACCGAATTTAAAAGAGAAAAAATTGGGGAAATGCCAACTGAAATGTTCTACCATTTCTTTAAGTCACTTTCCGACACCGCTAAAATGAATTTATACATTAAAGCCGACGGCACCAACGAACACCATAAAATTGAAGGTATATTTAAAGCTTTTGCACGAGCCGTAAAAAACGCTATTCGTCGCGATGTCTTTAATTATGTATTACCATCAACCAAAGGAATATTGTAATATTGTATTTTATTTAAAACCATCAACTCCGAGCCGTAAATTTTGAAATATGAATGACTTACATAAAAAAACTGCCACTGTTCTTATGCACTGTGCCGACCAAAAAGGTATTGTTGCCAAAGTAACTGAATTTATTTCTGAGAATAACGGAAACATTCTTTACCTCGAACAGCATGTTGACCACGAAAATAAGGAATTCTTTATGAGGGTGGAATGGAACCTTGCCGATTTCTCCATTCCCAGTGACAAGATATCCGAATATTTTGATACACTCATTGGTCAAAAATATGGAATGACATACAGCGTTCACCTTTCCGGAGAAAAACCACGCATGGCTTTGTTCGTTTCAAAAATGTCGCATTGCATGTACGATATTCTCTCCAGATATCAGGCCGGAGAATGGGAAGTTGACATTCCGCTTATTATCAGCAATCATCCCGAAATGGAACCTGTAGCTAAAAAATTCGGCATTCCTTTCCATATTTTCCCTGTAAATGCCGAAAACAAAGCGGAACAGGAACAAAAGCAACTCGAACTTTTAAAACAACATAACATTAATTTTATTGTTTTAGCTCGCTATATGCAGGTGGTTTCTGCAGATTTTATTAAAAATTTCCCGAATAAAATTATCAACATCCACCACTCCTTTTTACCGGCTTTCCCGGGCGCAAGGCCTTATCACTCGGCTTACGAAAGAGGGGTTAAAATTATCGGGGCTACCAGTCATTATGTTACTGCCGACCTCGATGCCGGCCCCATTATTGAACAGGATGTTGTGAGAATAAACCATACCGACACCATCAAAAGCCTTATTCGCAAAGGACAGGATTTGGAAAAAATTGTTCTCTCCAGAGCCGTTTTTGCACACATTCGTTGGAAAACATTGGTTTATAAAAACAAAACAGTAGTCTTCAATTAATACATATTACAGTGAATATTGTAATTATAAAATATAACGCAGGTAATATACGGTCGGTGGATCATGCCTTAAAACGCCTGGGCGTTGAAGCTGAGATTACGGCCGACAAAGAAAAAATACAAAAGGCCGACAAGGTTATTTTTCCGGGAGTGGGCGAAGCTTTTAATACCATGAATTATCTGAAGGATCAGAACCTTGATAAACTCATTGTTTCATTAAAACAACCTGTATTGGGAATTTGCCTTGGTTTACAGCTGATGTGCCAACATTCCGAAGAAGGAAACACTCCTTGTCTGGGTATTTTTGAAGAAAACGTGATTCGTTTCCGTCCGTCACCGGGAGAAGAAACACGGTTTAAAGTTCCGCACATGGGCTGGAATACTATTACCAGCTTAAAATCAGGAATTTTCGATGCTTCACTCGAAAATCAATATGTCTACTTTGTTCACAGCTATTATGCTGCCATTGGCAAACATACCGCTGCAACTACCGGATATTGTCAGGATTTCAGTGCTGCACTGCACAAAGATAATTTCTACGCAACACAGTTTCACCCCGAAAAGAGTGGGCCTGTAGGAGCTAAAATACTCCAAAACTTTATAAACTTATGATTCGAATAATTCCGGCTATTGATATTATTGATGGAAAATGCGTGCGCCTTACGCAGGGCGACTACGAACAAAAGAAGGTGTATAACAACGATCCACTGGAAGTGGCTAAAATGTTCGAAAGTCATGGCATCCAATACCTGCATCTGGTAGACCTCGACGGGGCTAAAGCCAAGCATGTGGTCAATCATAAGGTACTCGAAAGGATAGCCACCAAAACAAACCTCACCATTGATTTTGGCGGAGGAATAAAATCCGGCGAAGATATTCGCATAGTTTTTGAAAGCGGAGCTTCGCAAGTAACTGTAGGTTCGGTAGCCGTTTCAAATCCTGAGCTTTTCGAACAATGGTTAAACACTTACGGTAACGATAAAATAATCCTGGGTGCCGATGCAAAAAACGGCAAAATAGCTGTTGCCGGATGGCAGGATGTAACCAGTATTGATATCGAAGATTTTTTTGATTCATACCAGAAAAAAGGCGCTAAATATGTGTTGTGTACCGACATTTCCCGCGACGGAATGTTACAAGGCACAGCTGTAGAACTATACCAGAAGCTGATAGAGAAATTCCCGGATATGAAAATTATTGCCAGCGGCGGTGTTGCCCAATTTGAAGAAATAGCCCGTCTCGAAGAAATTAAAGCCGACGGTGTTATCATTGGCAAAGCCATTTATGAAGGCACTATAACCATGAAACAATTAGAGAACCTGGTAACAAACAAAAAATAAGATGTTAGCAAAACGAATTATTCCTTGTCTGGATATCAAAGACGGGCAAACGGTTAAAGGAATTAATTTTCTGGATATCAAAAGCGTGGGTGATCCGGTTGAACTGGGAGCCTTATATGCACAACAGGGAGCCGACGAACTGGTATTTCTGGATATTACAGCCTCACACGAAAAAAGAAAGACGCTGGTTGAACTGGTAAAACGAATTGCCGCACACTTAAATATACCATTTACCGTGGGCGGAGGAGTCAGCGAACTGGCCGATGCCGATGCCTTACTGGCCGCCGGATGCGACAAGCTCTCCATTAATTCGGCAGCTGTAAAAAATCCCATGTTAATAGATAATATGGCTAAGGGTTTTGGCAGTCAGTTTGTTGTTGCTGCCATTGATGCTAAATTCGAAAACGGCAAATGGACGGTTTTTATTAATGGAGGACGCATACCAACCGACAAGGAACTTTTTTCATGGGCTAAAGAAGCTCAAGATAGAGGTGCCGGTGAAATATTGTTTACATCCATGAACCACGACGGCGTAAAAACAGGTTTTGCCTGCGATGCGCTGGCTACCTTATCGGAACAGCTCTCTATCCCGGTAATTGCATCGGGCGGAGCCGGAAATATGGAACACTTTAAGGATGTTTTTACAAAAGGAAAGGCCGATGCAGGTCTTGCTGCCAGCATATTTCACTTTAAAGAAATTGCCATTCCCGATCTTAAAACATACTTGAAAAACAACGGAATACCCGTACGATTTTAAAATATAAATATACCATAACACATCTCTTACATGAAGTTAGATTTTGAAAAACTAAACGGTTTAGTACCTGCCATAATTCAGGATGCCAATACTAACAAAGTGCTTATGCTGGGTTTTATGAACCCCGAAGCTTACGAAAAAACTGTAGCTACCAAATTGGTTACATTTTACAGCAGAACCAAAAACCGTTTATGGACCAAAGGCGAAGAAAGCGGTAACTTTCTGGATGTGGTTGAAATTATTGCCGATTGCGATAACGACACCCTTCTTATAAAGGCCAATCCTCGCGGACCCGTTTGTCATAAAGGCACAGATACCTGTTTCGAAGAAAAAAACAGCGATTCGATTTTATTCCTCGATTTCCTTCAGGATTTAATCTGCAAAAGAAAAATTGAAATGCCCGAAGGTTCGTACACCACAAAACTCTTTAACAAAGGCATTAACAAAATTGCCCAAAAAGTAGGAGAAGAAGCTGTAGAACTTGTAATTGAAGCAAAAGACAATAACGACGACCTCTTTTTAAATGAAGCTGCCGACCTGATGTACCACCTGTTGGTATTACTTTCCGCTAAAAACTACAAATTAAGCGATGTAGTTAAAGTACTGGAAAAAAGGCATAAATAAAATAAAATAATAAAGAAGAAACATGAAGCCTCAAAGACTAGGAATGTTTTTGTGGCTTTGTGTTTGTAATTTAAACTTTTATAGTACCCTGAATTTTAAATTAACAGTACATCCTCATGAGCAAATACCTTAGCTTAAAAGTATACCGCAGCTCTCGTTCATTGTAATCCAAACGATTTTTTTAGCTGATTAAATACTATTAAAACATCCATATTTGCCAGTCCCATATCTTTAAAAATAGCTTTGTCGGGTAATTTGGTGCTAATGGAATTAATAAACGTGTTTAGGTCTGAAAAAAGGCTTTTGGGTAATTCAAAATAATCAGATGGTGTTAGCGTTATTGCCAAACGGAATATATCGTTTTTATGTTTTAAAATTTTGTTATTGTCAATAGTGTTACCTTGTGCTTTACGTTCCGTCATATCAATAAAAGCTTTTGCTTTAAGACATATTAGAGCTTCTGTATTGGCAATATGAACGTCGTATTGAACGGTGCTATGCTCAAGGATATAGCTATAATAATCATTGCTGAGCAATATCGCAGACAAGCTGGATAAATCTTCATCTACAGGAATTGGTGTTAAATGATCTGGTTCATTTAGCAATACTTCGTCTGGCTTACGCGAAAACAATTCTATTAAAAAAGGGAAGTCTGTATTTCCAGGTTTATGAAAACGATAATATTTACGTTTACCCATGCTTTTTTCCTGAAGTTCGTAGTTGCCCTCTTTCACAAATTTCCAGAATTGATTTACGAAATTGGCAGTCAGAGCTTCTACAACTAAAACAATATCAATGTCTTTAGTTCCTTTAGGCGAAAAACCGGCCTCTTCAATAATTATATCTCAAGCTGTACCTCCAATAATCAAATAATTGTCAGGAAATTGCTCAAAATATTCCTTAAATTTTTTTAAACCAGCTACCATATATATTTTTTAATAATTTGTTCCAATGCCATTTCGATGCGCTCGTCATTGCTTTCTTTCAAGCTTAAATACAGCGAAAGAGGATCGACAACAACTGCTTCATTATATAATTCGTCTACCAGTTTTAAGGGATTGTATTTCCATACCTCCAGACAAAATTCGCCTTCAAAATCATTTTCATTTACCAATGCATTGCTTTTCTGCAACTTGTAAAAAGCTGACTTTTCAATGGCATAAAATTTTTGCAAGCTTGGGTTCATGTCTGAATATTCGGGCAAAGCCGAAGTATTACTTTGCAACAAAAATTGATTTGGTAATTCGTCAACATACACCTTTTTTAATACCGGGTTAGTTAAGAGTTTTCTTTTTTCTAAATCATGCCATATTTCTACCCTTTCGTTCCTAAAGCGAATGAATTTTTCCTTTTCGCCAACAACATCTACAATTTTTTGGTATTTTAAATTTTCAACAGCATTTGTAATAGAATTGGCAGAAGAATAACTGAATTTAGCTGTTAATTCCTTAAATGATAATTTTTCTAAATTGTATTTATTATTTCTATCGAGAATATGATACAATGTAATTAATTGGGCTGCAGGTTGTAGATTTTTATCTTCCTTTTTTGCACTAGAAAAATTGAAATTTTCACGCAAATCAATTAATAACCCTGGAAGAAATAGCTGTTTACCGGGTATAATGAAATTAATGCCTTTTACAATTAATCGTTTTCGGTTAAATGATGTGATTTCGTCCATACACAATACTACGATTTTATGCGTAGCTTCATTTAATAATGTAAATTGCTTTTCAATTTGCATTATGCTAAAATCTTCAGTCTGCCTATATTCAGCTAATAATAGTTCATGCTCAAACAATGAAATTTCGTAAAACTGATAATTTTCAGCAATATACAAAGGAAGCCTTCCAAGTTTTCCCTTTGGTATAGGATTGACTTGAATATTAGTACCAAGTATATCGAAAATGTATTGTATTAAATGTTTCATAATAAATATAATATATGTAATAATGCATAATATATATTATGATTACATTGTGCAAATATATGTATATTATATTGATTATCATATAGAATATGATCATATTTTGTAATAATTGTTTCAAGGTAAATGAATTTAAAATAATACAACCCGTTACAAGGTTGATTTTATTTTGTTAACGATTCTTTTCCCTCCTACTGGGAAAAACTTCGTAGAAGTTTCATTATAAAAATTAAATGCATTTGCACAGTTTGGATACAATACTCATTAGATATTTTGAATTTAAATAAGTATCTTTGCTTAAATTTTGGCGGATTAAATGAATGCTGAAATTATATAAAGAAAAACACATAATCACTTATATTTTATTTGGTTAATGTCTATTTCTAAGTAATGAACCAAATAATAATAAATGATTAACAATCTAAAAAAGGAAAGAGTTAGTAAACAAACTAATTCAAGAAATTTTAACCGCAACTCAAGTAACAAAACAGCTGCTAAAAAAAAGCTACTGAACCCCGCTTTATTTGAAAAAAAAGCCCAACCAATAGAAAATACGACATATCTGTCATCCCGGTTAATAAAAGATCTGCCGGTTAACGATTCTATAATTTCAAATCTGTTAAAAAAAGGTTATAATTCACCTACAGAAATTCAGGATAAATCAATTGAAGCCCTTTTAGATGGTAACGATTTTATGGGTTTAGCTCAAACCGGTACCGGAAAAACCGGAGCTTTTTTAGTGCCTATTGTACAAAAACTATTGGGTAAAAAAGCAAATTTTCAAATATTAATAATATCGCCCACCCGGGAATTGGCTCTTCAAATAGATCAAGAATTCAAATCAATAGCACAGGGTCTTGGAATATTTAGCGAATGTATCATTGGAGGTACCAATGTACAAAGGGATATTATGAAACTCCGCAGACCCAGCCATGTTATTATAGGCACACCCGGACGAATATCGGATTTAGTGCGACAAAAAGTTCTTCACTTAAGACTTTTTACAACCCTTGTATTGGATGAATTTGACAGATTATTAGATATGGGGTTTTCTGCAGATATTCTCAGGATTGTGGACGGTATTGGCGAAAGAGAACAAACCATACTTTTTTCTGCAACCGAAGATAAAAGTCAAAAAGTTATTATAGATAAATTACTTACAAATCCGGTTGAAGTTAAGCTGAAAAACGGTAACATTAGCGGAGATAATATCGATCAGGAAATTATCAGGGTAGCTGAAGGTGAAGACAAAATGAGGATGCTACTTGAATTAATAAAGGAACCCGCGTTCGAAAAAGTTCTTGTATTTGCCGATACCAAACGCTGGGTAAGCAAAATTTGCAAGAACCTGAAGAGTGCAGGGATTAAGGCGGATGAAATACACGGCAATAAATCGCAAAATTACCGTTCGAATGTACTGGATGCCTTTAAAAACGAGAAAATACAAGTGCTGGTTGCTACAGATGTTGCAGCTCGCGGACTCGACATTAGTAATGTTTCACATGTAATAAATTACCAACAGCCTCAAAGTATCGACAGCTATATCCATAGAATTGGACGTACCGGCCGAGCAGGAAAAAGCGGTAAAGCATATACATTTATTGGTTAAAAAGATACAATATCTACTTTTAATTAAGCAATAAACGGTAATATTTATTGATGAGATAAAGCCTTTGATTTTATGAGTCAAGGGCTTTTATGTTTTTTACCACAAAGCACACTAAGTTTTGCTCAAAGAGGCCAAAGAATATATTTTATATTTGAAGCTTAAAGCGTTGAACATTCCATATTTTATTTACTTTTGTTTAAAAGTTAATCATAAAAATGAAATCAATATGAAAAAAATTATCCTCCTCATATTAGCTATTTTTGGAAACCTTAGTGTATTTGCTTATGATTTTGAAGTTGATGGAATTTATTATAATATAACCTCTTCAACAAATCTTACAGTTGAAGTCACATTTAAAACAACATCGCACAACAGTTATTCAAATAGCGTTACTATTCCATTTTCTGTAACTTATAATAATATCAGCTATTCAGTAACTTCTATTGGTTATATGGCATTCTATGATTGCAGTAGTTTAACTTCAATATCTATACCATCATCAATAACTTCTATTAGTGGATATGCGTTCTACAAATGTAATCTTTTAATTTCCATAGGTATACCCTCTTCTGTTATATCTATTGGAGAAGATGCATTTTCTTATTGTACAAGTTTAACCAATATATCGATACCTGCTTCAGTAACTTCCATTAATTATGATGCATTTTATTCTTGTACTGGATTAAAATCTATAAGTATACCATCATCAATAACTTCAATTAGTTCAAATACTTTTGCATATTGTTCCAGTTTAACATCTATAGATATACCATCTTCAGTAACTGATATTGGTTCTGGAGCATTTTGGGGTTGTACCAGTTTATTATCTGTAAATATACCTATTTCGGTAGTGACCATTGGTAGTTACACTTTTTATGGTTGTACAGGCTTAACTTCTTTAAATATACCCACTTCAGTATCTTCTATTGACAATTATACATTTAAATATTGTACAAGTTTATCTTCTATAAGTATACCCTCATCAATAACTTCTATAGGAATTGGTGCATACTCTGATTGTACAGGTTTAACAACAATAAGTATTCCATCATCGGTAACCAACATCAATAATATGGCATTTTTTAATTGTACCAATTTAAATTCCATTTATGTATATCATACTAAACCATTAACGTTAACCAACATCTCTATTTTTCAAAATGTATCTAAATCAACATGTGTTTTGTATGTTCCCTATGGTACTTCAAGCCTTTATGCAGCAACAACAGTTTGGCAAGATTTTATTCATATTTCTGAAATGTCCGTTGATGTCAAAACAATTCTCGAAAATAACACCCTAAACATTTACCCTAACCCGGTAACCGATGCTTTTTATGTTAATGGTTTTAAAGGTAATGCTTCTGTAAGTGTTTACAGTTTAAACGGTAAGCTTCTTTTATCTCAAAAAACAGCTGCGGATGTGGCTATTGCTTTAGATAACCTCAAAAGCGGGGTTTATATGGTTAAAATTAAAACTCAAACAAGCGAGGCTTGTAAGAAATTGATTAAGCAATAAAACATTCTATTTCCATTGAAAAGCCTTTGATTGTATAAATCAAGGGCTTTTTTTATGGGTTTTAGCAATAATTTTGGAGCTGTTTAACCTTTAAAAACTTCTTTTACCACAAAGCACACTAAGTTTTGCTCGAAGGGGCACAAAGAAATTTATCTTTAAGATTATTAGTGTAAATCTTTGAGGTCTTTGTGGTTAATTTCTTTGAAAACAGATATATTAATCACTTCAATGCCGACGGCACGGTTGCTTTTTCA
>WSSedL1CaDRAFT_10001830_pt1 | contig 11711 bp, 22 predicted proteins | sample WetSurSL1Cattail_FD_9464 | JGI IMG/M metagenome (IMG submission 9464)
ATATAAGGGGGTCAATTCAAATTGTACATAAATGATTATATTATATTTTGACTGAAAAAGCTTATAAATAAAGGATTTTAGGCTTATTTTAAGCAAAAATAATATTAAAACGAATTGCGCAAAATTTATATTTACCTGCCATTTTAATACAACACTTAAACGGTTTATTTAAACGATTTGAAGCAATAATACCACTATGCTATTATTTTAGTGAAAATAAGCGTAAATAAAGGCCAATAAGACAATAAATTTAATAAAATTAAGCCCTTTTTTAGGGCTTTTTTTATGCCTGGTGTTTAAGTTATAAAATTTAGGTGCTTTTTGGAATGGGGTTACAAATGGGGTTACAAATGGGGTTACTAAACTATGTACAAAACATACTCATAAATAATAACACAATAAACAAAATATATTAAAAAAACACTAAAAAAGGCATATAAAAGGTATGATAATACACTATATAAACAACAAAATAAAATATACAAATGATTGCAATACAGTATATTACAACAAATACGATTAAAATTAATTTAAAAAATGTGTGGAGGTTTTAATTAAGGTTCGGCCGCAATATCATAAGGAGTACGGTGATTGTCTTTTTTTAATTTTTCGACCTGGTGTTCGAGTTCGAATATTTTACGAGCCATTTCCAACATCTTATCATCTTTGGTTTTTAAAATATCAACTACCAAATCGTTGGATGGCATTTTATCAACATAAAATTGAAAATTATCTCCCATTAATATATATATAGGGTCCTGTTTGTAATATCTACAAAATTTCTGTAATAGTTCGGTACTAACATTAGTTCTCAGTTTTAAAATCTCACTAAAAGCTTGTGGCTTGTAACCTAAGTTAGTAGCAGCCTCTAATCTGGATTTTATTACACCTGATTTTTCTAATCCTTCGAATATTTCTATAAACCGCTCATTAATTTCTTTAGACATTATAAAATATTTCTGTATAATATTTTTGTTAATACAGAATTTCTGTATATTTTTGTTTTGATTATGAAACAAAATTAATATAAAACTATGACATACGCTGAAGCATTAAACAGAAAAATAGACGGAGACCTGATTTTGGTGGCAAAGATGTGCGGAATTACCAGGGCAAATGCATCGGTAATTACCAGGCGACCAAAATCGAAAAAACATCAGCAGGTTATGGATGCACTTATTAAGGTTATTGAAAGCCGCGAAGTATTGTTGAGTGGTACTGTAGATTTTCAGATATAATTTTTACACACGCCGTGGAATTATATAATAATATATTGTGTATTGAAGGAGGTTGGCTACTCAATGAGGGTGTTATTGGTGAATCAAATTACAAACAACACATTTTGCGAGGCAAGTTTAACCAGTTGCGCAGGGCGTGTAAAGGACAAACGGCCCTTATTGCTTATGATAGCATTCCAGAGCGTTTTAAAAGCATTATCCGTGAAAAGCTGGGAGCCGACCCTTACGAATTGGTTAAAGACAACTTTTTTAAACAATATATTAAGCCCGATCAACAGGCATTAGATTTTTATAACGATTACAAACTTGATGATGGCCGCTTTTTGCCCCCCGATACCATAACAGAATATTACCACAATGCAATAATACTTAACGCTGTGCACCGGGCAATTAATAACCGTATGGCAAAGCGTAAAGGTTTAGGTGGAGGCAAGGGCAATGCCTGGGAAAAGATGGTTGAAACAGTGGCCGAACTACAAGGATACAAACATAGCCTGCCAACCAATGTGCGCCGGTTCCGCGAAAAGTACACACAGTATATAAATGAAGGTTACATAAGTTTAGTACACAAAGGATTCTTAAATGACAACCGCCGCAAGGTTAATGAACAGATTGAGCAGGTACTGATCTCTATTAGTTCGATGCCAAACCGGCTCTTTAACAAAACGGTGGCCGATTATTACAATGATTTTGTCAATTGCAAAATAGACCTGTACGACACCAAAACCGGTGAGATGTTTGACCCTGCCGATTTTTTGGACAAAGAGGGCAACCCACTTACAATAAGTGAAGGAACCGTTTGGAACGTGCTTAATTCACCCGCAAACCGCCCGGTACTTGATAAAATGCGCAATAGTTCTATAGATTTTAAGACCAAAACCATGCCTTATAACCACAGGCACCGGCCACAATTTACCCTGAGTAAAATATCGATGGACGATAGGGCACTCCCGCGCAAGGGCGTGAATGGTTGGGTAAATGCGTATTATGCTTACGATGTGGCTAGTGAGTGTTTTATTGGCTACTCGCACGGGCGCGATAAAGATATGGGCCTTGTTTGGGACTGCTTCCGCAATATGTATCAAACTCTAAAAGCCAATAATTTGCCATGGCCGGGTGAGGTTGAAGTTGAAAACCACCTGATGAAAGGCATAAGTGATGCACTATATAGCATGTTTGCCTGGGTGCGTTTTTGTAACCCGCAAAATTCGCGCGAAAAGAGGGCTGAGCACGCCATCCGCAGTAAAAAATATGGTGATGAAAAGAAACATCAACCCAATATTGGCCGGTGGACGGCCAAGCACGATGCATACGCTGTTAATACTGACGTTACCCAACAATTGACCGATGCGCAGCTGATAGCCGACGATATTGAATCAATTAAAAGGTATAACAATGCGCCTCATAGCATTTATGAAAAGAAATCCCGTTGGCAGGTGCTTTGCGAAATGGTCAACCCGGAAATGACCCAGGCCAACGAGCGAATTATATACAGATATATTGGAGAGGAGACAAAAACAAGCATCCGCAACAATGACTTTGTGAGGGTACAATATGCCGACTATGCTATCGATACCATAGATATACTAAGCTACCTGAAGCCAAATAATTATGATGTAAAAGCCTATTGGTTGCCCGATGCCGACGGTGCCATATCAAAAGTATATCTATACCAGGATGAAGAATACCTGGGCGAAGCCGATAAGATTGAAACTTACAACGAGGCACAATGCGAGCGAACCGAACGCGATGAAGAGATACGCATCAACCAGGCCAAACGCCAGGCAACTGCCCGTAAATATGTTGCCGATGTTGTTGAAAACAAGGTGGTTAAAATTGGCATTGTTGAAAAAACCAATTACAACGACTTGGTGGATGTGGACCCGGTAGCCGATGTACAGCCAAAACCCGAACCAGCATACAGCGATTTTGGCGACGAGTCGGCTGATGATTACTACCTGCAACGAGCATTAAATGATTTATAACTAATAATTACACGCTATGATTACAAAAGAAGTAAAATTAAAGATCGGTGAGGCTGTTAAAGCAGCCCGCGAAAACTATCCATCGGCAAATAAAATGGCGGTGGTGTTAGATGTTAACCCAGCGCAATTATCGCGCATGTTGGGTGGCGAAATTGATGGGGTGTTGAGCGATGCAAAACTGATAAGCATTGCCAGAAAACTTAATGTTGAACTGAGTGCCCGCACCGAATTAGTTACAGCCAATACGCCGGTTTATCAGTTCATAACTGCACAGTTGGCAGCCTGTCAAAGCAATGCTATCTGCGGTTTATTGTGCGATATTGCCGATATCGGCAAAACATACAGCGCAAAGCAATATATCCAAGCCCACAAAAACGCTGTCTATATTGATTGTTCGCAATGCAAAACCAAGCAACGGCTTATAAGGTCCATTGCCCGCGAGTTTGGCATCAACCACACTGGCAAGTATCACGACGTATATGCCGACCTGGTATATTATATAAAAACACTCCCCAACCCGCTGGTTATTCTTGATGAAGCCGGAGACCTTGATTATTCAGCTTTTTTGGAAATTAAAGCCCTTTGGAATGCCACCGAGTTTGCCTGTGGCTGGTTTATGATGGGTGCCGACGGTTTGAAACATAAAATTGAAGGCAACATAGGGCGCAAAAAAGTTGGTTATGCTGAACTGTTCCGCAGGTTTGGCAGCCGTTTCCAACGCATTACCCCTGATGGTGACCAAATACAATTTGCACAAAAACAGGTGGCCATAATAGCCAGGGCAAATGGTATATCTGATGTACAATCATTGTTTGCAAAAACGCAGGGATCGCTCACCCGGCTTCGTTACGAAATTTTAAAAACGAAAGGAGCTGCATGATGAAAGTGGTTTATGCAATTAAGAAGGTTAAGGACGATAAACCGTTTTGCCTGATTTTCGATGCCATTAACGACGGCAACGATCAATATATAATTGATAATTTCCACATGATGGGCGGGAGGCCAATGGATGCTTTGGAAAGCCTTCAGGCTGTTTCGTGCACTACGCGGCGATACCGGGTTTATCAATACCCAACCGTTCAGGAGTTGGTTGATGATGAGGCCATAGTTGGGATTATCACACCTGAAGATATTGTTTTGGATATGACCTGGTTTGCTGAATCGCAAAAAATTGCTGTGTAATGGTACGTAAAAAATCACCGGTTAAAAGGGCCGTAAGTGTCACGCAGCTATTAGGCATGAAATTCAAATTGATGGATTTTGAAGGGCCATTCTATGATTTAATAGGAACCCCGGAGCGAAGTGGCAGTTGGATTATTTGGGCCAATTCGGGAAACGGAAAGACAAATTTTTCTATCCAGTTGGCCAAATACCTGACCAATTTTGGACGGGTTGCCTATGATACCATGGAAGAGGGAGCACGCCGGAGCTTTCAGCGGGCTATTCAAATCAGCGACTTGTCGGAAGTAAGCCGTAAAATATTGATCCTTAACCGTGAACCTATTGAGGATTTATGCCAACGGCTTACCATGCGCAAAAGCCCCGATATCGTGTTTATTGACAGTTTTCAATACTCAGGGCTTAACCGCAGCTCTTATATTGACCTTAAAGAAACCTTCCCCAATAAGCTGTTTCTTTTTGTTAGCCATGCCGAGGGCAAAAACCCGCTTGGACGTGCCGCAACATTCGTGCGCTACGATGCTGATGTAAAGATAAGGGTTGAAGGTTACCGGGCATTTGCAACCAGCCGTTACGGGGGCAATAACGAGCCGTATGTGATATGGGAAGAGGGTAGTTATGATTATTGGGGGGAATAACCATGGCAACAACTTATAACAGAAAGGAATTTCTTTTGCCCACCAGCCCCGACTCGATGGCCTGTTACCACGCAAAAGTACAGGATGACATGATGAAACTAACCATCCATGATTGCCGAGGATCGGTGCAATTGTGGAACGATCTGAAAACAAAGGAAGGTGTCAAAGAAGCTATTGAAAAAATAGGCACTTTAACAATAGGTATGGATATGCTCAGACTGCATTTAATTGAAAATTATTTAAATAAATAATCATGAACACAGGGATTATTAAAAGTCACAAACCCATGACCGTTTCGGAAATGGTCAATAGGAGCCGAGATATTGACAAGAAAACAAGTTTAAACGGGCCGACTAAACCAGGTAACAAAATAATATTTGGTTTTCCGGTTAAAGTTAACGGTATGAAAGCAATAGGTACCGTAACCGATATTACTAGAATTGAAAATGTACGGATAATTACTGTATTGATAAATGGCGAATTGATTGATTATTCGCTTGATGACGTGCGGTTTTTAGGATTAAACAAAGAAAGGGATTTAGTATGATAACAATTAGCGACAAGAGGCTGCTGTTCCATAAGCTCCTTTATAAAATGGGTGCATTGGAATGTAAGGCCGAAATTTTGGCCGGATATGGTGTACAAAGCACCAGCGATTTAACCGATGCTCAATTAGATGAAATACTCAACAATTTACGCAAAGGGCTAAAAAATGAGTTGCACGATAAGGAGCTGAAGCAATGGCGAAGCAATACACTGAAGCTTTTAAACGGCCTGGACATCTACGTAATTAACGGCGATTGGAGCGGGGTCAACAGCTATATGACTGACAGCCGGATTGCCGGTAAAAAGCTAAACGAGTGCTCGGTTGAAGAGTTAAAAGAGGTTTGCCGCAAGTTGCGAAATATAGCCCGCAAGCGTGCCGAATCTAAAAAAAAAGTATTTGAAAACAACTTATGCCTTAACTAATGGAAAAGATAGGTAAAACACACAGGTTCGTTGTATATCGGGCATTGGAAATTATAGACGGAAAAGCAAAGGCAGTTAAAGACCTTTCCGGTAATGAAGTGAAATCACATAGCCTTGAAAGCACTATAAAATTATGTAACGATCAGGGTCTTATTGTAGATATGATTGCCAAAGAAGAGCAATTAATAACCATATATGCTTAAAACCATGAAAGAATATCACACTATAATTAGGATAAACGATGTGTGCCGCAATTGCCTTGGTGAAGGAGTGGCAATTGTTCAGCGAGCCTATGATTATGGGCATGGGCACAAACAAAATGAAGTAACTGAAATATGTAAGGTGTGCGAAGGTAGCGGTTTGGTTGTTGTTGAAAAGGACATTACAATAAAAATAACCCCTAAAAAGAACTAGCATGGACAACAATGTAAAAAAAGGACTGCAAAAGCAGGTTGATCATTGGACTAGTCGCCGCGATGATCTAGCCGATTGGCTCACTAAACATAGTTACGAGGATAGCAATTACCAACAAAACCAGAGCGATTATGCTGCTGCTGTTTTAAAAGTGGACCAATTAAATGACAGAAAAGACGGGGAAGTAAATGGACCACGTGATGTGGGTAAAATTTACCCTATGCCAACAAAGAGGATTAATAGCTGATTAAATAACACTTAAACAATAATTAAAATGGAAAACAATTTAAATCTTGACAAACTGACACCAGAGCAATTAGACGAATTGCAGGTGCAAATTGAAGCCCGTAAAAAACAAAAAGAGGAACTACGGAAATCGGAAGTGAGCAACTATTTCATCATCCGGGATGAGACAATTAAAAAGGTTTTCGAAAAACTGACCCGTGTTAACTCCGACCTTGAAATAATTAAAAAAGAGGTATTCGATGAGTTTGGCGCAGTGTTGAATCTTAAAAAAGAGCTTTTTAAAACCAAAGAAGATCAGTTTAGTGACACTTTCACTACGAATGATGGTAAAATCACTATCATCCTCGGTCAAAATACCATTGATAGATGGGATGAAACGGTTAGCGCTGGCATTGATAAAATAAATGAGCATTTTAAAAAATTAATCGAAGAAAGGGGCAATGATAAGGATGTTACTTTCTTCATTAATATGGTTCGCGATTTATTGAAACCGAACAAAGATGGTGTCTTAAAAGCCTCAAGGGTTCTTGACTTAGAAAAAAGAGTTGAAGAACACGGGGATCAGGAGTTAATTGATGCAGTTAAAATTATCCGCGACAGCCACCGCCCCGACCGCACCAGCACATATGTGAAGGCTATCTACAAAGATGCTAATGGCATTAAGCAAAATTTAGGGTTGAGCATGAGTTCGGTGGGATAACCCCACCTGGATTATCCCGGTTAATTTAACGAGGTAGAATCTCACCACCAGGAGAGTATGCGGGTTCGAATCCCGCACCGGGAACAAAAAAAGTATTTACAATTAAAATTTACGATTATGAAAACAATTATTTTACTGGTAATTACAGCCTTAACTATGCTGGCCTGTCAACCTGATGAAGATGATTTTAACCCCAAAGGTGGCAATTTTAACAAGGAAACATTTAGCGATTCAACTAATTTAACCCCTGTGTTATGATAATAGCAGTTGATTTTGACGGGACAATTGTGGAGCACCAATTTCCCGAGATCGGGAAAATGCTGCCCTTTGCTGCCAATGCCATAAAGGCGTTAAAGGAGGAAGGCCATAAGCTGATACTATGGACGTGCCGCAACGATATTGACCCAGCTAATAATGGCCGGTTAATACTTACCGAGGCTGTTGAATTTTTAAAAGATCAGGGCATTGAATTTGATGCCATTAACGGAAATATACCCGGTTTAGGCATAAACCCCAGACCTAAGGTATATGCCGATCTGTATATCGACGACCGGATGTATAATGCCAATATTAACTGGGAATATATTATGTACCACTCCGGGTTAACCAAATACAAACCCAAAGAGGAGTTAATTTTAGATTTTTTTAAAACCACCGGCATCGATATTCAGCTAAAGACAAAAAAACGTGAAGTTTCGGAGATGCGCATGATTTGCATGTACGTGATGCGGCGTAATACAAGTTTGTCATATAAAGAAATTGGGCTAAAATGTGGCAATAAAGATCACGCCACCGCGTACCATGCCTTTAAAACCGTTCCAGATTTAATGCTGGATAAAAAATTCAGGTTTAAATACGAGCCTATTTTTAACCATTTTAACTTATAAACTATGGCCATACCAAGGTTTAAGTATGATTGCAAAATACATAACCGCGAGTTGGTTTACCCCGAACGATATATCAAAGACAGGAGGTTTGAAGATGAATAAAATAACCGTTTTTTTCAGGCGGCGAAAAGCTGCCAGGTTGCAACGCACGGCCAAAAAAATAAGGATGCGGGTGGCAAATCATGGCTTTCATCGCCCTGAATGGCTCAACGAAGCCGATTTGCGTTTGGCACAACATTGTGAAAATACATCAAAACAACTATTATATGGCTTATAACCGCAAAAACCACCTCCATAAAGTCATCGAGGTGCAGCAGATAGTCAAGGACAAAAAGAAATTTGGGGCAACCCAGGAATTTATCTATAAAAAATATATAATGGACCAGTACCATATTAGCCGGAACACCTTTTATAAATACCTGTCCACACCTGCTTATATGGAACTACGTAAATTAAATGCAAAATAATTTATTATGATAATAGGATTTAAAGAAAGGTTCAAAGAACCAATAATTAAAGGGACAAAAATACACACCATCAGAATAGATGCAAAAAACAGGTGGAAACCTGGCAATATAATGCACATGGCCACCGGTGTAAGGACTAAAAAGTATAATCAATTTAACCAACAAATATGTAAATCGGTGCAAAACATTGAAATTACTAGAAAATCGGATTATTTAAACGAAACTACGGTTAAAATTGATGGTAGGTTATTTCTTGAAAATGAGGTTCAACAACTTGCCTGGAACGATGGGTTTGATAACCTGGTTGATTTTTGGATATGGTTTGAAGATGGATTTAAAGGTAAGCTATTGCATTGGACTGATTTAAGATATTGATTATATGACATTAGATGAAGCTGAAATAATAGGATATACTTTCAAATCGATAAAAGAGTGTGAACGATTAGGTGAAAGGATTGAAAAATTATACAAAGAGGGAAAACATGAAGAGATAACCAGGATAGCTTTGGAATTAAGCAGTGAGCTAAAACGTGTTTATGAAGATAAATTAAGTAATTATCCATCATTAAATGATAAGTGTAAATGTTCACCGAAGCAATAAATACCGACTGCATGTTATTTATGCCAAAACACCCCAATAAATGCTATGATATTGGTTCGGTTGACCCTATATATGGCATTGATGGGAATAGCCACCGGCAAAACAAAGGACGTGGCAAATTAACCAAATCAAAAGATTATCATGCCGCGCTATGGGATCAACCAAAAACACCCGATGAGTACTTTGTAGAATTGATGCGGGTTACTCAGCATCAAATTATATTTGGTGCCAATTATTTTTCTTTTATTTCAGGCCAAGAGTTTAATCCACCCAGGCGTGAGGATTATGATCAATTCATTGCTGATCATCCCTCAAACTGGGTAATTTGGGATAAAGTCAACGGCTCTACCAGCTTTAATGATTGTGAACTTATTTGGGTTTCATATCCGGTACCTACTGAGATATTTTACTATATGTGGTCAGGAATGATGCAGGGGAAATCATACAAAGATGGTCGGACAATGAATCCATATAAAGAGAAAAACCAAAAACGGATCCATCCAACCGAAAAACCATTTGAAGTTTACAAATATCTTTTGACAAGATTTGCGACATACGGATGCACCATTTTGGACACTCATATGGGATCCGGAAGCCAAAGAATCGTTTGCTACGATATGAACCTGAATTATACAGGTATTGAGATTGATAGAAAATATTACGTTGATGAAGAAAAAAGATATAGGCATTATATTGCGCAATTACAGATGTTTAAAAGTTAATAAATAAACTATATGGGATTAAATGAAAGGAAAGGAAATATGTATGAGTTTATTACTCATACTTGGAATACGATAAAAGGCGAATGTTCGCACAGTTGCTCTTATTGTTATATGCACCGATGGGGAAAACAAAAGCCTGTTAGATATGATGAAAAAGAACTAAAAACAGACTTAGGTACTGGAAACTTTATATTCGTTGGTTCGAGTTGTGATATGTTTGCAAACAACATACCTGAAGGATGGATTGAAAAAACACTAGAACACATGGCAAAATTTGATAATCAGTACCTTTTACAAACAAAGAACCCTGCAAGATTAGGAGGGTTTATTTTGCCCGATAATATTAAGATTTGCTGCACAATGGAAACTAATAGGTTTTTGCCGGAAATAATGCGAAATAGTCCTGAACCAATAGATAGGGCTTTATTTATGGGTTTATTGCTTAATGACAAGTATATTACCATTGAGCCAATAATGGATTTTGATTTAGAAAGTTTTATTAAAATGCTGAAAACAGCAAAACCAAAACAAGTAAATATTGGGGCTGACAGCGGACGAAACAACTTACCAGAACCAAGTAAAGAAAAAGTTTTACAATTGGTTTCGGAGTTGCAAAAGTTTACTACTATTCACAACAAATCGAACTTGCAGAGGCTTATTTAAAAACGTTAACGGCTGCAAACATGCGTTGTAGCGGACATTGAAACGCTACCGTATCAGCCGAGATGAATTTGATTAGAATTGATAATTTAATATTAACCACTGCCACCGCTATAACGTATGTTTGTTGTTAGTTGCTGGCCTTATTTACAAAACAAAATGAAAACAGGTATTGAATTAATTGCTCAAGAAAGAGCTGAACAAATTGAAAAACATGGATGGGATTTAAAGCACGATTCTAACCATAATTGTAATGAATTAGTATACGCTGCTGCTTATGCCTTAGAACCAAATGAATTTAATGGAAGTAGATTTGATTGGATGGGATTTCAGTCTAAAATTGACGCTAAAACAGATATTGAAAGACTAAAAGTTGCAGGTGCTTTAATAGCTGCCGAAATTGATAGGTTGCTAGCTTCTTAGGCTTGCAACTAACGATTGGCATAAGAAACGTGGCCTTGCGACCACTTTCAAACAGCCTACCAGCTCTCCGGCCATGTTTTTTATGCCGTGTTATAAGCTGGGCATTTTTACTTACTGAATTTGATTTGAAACACTAAAAATAAAAGCCTTGGGCGGGCGTTGTAAAACCCAATTTATTATGAAAGCTACAATAGGAAGAATGGTTGTTTATCATTGCAGCCAAGACGAAAAAGAAAAAATGAACAATTATCAGGAAACAGCTCCGGCAATTATAACCGCCGTCTGGAGTGACACCTGTGTAAATCTAAAAGTGATTTTAGATGGTGAAAATAACCTTTGGAAAACCAGCGCACCACTTGGAGAGGCAGAAATGCAATGGAGCTGGCCGGTTATTAATTAATTTGCGGGCGGGGGCTTTTATTTTTCATCATATTACCGATGAACTTAAATAGAAGCACTTCCCCGCCTTGCTTATAACGTTGACGGTTGGCGAAGTTGCCGACTTAAAAGCACTTAATTATCAATTTACTAAACACTTTATAAAATGGCAGAAACTTTGGATACCCACGAAAACGGCAATTG
>WSSedL1CaDRAFT_10001831_pt1 | contig 11710 bp, 16 predicted proteins | sample WetSurSL1Cattail_FD_9464 | JGI IMG/M metagenome (IMG submission 9464)
GTATATCTAAGACGATATATAAACCTCCAGCAAATTCGGTATAAGAAAAAAGATTATATAAAAGTAAATTTTTCGACATCCGAAAGTAACACAATGGTAGCGCCCATGTTATTCCTGCCATTTGTAGAAAATGCATTCAAATATTCCTGCGATTCGGAAACGATGCCGGTTATTGATATATCATTAACAGTTGATGCCGGAACCTTATATTTCCGGTGCCAAAACCAGTATGACCCCGAAAGAATAAAGACTTCGGGCGTAAACGGAGGAGTAGGACTCGAAAATGCGAAACGACGGCTGGCATTACTGTATCCCAGGAAACATGTTTTGCAAATAACAAAAAATCAGGGTATTTTTATAGTTGAATTAACTCTTTATCTGTAAACGGTTAACAAATCCACCACGATGAACATGCACTGTATCATAATAGAAGATGAGCCACTTGCCATTGAAAAGCTGAAAGGATTTATCCTGCAAGTGCCGTTCCTGGAATTAGACGGATATTTCGAAAACGCCATCGATGGGTTGACTTATTTGAAAACACATAGCACAGACCTTATCTTTCTCGACATACAAATGGATAAGTTAACAGGGATACAAATGCTCGAAATCCTTTCTCCCAAGCCTTATATTATCATTACTTCGGCATATTCCGAATTTGCACTGAAAGGTTACGAATTAAGCGTTACAGATTATCTGTTAAAGCCATATTCATTCGAAAGGTTCCTTGCTTCCGTAAACAGAGTATTCGATTCCTTCAGCAGCCATAAAGATATAGAACCGAAAGACGGCATAACAAACTTTTTTGTAAAAACGGAATACCGCCTGGAAAATGTAAAGTTCGACAATATATTGTATATCGAAGGAATGCAGAATTACCTGCAGATTCATCTCCCCAATCGCAAAATTATGACCAAACAAAGTTTTCGTTCCATCATGGAACAATTACCAAAACAACATTTTGTGCAGGTACATAAATCGTATGTGGTACAATTGTCAAAAATCGAGTCTATTGAAAACAACCGTATCAAAATAGCAGATGCCATCATCCCTATCGGCGACACTTTCCGTAATACCTTTTTCGAAAGGATAAAATCTAAAGTTTAAATAAATATCAAAATTAAAGCTGATTTATTTTGAAAGCTATTAAAACGAACGTGTAAGCTTTTCAGAAAATAAAATTTAGGGGAGTAATTCATCATTTGAGTACAAAGCATTGCATGTTACGCTTGCTGTTCTCAAAACGCACGATGCTCCGTTAATATCGTATTACGTCTGCAAATATTCGAATATCAAGACAAAACCATGGAGCTAATGTAGAATCGCGAAGTACTTTCAAACTCAATTCTTTCAGTACTTTACAATATTTAGAAGAACATACAATAAGTTTTTTTTAATCCATGCTGACATATGGCTGTCATACCCCCAACTTAATTTTGTCATATAATCGAACAAAAAATAATGATTAAGACAATTTTATTAACGGCAATTGCAGCAACGACCATTAATTGTGGCTTTGCACAAACAAATCTAAAAATGACAGAAAAAATAATTAAAATCAGAAACAACCAGGTTGAAATCAATTATTTTCAACAAGGTAAAGGTGATACCACCTTGCTTTTTTTGCACGGTTGGTGTATTGATAAAACATATTGGAACAACCAATTAAATTATTTTTCCCAAAAATACAACACTATTGCAATAGACCTTCCAGGCTTTGGTAAATCAGTTGCAAATAGAAATAATTGGACAATAGAAGAATATGCAGTAGATGTAAATTCATTTATAGATTCGCTTCATTTAAAAAACGTTGTATTAATTGGACATTCAATGTCTGGAGAAATAATGCTTCAAACAGCAATTTTAAATAATCCAAGCATCATTGGATTAGTAGGCGTTGACAATTTCAAAGCTTTAGATGTTAAATTTACAGCCGAACAATTAAAACAAATGACGGATTTTTTACCTATGCTGCAAAATGATTTTAAAAATACAGCACTTGTTTATGCAGATATGATGTTATTCCACCCATTGACTCCAAAAGAAATTAAAGACAGAGTAAAAACAGATTTTGCAAATTCAAATGCCCAAATAGGTTATAGTACATTAATGAACTTAATGCAGTATTCAATGACAGAATCACAAACCTTGGAAAAATTAAATCTCCCTCTCAATTTGATTCATTGTAATTATTTTCCAACCAATGAAATTGGGTTGAAAAACCATTGTAAAAATGGATATAAAATTGAAATAATTAAAGATTCAGGACATTATCCTATGCTAGAAAAACCTGAAGAATTTAATAAATTATTAGAAAATATTTTAATGCCAAAATAAACTGCTGCTAATTGAGTAGGGACTTCTTTAAAAATGGAGAAAAAGGAGTTTTAAAAAGTAATCGTCAACGGAAGCAAAGATTGCGATAATAATCGTTAATAACCCGGGATACTGCATCACTATTTGCAGTACCCCGGGTTACATCTAAAATATCTTTTAATATTTCAATCATTCCTAATTATTATTTATCGGTTTGAACAAATTCTCCATTTGTTTTAATCCGAACTTCATCACTAATAATAGCTTCCGGAAATTTTCCACCAATTCCAAAATCGGAACGTTTAATGGTTCCTGTTATTTGAAAAGAAGATGTTAGCTTTGAAGACATGGGATTGGTAGTTTGCCCACGATATAACAAATCTACAGTTACGGGTTTGGTAACTCCATGAATGGTAAGATTACCGGAAAGTAAGTATTTGTTTTTACCTGCAGGTTTTAGCCCTGTACTTTTAAAAGTTAGTTCCGGAAATTTTTCAACATCAAAAAAATCGGCACTTTTCAAATGGTTGTTTCGTGCTTCAACCCGGGTGTTAATAGAACTAACTTTAGCTGTTAAATCAAACTCAGCGTCACTAAAATCCGGCTTCGAAGATTTTACGGTAACCGTAAAGTCATCAAATGTTCCGCTAACATCATTAAATCCTAAATGAGTTACTGTAAAAAACAATTGAGAGTGAGGCTTGTCGTTTGTCCAAATGGCAGTTTCAATAAGTGTGAAAGCCGAAAACATGACAAAAGCGACCATCGAGAGTATTAAACCAATTTTCATAATCTGTTGTTTTAAAATTATGATACAAAGTTAAATCGAACTACAGGGCAACAGGTATCACTAATCGGAAGGATTGTTGTAATATTAGGAAATCATCTTGCGGTTTTCATCATAAAAATCGAATGGACTATTTACCTTAAAATTAACTATATTTACATCTTAAGCTAATTTCGAAAAGCCGACCTCAAAACTTTCATATTCTGTTAAGCTATGAATTTGGGCAGACTTTGCGAGATTACTTACATATCATTTATTTTGCCTGAATAATATTAAAGAAAAGTTAATCAGATCAGATTACGAGCTTATCATTTTTTAAAATCGACTTAACAATCTCATTAATAAATAACTTCCATTTTTATTTCAAAAAAATTAAAAAGCTTAAAATATTTTCCTTTCTCATTCGTCTACCCATTTGAACAAAGTTTAAGTTGAAAACGCAAAAGCAAAAATCATTGTCATCAAAGCCAAATATTGCCGAAGTTGTAAAGGAGTTTAGCAGTCAGTTAAAAGGTTTTATTCGCAAAAGGGTAAAGTCTGCTGATGACGCCGAAGATATTTTACAGGATGTGTTTTACCAGCTGGCAGAGGTCGATCAGCTGATGAAACCCATTGAGCAAATTTCTGCATGGCTTTATACAGTAGCTCGAAACAGAATAACCGACTTATACCGAAAAAAAAAGCCAGAACCCCTTGCTGAGTTTTATACCGAAAACGAAGCTGAAGAAATGCTCTCAGAAATAGGAGATTTTCTTACTTCAGTAGACAATTCGCCCGAAGCTGAATATCTAAAATCGTTGGTTTGGTCTGAATTGGAAAAAGCTTTGAAGGAGTTGCCGGAAGAACAAAGGATTGTTTTTGAGCTGAACGAGTTGGATGGTATGCCGTTTAAAGAAATTGCTCAATTAACCGGCGAAACCCAAAACACACTCATCTCACGGAAACGTTATGCTGTATTGTATTTGCGCGAACGCTTAAGCGATTTGTACGACGAATTATTAAATTATTAAACTTTTAAATTTTATAGTAATGAAACTATTAGAAGGAAAAAACAGATTATGGTTAGTCCCCGTATTTATAGGAGGTCTGGCTTTACTTGTATTGGTTACCATGTTTTTATGGAACTCTTTAATGCCTGGTATTTTTCACTTACCACTGCTGAATTACTGGGAAGCTGCAGGTTTGCTTATTTTATCGCGATTACTCTTTGGCTTTGGCGGCCACCATTGGAGAAGTCCCATGGATAACAGACGCAATCACTTCCGCGAAAAATGGGAAAAGATGACCCCTGAAGATCGTGAAAAGTTTAGTGAACATTTACGTGAACATCGCCATTTTTGGGGTGGAGCAGCTTCTGAACCTAAAATGGATAAATAAATTCTATTATTGAAAATGAAGTCGAAAAAGAGTTTGTTGTGGATTATTGTGGGGATTGTGCTAATGAATGCTATTGGAATGACAGTGGTATTCCCCCTTCTTCCCTTTTTATTAGGAAAATATTTACCCAATTCGCAAATTGTAGTGGGTATGAGTGCTCTAATGTCAGTGTTTGCAGCTTGTACATTCATTGCTGCCCCGGTTTTTGGAGCGCTCAGCGATAGGTATGGCCGCAAAAACATCCTTATTATTAGTCTTTTAGGTTCGGTGGTTGGCTACGTTATGTTCGGCATAGGTGGATCTTTGTGGATTTTGTTTGCAGGCCGTATTATTGACGGACTAACAGCCGGAAACACTTCTACATTAATGGCTTACATTTCGGACAGCTCAGCACCTGAAGAACGTACCAAATGGTATAGTTATATTGGTGCGGCTATGGGCGTTGGCTTTATGATTGGACCTGCCCTGGGCGGTATATTAGGGGCAATTTCCATATCGTTGCCCTTTTACATAACTGCAGGAATTATGTTACTATCATCTATTGCCGTTTATTTTCTGCTTCCGGAGTCGTTAGCTCCCGAAAAACGAACCAAACAATTAACAATAAATAGTTTTAATACCCTCTCCCATTTCAAAGATATTCTCAGTTTAAAAGAAACGAAATTACTGCTTATCCTGGGATTATTCTTTTATGCAGGTTTAGGTATCTATCAGTTCAATTTCAGTGTATTTCTGAAAGATATTTTCAAATGTGGACCTGCATTTATAGGAAGTATGCTTACTCTGGTGGGTGCTTGTGATATTATTTCGCGTGCACTTTTGTTGCCTCAGTTATTAAAGCGATATAGCGAACGAAGCATAGGAATAACAGGCTTAATTGGGCTTGGAATTGGTTCAATGTTACTTTTACTGAGTACTTCTATACATTCGGCAATTTTGGTTTCGTTAGCTGTTATATTTATAACTCTTGGCGAGGGATTATTTGATCCATCCTACAATGGAAAATTATCACAATCGGTTGATGAAAGCAATCAGGGAAAATTACAGGGAGTAAACCAAAGTCTTCAATCAGCCTACCGCATTTTAATCCCTATTGGTGCAGCAGCTATTTATTTTTACAGCCCGGGTGTATTATATTCAATTGCTACCCTTATTATGTTGGGAGCCTTGTTTTTATTTACAAAATTTACTCCAAAAATAGTCAGGTCGTAAGGCCTGATTATTTTTCCAATTTATATAACATCTTATAATCAGTCTGTTAAAAAAACTATTAGAATGTAAATTCATCTTTAATTTGCATTTTAATAGTTTTTTACCAATGTTTCAGCGTTGATCCTGTTAATTTTTAGAATATACTTTTTTGCCAGGGACTGAATAGTCTCTGTTGATACTAATTGATTAATGGCTTCCCTTATGGGTGCATAGTGTTCATGCATAGGACAAGGGTTATTTTCATCACAGCGTTTTAGCCCAAAACCGCATCCTTGAAGCGTTTTATTCCCTTCAGTAATGCTCATAAGTTCTTTTATCGGATATTCCGACCTGTTATTTTCAAAATAGAAACCACCTCCTTTACCCTTAATGGATTGAATGACTCTAAATTTTACCAGACGTTGTAATATTTTAGCAGTATAAAATTTGGGAGCTTCAATTTCGTTGGCTATTTCATCAATTCCGGGCTTTCGGTTGTTTCCATTCTGCAATTGAATGTACACCAAACTTCTAAGAGCATATTCCGTTTCTTTACTAAACATATCAATTAGTTTATTTTCCAATTCAAAGGTAAAAATAAGTTATAAATACTAAAAGACCTTTTTGTCTTTTATTGAATATTTTCATACATTTGCATCTGAAATTCTTAATCAGAAAAAAATGGAACACATAATTAATATTAAAAGATCGCTCGGTGAAATAGTAGCCGATGATTTCAGAACTGCCGAAGTTTTTAAGGAAGTAGGAATAGACTTTTGCTGTGGAGGAAAAAAAACTTTGGAACAAGCTTGTACTGAAAAAAAATTAGAGGTAACATCTGTGGTTAAAAAACTTGAAAACTTGCAGACTTTGCCATCAAATCCGGGTCAGAACTATAAAGATTGGCCCTTGGATTTTCTTGCAGATTACATAGTAAACACACACCACAAATATGTTTTTAAAACTCTGCCTGAACTGGTTTTATACACAAAAAAAATAGCAAATGTTCATGGCAGCAATCATCCTGAATTAACTGAAGTAGCGGAATTATTTGATAAAATAAATACAGAATTGCTCCAGCATTTAAAAAATGAGGAAGAAATACTTTTCCCGGCTATCAAAGAAGCCCTAAAATCCAGCTCAAAAAAGGCCCAGGAAACAATTTTTTCAGAAATAACAAGGATGAGCGGAGAACATGAATTTGCAGGAGGAGCAATGGATAAAATTAATGAAATAACAAAAGGATACCTGGTTCCGGCTGATGGTTGCAACACATATCTTGTAACATTCAAACTATTACATCAGTTTGAAGATGATTTACATATCCATGTACATCTCGAAAACAATATTTTATTTCCTAAAGCATTAACACTTTAAAATTATGACAGCAACAACTAATTTAGATTATCCAACTATTTAAAACAGGCGAAGCTTCTGCCCTATCTGCTATTTACAGAAATATGCAATATTATATCGAACTTTTGCGAGCTCATATTGGTAAAGAAAACAATATAGAATTCAATTATTATAAAAGATTGAAATGATTTTGCAGGCTTTGTTATATTACAAAAAAAAAGCACCAAATGGTGCTTTTTAATATTCGTTAATGAATGAATTAATATCTGGAATTTCTTCTAGAATCATTATCACCACTATTATTTCTTCCACCAAAATAACCACCTTCTCTACGATCAGTTCTAGGTTTAGCAAGGTTCACGCTGATAACTTTACCATCGTATTCACATTGATTTAATTCATCAATAGCTTTTTGGCCTTGACCATTATCGTCCATTTCTACAAATCCAAAACCTCTGGATCTACCAGACATCCTATCCATAATAACTTTAGCCGAGGAAACCTGACCGTACTCATCAAACAATTCCTTTAAGTCAGCGTCATTAACGTCATAACTTAAATTTGCAACATAAATGTTCATAAAATAAAATTTAATAAAAAAAATAAAGAGAGTTTGAAGCCAGGCAGGAACAGAACTTAACAATAAAAATGGCCAAATAAAGATAATCTTTCTGAAATCGTGAACTCAACTATGCGACAAAGATAAATAAAATTATTGATTATTAATACTTTTTCATTATTTAAATTAAAATAATTAATAACCAAATAAAAGTAAAGTTGTTCTCTTTGAATTCTCCATCTTTATTTGTAACTTACTTAAATCAATTATCGCTAATTTTTTTAAAGTGACAAAGATTGGAAAAAACAAGAAATAAATACCTTGATACTAAAGGTTGATATTAATTTTTACTATAATTTCTAAATAATATTTGTAATGAATGATATTAAACCATCAAGATGTGCAAAGTGCGAGGGAACAGAATTTGAAGTTGTTAATGAGATTCCGGTAAATTCAAATTATGAACTAATTTTTATTCGTTGTGCTAAATGCCAGACAGTTGTAGGCACTATCGATTATTATAATGTTGGCACTTTGATTAAAAAATTAGCAGAAAAGCTTAATGTTAGTTTGGACAAATAAAGGTTCATGCCATTGTTGACAATATTCAACAACTAAAACAGGTAAACAATCCGTTGGCTGCCGAATACCAGACAGGTATCCGTTTAAATTTTAAACGCAGGCGCAACCTGATATCTAACCTTTCTGAGTTTTAATTCACTGGTTCTCCTAAAAAAATTAATTTTTAAATGCGGATGAACACCGATGGTCTCACTGAAGGTAATCACTCATGGGTAATTTTTCTCATTCATTTCATTGTTTACATTGCCCAATCGATAAAAAAACATTATTTTAATTATTTTAATGCAAGTTTTTCAACATTTTTTTGTCTATATATTAAAGTAAAATAGAATAAAATATAGAAATTCTGTTGATATTTTAGGTTATATATACTGAAAACCTTAAAAAATAGTATAAACTAATAAGGCCATATTTTCAATTTTAATACATGAACTTTAGTTTTAACAGCCCAACTTATTTAGTTATTGAAATTGGTAGTTTCGCTATAATATCAATTTTAACGACTTCAATTTTTTATAATTATTATCAAATTTTAAAATGGAAGGTTGAACGACTAAGAAAAAGAGAGAAAGAAATTAAAAAAAATGTATCCGAACTTTATAGCCAACAATTGCAAACATTACACAAAATGTATTCTGTAAAGTCAATAACACTTAACGACTACAACACAAAGAAAGAGTACATTATTAATGAAATGACCGCTATCCGTCTGGATACAAAAAACATATCTGAAGATTATGAAATAAAGTCTGACACAACCGAAAATTTAAACATTAGCCGAATGAAAAAGGCTTCGCTTCTTCACGAATTAGGACAAATGTCAGACCCCGAATTAGATAAGCATATAAATGAATCGTTAGATAATCTTAAATAATTTATATTGGTGTTTAATTTTTCAATTAGAAATGATTAACTTTTAGAATTCTCTACTACATAATTAAACCTGAATGTTGGATTGGGTTTTCCCGGACTAAGCATTTAAGTGTAACAATCTGATAAAATCATTTATTTCCCTGATTTCAACCATTTCTGCAATTCATTATCGGCATTGGCAACCAAACTACCTCTAATAGCAATGCCAGGAAGCACAGATGCATTGGGGCAAAGCTTTTTAATATCACGTTCGCTGTTACCTAAACCGCTACCTTCGTGGGTGCAAAACGGAATAATGGTTTTGCCCGTAAAATTATGCGATTCCAGAAATGTAAATACTACCATCGGAAATGTATTCCACCAATTTGGATAACCAAGGTAAATAACCTGATAGTCATCGATATTCTTTAAATTTTGCTTTAGTTCGGGTCGGGCATTTTGCCTTAATTCTGCTTTTGCAACTTCGGTAGCTTCGGTATAATCGGCCGGATAGGTTTTTACTGAATTAATTTCGAAAACATCGCCTCCTGTTAAAACCTGAATTTTATTAGCAATCACCTCAGTATTTCCTACTGACAAGTTTACAATTCTCCCGTTTGCAAAATTCTGCCCTTTACGTGAATAATAAGCTATCAGTGTATTATTTTTTAAATCAGACATTTATTTCAAATTTTATCATTTATAAAAATAACCGAAATACTCATAAAAAGTACTTCATTTTCAAATTTAATTAAAATTTTATGCGTAAATAATTTTATAAAAGTTAACGGTTAATCCATCTTTCGCTGTTCCTTAATAGTTCAAAGGTTAGAATGTTAAAAAAATATTCATTTTTAAAATTACATTTCGTATATTTGCGAAATACAAAAATGAATTATTATGAGTACCATTATTAAAGTTTTGGGAACCGGTTGCGCCAATTGCAAAAACTTAGAAAAAGCTACTGGTATTGCAATTTCAGAGCTTAAAGCCGACGCTGTTGTCGAAAAAGTGGAAGATATTCAAAAAATTATGACCTATGGCGTAATGCGAACACCAGCTCTGGTTATTAACGAAAAAGTTGTATTATATGGTCGTGTACCCGGTGTTGCTGAATTAAAGGAAATAATTCAAAAACATCTTTAATTAAAATCTATGGCTAAAGAAAATGTTGAGTTTGCCCCTGAAGATGTTTTAATTGCGCAGTTTGCCAAAGCTCTGAGCCATCCGGCAAGGGTATATATTATTAGGGAATTATCAAAACTGGATGCTTGTTGCACCAGCGGCGAGTTTTTTGAAAAATTACCGATTGCACGTTCTACCTTATCGCAGCACTTAAAAGAGTTAAAACTCGCGGGTCTTGTTCAGGGCCAAATAAATCCTCCTTTTATTAAATATTGTATAAACCGGACCAATTGGGAGTTGGCTCAGCATTATTTTGGAGAATTGTTGTCTAAATAATTTTTTCGTTTTCATTTCGTCTATTCGCAAAATGAAGAAACATAAATCAATTTACAAATTTTCACATAGATTCCGTATTCATAACACATTTCAAACTTTTAAAAGTTTAAAATAATTTACCTTAAAATTTTAACCCAATGAAAAAAATACATTGTTTAAAAAACAGTAATATTCTGTCTACCTCCTATTTACTTTCTTTTACATTAATAAAAAATATTACTATTTTATTTCTTTTGACTCAGATTTGTGTACTCAATGGATACAGTCAACAAGCTAAGAAACAAAATACAACAGAAAACAAAACCGTGGTAATGGTTTATTTCTTTCATGGTACGCACCGTTGTACTGGGTGTATTAATGCAGAAAAAGCTACAATTGCGGTCCTTAATGAATTATATAAGACTCAACAGGATAAGGGAACACTTAAATTTCAAAGTATAAATATTGAAGAAAATCAAAATAAAGCTTTAGCTGAAAAATTTCAGGTAGCTTGGAATATGTTACTCATAGTGCCTGTTGCTAACGAAAATGGAAAAATAGAGCTAACCGAACAAGCTTTTACATTCGGAACCAATCCGGAAGGCTTAAAACCTTATATTAAAAAAGCAATTGATCCTCTCTTAAAATAAATTTTAAATAAGGATAATGGAATATTTACATCATTTACTGGAAAATTCAACAGCTCCAATTTGGTCGGCTCTGATATTGGGACTAATGACTGCTATTAGCCCCTGTCCGTTAGCAACCAATATTACAGCTATTGGATATATCAGTAAAGACATTAAGAATCAAAGAAAAATATTTATATATGGCTTACTTTACACCTTTGGCAGAGCATTTAGCTATACATTACTGGGTGTAATCCTTTACCTGGGCGCTAGTAAATTTCATATTGCACATATTTTTCAAGGATGGGGCGAACGAATAATTGGATTTATACTGATTTTGATTGGAGTTTTTATGTTGGACATTATCCATTTAAACTTTAGCGGTTTAAACTTTATTTCAGACAAAATAAAACCTAAAAAAACAGATAGTTCCAAAGGTGCCTTTTTGTTGGGAGTAGCCTTTGCACTGGCTTTTTGCCCTTACAGCGGGATGTTGTATTTTGGAGTACTGATTCCATTAACGGTTTCCAGCATATCAGGACTATACCTGCCAATAATTTTCGCTATTGCCACCGGATTGCCTGTAATAATAACGGCATGGATTTTAGCTTTTAGCATAGC
>WSSedL1CaDRAFT_10001832_pt1 | contig 11710 bp, 9 predicted proteins | sample WetSurSL1Cattail_FD_9464 | JGI IMG/M metagenome (IMG submission 9464)
GAAATAAATAGTTTGTAAGGTTGATGCCGTGATAGTATTGGCTACTCCGGTGAACTGAAGTAAAAACTGGGCTGTTTTTTGCTGAACATCTGCAATGTTAAGTTTAGAATCTTCAATTAAATCATGATTCAGGTATAATTGTTGTGCATAATAATTCTTTACCCAGTCTCCTTTCCCATAAACCGCATTTAAGTAGCTTTTTAAAAGCGAAAGTGCCGCAGTTTGACTGAAATATCCTACCGAAATATTGTTATCAACCAGATAATCCGGGTTATGGGCAACACCATGGTCGGAAGTTAGAAATACCACGTAATTTTGTTTTCCAATTTCCTGATCAAGAAAATTTAAAAAATGTTCCAAATCGGCATCCAGACGAATAAATGCGTCCATTAATTCAACCGATTGTGGACCAAAATTTTGTCCAATGTATTCGGTTCCGGAGAAGGTTACCATTAATAAATCGGTATAGTCGTCCTTTCCCAGGTTTTCATTTACAATAGCCGAGATAGCCATATCCTTGGTATAGGTGTTTCCGAAAGGTGTATATCTGAGCAGCGAGTATTTTTTCTTAGTTTTATCTAAAATAGGGATCATTGAGAGCACATAAGGGAATGTTTTTTTTCCTTCAATGCCAGTTTCGTATTTATTATCGTCGGGTAAGCAACGATCCTGATAATCTGTAATAGGAAATTTTGTTTCCCATGTTTGAGACATATATAAATCGCCAAATTTTTTCCCATTAAAATCTTTAACCCATGCCGGAAGTTCTTGTGTATAAAACGAACTGGTAACCCATGAGCCACTGGCATCATCGAGCCAATATGCGGCATTGGCAAGCTGACCGGTAGAAAGGATACTTGCATTTGGCCGCATGGAAATTCCAATTACCTTGGATTTCATAAATGAGGCCAGTTTAATTTCGTCACCAATGGTTGTTGTAAGCAATTGTCTGGGAGAATATTTTCCGCCCTCATAACTTCCACCTACGGTTTTTTCCTTTTCGTCATCTACACAATCTACAATTTTATTTTTAATGCGGTTGTACCATTCTTCGGCTACAATTCCGTGGTAAGAAGGATTGGTGCCGGTGGCAATGGTTGCTAATCCTACGCTGGTTTGAGTGAAAAGATAATTATAATTGGCATTTTTGCAGGCTAATCCTTCATTAAGCAGGCGTTTAAAGCCGCCATCCCCGAATTTATCCAGATATTTGTATATATAATCATACCGCATTTGTTCAATAACAAGCCCCACGATAAGTTTGGGTTTTTCCGGCGGAATTCGTGGTACTTGTTGCGAATTGACAAACTGAGAAATAAGGGTCAGGACTACAATCGGAATAACTTTTACTTTAAAAAAAGGCTTAATATAATTTGGGAGATTCATCCGTACAAAATTTATTTTTAAGGTTGGAAGGAACCCTCATGGATAATATTGTTCATAAGTATTTGCTATTGCAAATCATGAGGGTTTCATCAAAATATTATTATTTTTTATGATAAAAAGGCTAAACGGTTATTATATCAATAGGTGTTATACGTTAAATCTAAAATGCATAATGTCGCCATCCTGAACCACATATTCTTTACCTTCTACTGCGATTTTTCCAGCCTCCCGGCATGCGGCTTCAGATCCTAATCTTACATATTCGGTATATTTAATGACTTCAGCACGGATAAATCCTTTTTCGAAATCGGTATGAATGATACCGGCAGCCTGAGGAGCTTTTGTGCCTTTGTGATAGGTCCATGCCCTGGTCTCGTCAGGGCCGGTGGTGAAATAGGTCTCAAGTTGAAGCATGCTGTATGCTGATTTTATTAGGCGGGAAACTCCGGATTCGCTTAAACCAGCTTCTTCCAGAAACATTTGACGTTCTTCGTAAGTTTCCAGTTCTGCAATTTCAGATTCAGTTTTTGCTGCAACAACAAGTATTTCGGCCCCCTCAGCTTTAATTGCATCTTTAACTATATCTACATATTTATTCCCTTTTACTGCGCTTTTTTCGTCTACATTGCAAACGTATAAAACAGGCTTGGAGGTAAGGAGGAATAAGTCGTTGGCTAGTTTCTGATCTTCTTTGTTGTCAAGAACAACTGTTCTGGCAGATTTTCCCTGTTCGAGAGCATCTTTATATTGAAGCAGAATTTCGAGCAAACGTTTAGCGCTTTTATCTCCTCCGGTTTGAGCTTGTTTTTGAACTTTAGCAATACGGCTTTCTATAGTTTCCAGATCTTTAAGTTGTAATTCGGTATCAATTATTTCTTTATCGCGAACCGGGTTTACGTTACCATCAACATGAGTAACATTATCGTCATCGAAACAACGCAAAACGTGGATGATTGCATCTGTTTCGCGAATATTGGCAAGAAATTTATTCCCTAAACCTTCGCCTTTACTGGCACCTTTAACTAAGCCGGCAATATCAACAATTTCAACTGTTGTTGGGATTATTCTCTGAGGTTTATCTATTTCAGAAAGTTTAACTAACCTCTCGTCTGGTACAGTAATAACCCCTACGTTTGGTTCTATCGTACAAAACGGAAAATTAGCAGCCTGAGCTCTGGCATTAGACAGGCAATTAAATAAAGTTGATTTCCCAACATTGGGTAATCCTACAATTCCACATTGAAGACCCATTTTCTTGTAATTTATTTTTTTAGAGCCGCAAAGTTAACCTAAATACGTTAAAATATGCAAGCTTATTGCGGAGCCCTTAAAAAAAATATCACGGTTTTATAAAAATGGGGAATCTAAGTCTTATAAATATTTTTTCGTAAAATATCTACTTTAGCCAGGTTTAAAGGTAAGTTGATATAAAATGTTGAACCGGTATTTTCATCAGATTCTAAAGAAAGGGAACCACCCAGCAACAGAGTATAGGATTTAACAATGGCAAGGCCCAGGCCTGCTCCGTCATAATTTCTTTCAATACTGATATCGACCTGTCTGAACCGTTCAAAAATAAAGTGCTGTTTATCTTTAGGAATACCACAGCCGGTATCTTTTACGTAAAAATGAATATTTCTGTCTATTGAAGAAATCCCAAATTCAATAAATCCATCTTTAGTAAATTTTATAGAGTTTTTGATCAAGTTTGTCAGGATAGAATGTAATTTTAGTTTGTCAATAATAATCAAAAGATGTTTGGCAGTCGGAACAATATTTAAAGTTAAAACATTGTTTTTCTTAGCAGCTTCATTAACAAATAAGTTATAAATAGTTTTCATTTCTTCAGACAAAACCGTTTCGGTATTATTAATTGTTACCTGGTTTGATTCAATTTTAGAAATATCAATCAAATCGTTAATAAGACCTAATAACCGTTGTCCGCTTTTTTCAATGATATCCAGGTAGTTGTTTTGTAAAGGAGAAACGCCCAGGTCGCGTAATAACTCTGTATAGCCAAGAATACCATTCATCGGGGTACGGATCTCGTGGCTCATATTTGCCAAAAAGGCAGACTTTAACCGGTCACTTTCTTCTGCTTTTTCTTTGGCAATGATTAGTTCTTTTTCATATTTTTTCCTTTCAGAAAAATCACGAATTATGGCGATGAGTGCTTTTTTCCCGTACCAAACGGTTTTGTTTATAGAAATTTGCACATCCACAACGTTTTTTTGTCCGCATGGAGAAATCGTCCATTCTATTAATTGGGGAATACCTGTCATTGCAGTTTCCCATATTTCAAAGAGTTTTTTAGTATCCATTGATTTATGGGAAATTTCGGTGACATTGAATTTTTCCTGATTGAAGGCGCTTAAATTAAACAGATGGTTTGCTTTATTATTTAAAAAGAGGACTTTGCCTTTGGTATTGTGTATTACGATTCCATCATTGGAATTATCAATAATAGCCTGTAAATTGTTTCTGGAAGTCTCAATTTCTTCTAATTTTTCCTGAAGTTCCGGGAAATAACTTTTTCTGGAGGAATTTTCTCCAAGCCCAATAATTTTTTTTCTGTATGAATCCCAATTTTCAGACATTCTATATGGCTTCGTTAAAAATTAATTCATGGTCTTTTTCAACCGGAGTTCTTGGATTAGTGGCATTGCAGGGATCTTTAATAGATTTTTCGGATAAGAGGGGTACGATATCTTTTGTTACCCCTTTTATACCTAACGTTGAAGTTATTCCGACTATATTCTTAAATTCAAAAAGATATTCAACCAGTTTTTGTTGTATTTGGGATGAATTTAATCCGGATAATGGTATTTCAAAAATTTTAGCGACTTTTTTATATTTATCGACAGCTGAATTAAAATTGAAATTAACTACATGGGGAAGCAAAATGGCATTACATTCACCATGAGGAAGATCCAGAAAACCTCCAAGGCTATGAGCCATAGAATGTACACAGCCCAGGCTGGCATTTGAAAAAGCCAATCCGGCATATAAACTGGCCAGCATCATTTTACCTCTTGCTTGCAGATCGTTGGGTGACTTTAATGTTAATTCCAGATTGTGGTGTATTAGTTTAATGGCTTCTATAGCATACATATCTGTAAATGAAGAACTGGCATTAGAGACAAATGCTTCCATAGCATGAGACAGTGCATCCATTCCGGTACAACTGTTTAAAAATGGTGGCATTGTGCAAAGCACAAGAGGATCTACTAAAGAAATATCCGGTACTATAGCCTTGCTAATAATGGCCATTTTATAGCGTTTTTCAATATTGTTTATTATTGCAAATTGAGAAACATCCGCAGAAGCCCCGCTTGTGGAAGGGATACATACCATTGGTGGAATTGGTTTATGAATTTTGTCTACACCTTCATATTCCGAAATGTGTTTGTGATTTGAAGATATAATACCGATGCCTTTGGCACAATCAATTACACTACCTCCCCCAACTGCCAAAATGATGTTACAATCATTTTCTTTAAAAACACTTGCCCCTTCCATAACTTCATAATCTCTGGGGTTGGGTGATATGTTTGAATAAATTAAATAATTAAGTTTGAGTTTAACAACTTGATTTTCTATCTCATGAAACCAGTTTGTTTGTTTTATCTCCGGGTCGGTTGCTAAAAATATTGTTTTGGCGCTTAATTTTTTACAGTAACTGGCTGCCAGTAATCTGGCATCCAACCCGAAAACAAATTCAGGGGCAACAAATTTCCTGGATTCAAGTTCTATATCAGGGTTATTTTCTACCATAATCTGTAAATAATTTCTATATAATAGTGGAATTGATTAATAGCTTTAAGGTACAAAATTATTTACAGAAATCCTTACTTTTTATATATTTAGTAATGTCAGAATAGCAAAAGACTGGCAGATATTGCAGTTGAAACAAGTACAAAAATACGGTATCCTTTCTCGGGTAGTTTTTTTACAAGGTAAACTCCCAGAAATGCGCCAGCTGCAATAGCCGGCAAAAGAATGAGGTCGAAAAATATCGAATGCTGGTTGATATTATGCCAAACTATTATCTGTAAGGGTAGCTTGCTATAGTTTAATATCAGGAAAAACCATGCTGAAGTACCAATAAAAACATTTTTAGGAAGTTTCATCGATTGAAGGTATAATGCCATTACCGGACCTGCCGCGTTGCCAATCATGGTAGTAAATCCTCCGCTGAGCCCAAATACACCTGAATACCATATTTTTTTCGGAACTTCCATTTTTTCTTTTTTGAAATCCTGCACAAACATTAAAACGATACTAATTATGATTACGAAACCAATAATAAGTTTAAAGGAATGATCGTTAATATTCCGGCCTACAAAAGTAGCGAATAGGATACCTAAAAATGCAAAGGGTAAAAGTTTAATTATTTGTTTCCAATCGGCATGCCGGTGATAATATGAAACAGCGAATAAATCTGCTGCACAAAGCAAAGGAAGAATGATTCCAGTAGAAGGCCTCCCGCCAAAAATTATTGCCATTAACGGTATGGAAATATTGCCGGCTCCGGATATTCCTGTTTTGCTCATTCCAATAAATAGGGCTGCAAGAAAGGCAGCTAACCAGCCGAACAATGTAATATCTTGAAACATAATGATTATTTTATAAACGAATGCATGCAAAGAAATCATTTTTTTATATATTTACTTCAATTATACTAACTAAAAACAATCGTTATTCCTATGTCATTCACAATTAAAGAGAAAGATGGCAAAAAATTAAACGATGATTTATTAAGACAGCGTAAAAAGTTGACAGATAGTTTATACTATGCCAACTATATACAGACTGCTCTGCTACCCAGCAAAGATGATTAGTTTAACCGAAAGCAATTTTGAATATATCGAAAATAATAACTTATCATGTGTTATATTAGCAATGGAATTTATGAATAATGTACTGGACGGAAAGATCAAGAAGGAAGATTTGGATGATGATAGCATTCAAAACATCAATGAATTACTTGAAAACGTATTAAAGCTCCTTGTTTGAAGGATTTTTTGAGATTTTTTTGGAGTTCACCTGTTAAATATTATAGGTTAATGTATTTTATTAGTTTTTGTTTATGAAGTTAATGAAGATTCTTCAGGGCATTTTGTCATTAAAAAAGGTTGAAACAAGTTACAGCAAAGGCATTGTTGCTTTTTCATTTAAGAACATATCCGACAATTATTTACCACATATAAGGCACCTTAGCAAGGTTAAAACTTTTTCTGAATTCGAAACTGAGATAGAATATATATTGAAATATTTTAAGCCTGTTTCAGTTGATGATTTAGAAAGGCATGTTTCCGGAAAGGAAATTTTAACGGATAATTGCTGTTTGCTTATTTTTGAGGATTGTATTAAGGATACTTATGAAGCAGTACTTCCTGTGCTGATTAAATATAAGTTACCAGCCATTTTTTTTATAGATCCCAGATTTATAAATAATAACGAAATTTTTTATCGTCATAAAGCTTCAATCCTGGTAGATGTACTTTCAAAAAATGTAGAATTAGTCTACAAACTAACCCAAAGGTTTTCTGTCGATTTCTGGGAACTTAGAAACGAAATTTTTGACATTATTATGTCTGTTTCAACACATAACCGTAGTTTATTGGATGATATTGCCAGGGATATCAATTTTGATTTTGATAAATACTTGTTTGAATATTCCCCTTATTTAACAAATTCTCAGATTAAAGAAATGTTATCATATTCATTTAATTATGGTATTTCATTTTTTAATTCGGAAGAAATTACTTCTATTTCAGAATCTGAAATTATTCAAAATGTGATTAACTCGAATTTACATTTAAGTTCTATTCCATCAATTATTAATTTACCTCGCTTAGCTACCTCAAACTTTGAAAATTTATTTTTTAATGTTTTTAAAAATGTTGACAAGTCTGTTCCTAAAATTGTTTCTGGGGGTTATAAATTAAAAGATTGTAAAAACTATCTTGGAATTAAAAAATTGAATATGAATAGAAGTTTTGCAGACATAACTAAGTATTCTACTAAAAAGAAATTTATAGATAGTTTTAAAAGAGGAAATTCTGAACTATTTTATATTACAATTTAAACTGCAATGAATAATTTATGATTTTACGCTAAAAATATGTTGTCTAATAATTGAATATTGGATTAATTTAGAACCAAATCCTTTTATGAATTTAGAAACACCGGGAAGCTCAGAGCCCTCAAAATCAAGAATTAAATTTGATTGTGCATTCGTATTAATTATGTAATCGATCAACAAAAACATTGCAGAATTGTCTTTCCCTTCTTCTGTAGAAAAAGGCATTAGATAAATTAATCGCTCCAATGAACAAATGAAGAATGCTCCTCCCACACAGATATTTTGTGTATTTTTTAGCAGGTAAATTTTCCCCGAATTATTTTGGAAAGCTTTTTTTATTAGTTGTTCAGCGATCGGGATAAATTTCAAGTTTAACCCGAAATTATGTTTTTTATAAAAAAATATGAAATCTTCCGGCATCCCGGTTTCAATGATAAGACCAGACGATTCTGCTTTTTTGCAATTTCGTTTCGTATTATTGTTGAAGTTTTTATAGATGTTGGTATAATTTGTATTCAGGTTTAATTCAAAGTTTGGTTTTTGTATGGCTTTTGAACTGTTTATCAGATTATTATAATTGAAATTAATGTATTTAATTATGAATTTTTTAGGAATTTGATTAATAAATTCACTAATTTTTTGATTGCTAATAGGTTTTTCAGAAAACACCCCTAGTTGCTGGCTAAACAGTGGCTTTGTAATGTAAGGTATTCCATATTTTTTCTTAACAGTAAGTGGCATAATGAATTCATAATCACCTTCTATCAATGCCTCCCAGCCGGGAGAAACAGCATCGAGATACCAGGTAAGTGCATAAGGCATCTTATTGTGAGATTTTGTCAAAGTTTCATCCCAACGTTTATAATCAATTTCATGATGTTTCAGATATTTAATCATAGGTAATCCTTCTAATTATAAGGTATAAGTAAAAGTAGCCTTAAGGGCAAAATTATCAATAGTTTTTACAAATGAGTAAGGTCCGTATCTGTAATATACTCCTGTTCCCAGGCTCATCAGGTTGGTATTGATAATACGATGCAGCAATACCCCCGATTCCCAATACCCTTTTTCCATAGTGTTGAATACCACATTCTGATGACTAACGATGTTGGACATCTTTCCCCATCCGGCATTTGTTACAATATGAAGTTCGGGGCTGAAATATTTATTTTTAGGGAATAAGGTTCCAAAGTTATGCCTCAGGAAAACAAACAGAAATTCGTTGGAATAAAATTCTTTGGGTCTGATGGTGGCGAAGTAATTTTCGACATCAAATGGTATTTTGTCATAACATCCCATAGCGCTGTATGTATTTGATAAAGGGACATCCCCCCAAATTTTACCTGCTTTAATTTGAATCTGGGCAGTTCCGCAATTGGATAGCTTCAATTTTTGGGATATTTTCGCTTCAATTTTGTCATAATTAATGTCTCCCTTAAATATTTCGAGACCTTTGTGGTAATTCAGCCAAAATACCGGGTAGCGCGAACCAAGTGATAATAGTCTTCCTCTTGGGGTTTTCATGAATTTTTCTCCAAAAGAGAGTTTTAATTGCGCTCCCGCTTCTGTAATATTAAGGGATGTAAATTCAGAATTATTGAATAGGAATGAGTAATTGTTAAATGTTTTGTATGATTGATTTAAATAAAAATTGAATTTGATTGCTTTAAGAGTTTTAAAAGAAAATGCAATTTCTTTTTCTAAAGCTTTGTCCATTTTGGGGATGAAATAGTTCCTTAGATATTCTGTAGAGTTAAACGTGTAATCGTCCAGGAATGAATATCCGCCGGTTTCCGTTGCATTGTTGGTATAACGCAGCGTAAGTTTTGTGTCGGAATACCAACGTGGAAACAATTGAATAAAACCTCCGTATTTCAAATATTCGCTTCTTAATCCGTAGGAAAAAAATCCTCCAACAGAAGCGCATTTAAAGACTTTTGGATTGGTAGAAACTCCTACTCCCAGCAGTATTCCTTCAAATCGGGTATAACCTACTATCTTTTTAAAATCAATATTGATGCCTCCAACCGGGTAAAATCCATACAGCAGGGCTTCGAGTAATTTCATACGCTGGTTGTAGTTTCTGTCAGAAATAACAGAATCAACCAGATGAAACACCGAAGAATCCTTTAATGATATTGGGTTTGAATGATACAGGTTCGTTAAGAAATTAGATTTAGCATGGTCTTTTAAAGTGTCAGACGAATTTGCCGAGGCCTCTTTTATGGTTAGTGAATCGTTAAAATTATAATTCTGATAGTTTGAAGAGCCAAATCCTTCAATATAAAAGGTTTTATCGGACGTTTTGATAATTCCTGTTTTAAAACCTGTATTAAATATTTTTTGCTGAAGTACCCAGGATTTATTTTCAGTTATAATAAATTTATGGATTACATTAAAAGAAATTCTGGAATCGGGTAGGGCAGGGGTTATTTTAATTTCCAGAGGTTTCAGATTATTTCTTTCTAACCAGAAATAGCCATTCAAACAATTATTATCTGCTGAATCCTTTGGTGTAAAAGAGCATAGATATAAGATATCATCTGAATGGTACGGAACAGAATTCTCGCAGTAAAATAGATATTTTGAAAAACCTTCGGAAGATAAAGGGTTTATGTATTTTTTGTCCAGAATTTTAATGTAGGTATCAAGAAAAGAAATATTCTGGAGTTGTAGGGTTACATAATTAAATATCGGATCGCTTAAACCAGAAACATTGGAAGAAATGATGTTTTCTGAGTATTTGCCTGGTTTAATAAAAGTCTGGTCTGTAACAGTTGTGGAGTTAAAGAGATAGTTTTTTTGTTTCCAGATTTTTATGCGGATGTCATTAGTGTCGGTTGTCTGTATATTTTCTTTGATAAGAGGCAGAACAGTATCCTTGAGCGTAAATGTTACTTCGTTGGATAACTGACAAGTATGAGATTGCAGTGTTTCCGGTTTACTGTTTTGGATTGAATTTATAATATTGTTTACAATAACCGCATCCCACAATTGTTTTTGTTGTGAATAAGAAAATTGACACCAAAACAATAGAAAAAGGGTTGTTATTTTGAATACCGGGTTCATTAAATAAATCTTTGGTTAGAAAAAAAAACGGCAATATAAATTCAAATTCATATTGCCGTTCTAAAAATATTAAAAAAAGCTTAAACTTTAAGCATCTTTAAAAATCCTACTTCTTTTTGACCTAAGAAACGCCATTGTCCGCGGGATAAACCTTTCTTGGTTAACCCTGCAAAGAAAATTCGGTCAAGTTTAATTACTTTGTAACCAAAGTGTTCGAAAATACGACGTACAATACGGTTTCTTCCGGAGTGAATTTCAATACCAATGAGTCTTTGATCTTCTTCTTTAATAAAACCGATATTGTCAACCTTAATAAAACCATCGTCAAGGGTGATACCTTCAACAATTTGTTCAATATGTTCGGGGTTTACTTCCTTGTCGGCTGTAATCTGGTATATTTTTTTAATTTCAGAAGAAGGATGTGTTAATTTTTTGGTAAGTTCACCATCATTGGTAAGCATAATAACACCTGTAGTCATTCTGTCTAAACGGCCTACCGGATATATTCTTTCCTTGCAGGATCCGCTTACGAGTTCCATTATGGTACGTTTCGCATGAGGGTCGTCTACAGAAGTTACATAATCTTTAGGTTTATTAAGTAAAATATATACCTTTTTCTCTGGCATTAATTTGTTATTATTATAACAAACTTCGTCAGTAGGCAGTACTTTAACCCCTAATTCGGTGATGAGTTTTCCGTTTACGGTTATTAAACCGGCCTGAATACGTTCATCAGCTTCACGACGGGAACATAACCCGGTGTTTGCAATAAACTTATTTAAACGAACAGGAGCATCACTTTGTTCTTCATTAAGGATATATTCGGGTTGAATATGTCCGTCGTCATATTGTCTTGGGTTTTTTCTGAAACCCGATCTTGAGTCTTGATAGCGGTCACCGCCTCTATTATTATAGGAACTGCGACCATCAGGTTTTCCGTATGACTTTTTAAATCCACCGCGTTGACCCGATGAACCATAACTTCTGGAAGTTGAACCTCCATAAGTTTTTTTAGAAAATCCATCGCGTTGGCCTTCTCTTGAAAATCGGCTACGATTTTCGCCATCCTGATTTTCCGAGCTGCGGTCTGAATTATAATTTCTTTCTCCACGGTCTGAATTATAACCACGTTCGCCTCTGTCTGAGTTGTAGCTTCTCTCGCCCCTG
>WSSedL1CaDRAFT_10001833_pt1 | contig 11708 bp, 4 predicted proteins | sample WetSurSL1Cattail_FD_9464 | JGI IMG/M metagenome (IMG submission 9464)
CATTTTAATCAGGCAATGATGGTTGGAGTAGATACCGAGGACGAGGTTCTGCTACAAAAGGCAATGAATGCATTGGTACAGCATCATGATATCCTAAGGGCAGTATACCGCAACGGCCGGCTGCTGATACCTAAGTACGGAGAGGGAAGACACTATGATTTTGCGATATCTAATTACCGGGATACCGAGGATGCGCAGGAAAAAATAGAAATGGAATGTAATCAGTGGCAAGCAGGAATGAACCTGGAACAGGGGCCGCTGGTAAAAGCAGTTTTATTTTTGACCTCACAAGGGAGGCGTCTGCTACTTTGCATCCATCATCTTCTTATAGACGGAGTATCCTGGAGAATTCTGCTGGAGGATTTAAAAAATGCATTAAGCCAGCTGCAAACGGAGGAGAAGATAACCCTTCCGGATAAAACAGCCTCCTTCCAGGAGTGGAGCGAGGCCCTGGAGGAATATCGAAAGAGCAGTAAGCTTGCCAAGGAAAAACAATACTGGGCAAACGTATTATCAGAAGTGCCGGAAGGAAGAATCCTCGCAGAAAAAGACCCGGAGAAGGAACCTATAGAGGAAGTAAAAGACGTAAGCTATGGTTATGCCACCTTGGAGCTTGATGAGGCAGCCACTGGGAAGCTTTTGTATGAAACGGCACGATCCTACCATACCCAGGTCAATGACCTGCTGCTCTGTGCACTTGGACATGCGGTCAGAAAACTGACCGGGCAGAAAAAGGTAGCAGTAAGTCTGGAAGGACATGGAAGGGAAGAACTGCATAAAAGAATTGAAATTGACCGGACGGTCGGATGGTTTACCAGTATGTATCCGGTTGTATTACATAGGAAGGAGGAGCTTGGAGAAAGCATAATTGAGACCAAGGAAACCCTTAGGAAGGTACCGAACCATGGGATCGGATATGGACTGCTTCAGGAAGACTTAAGGTGTGAAGATACAGAGATTTCCTTTAATTACCTTGGAGAAATCGACAGTGAAAACGATGGCAGCATATATTCCTGTGGCAAATGCAGTGCGGATGAAAACCGCCTGCCCGGAGGCATTAACTTCAATGGAATCGTGGAAGGTAAATGCTTACGTTTTGGTATTGTATATGACAGAAGCAGATATAGCGATAGTAGCATGGAGAAGCTTGCGGATTATTACAGGCAGAGTTTGACGGAAGTAATAAATTTCTGTATCCATCAAGAGAAAAATATTTGCACGTTATCGGATTATTCTGTTAATGATCTTGACTGGCAGGAATTTAATAACCTGAATGAAAATGAAATGATAAAAGAGCTCGGAATGGAGGATGTATACTCTCTGACACCATTGCAGGAAGGGATGCTTTATCACAGTCTGTCAGATGAAAAATCGACAAGTTATATCATACAATGTGTCTATCAAGTCGAAGGAAAACTGATGGAAGAGAGAATAGTAAATGCTCTGGAGCTACTGGCAAAACGGCATGAGGTTCTTCGAACGGCAATCTTATATAAGGATTTGACAAAACCAAGACAGATAATACTATCCGGACGAAAATTAGAATATAAGAAAATATTCCTTACGGGTATGAATATCAAACAACAGGAAAAAGAGATATATGCGATTAAGACACTTGATGTAAAGAGAGGCTTTCATCTGCAAAAAGATAGTTTGATGCGGGTAACAAATGTAGAAACCGGCGAAAGAAGCAGAAAACTTATCTTTACTTTCCATCATGTTATATTGGATGGATGGTGTATATCACTTATACTTGGTGATTTTATGAGATATGTAGGGTGCTTGCAGCACGGAGTATCCATGCTGGAGATGGAGGATCTTGTAAGACAGGAAAAATCCCATAGTACAAGGTACTGCGAATACATTAACTGGCTGGAAAAACAAGAGAAAGAAGAGGGTCTTCTTTACTGGAAAGAGCTGCTGGCGGATTATGAAGAAGCTGCTCAGATTAAACCCGTCAGAAAACCAATCCCTTGCGAAGAGCAGATGTCCCAGGCAGAGCTTTGTGTTTCAAAGGAGTTGAGCAAAAAACTAGTTCGCTTTGCAGCTGAAAGTGAAGTGACCATAAATCATCTTGCAGAAACGGTATGGGGAATTGTATTGCAGAAATATACGTGTAAGTCAGATGTGGTATTCGGAAAGGTAGTATCGGGAAGAAATGTTGATATCGAAGGTATTGAGAAAATGGTTGGTTTATTAATTAATACCATACCGGTAAGAATAAAATGCGGAAAGGAGACTACAGCAGCTCAGTTAATTCAAGAGACAAAGAAACAGTCAATTGCAGGAACCGGTTATGAATATTGTTCACTCGCAGATATTCAAAGAGAGAGCCCAATTGGAGTAAATCTGATAAAAACACTTTTTGTATTTGAAAATTATGTTACAGAAGTTACAGATAAACAGGAGAATCAAACGGAAGATGATATAAATTACTTGCTGGAAGCCTCCAGAGAACAAATCAATTATGATATAGGCGTAAGTGTTCAAATGTGTGGAGAGGAACTAAACTTTAAGATTATGTATAATCCGAATGAATTTTTGGAGGAGGAGATACAACAGCTACTTTCAAGGATAGAGAAGGTTATTGTTGAAATATACGATAACCCGGATGTAAAAATATCAGAACTTGATATAGTAATCGAGAAGGAACGAGAGGACATACTTTATACCTTTAACCATACCGCATCACAGTACCCGGACGATGAGACAATTGTGGATTTATTCGAGGAGCAAGTGAATTTGAACCCTGAGGATACAGCAGTAGTTTTAGAGGAGGAAAGCATTACTTTTGCAGAGCTAAACAACAGGGTAAATATACTAGCCAATCGATTGAGAGATATGGGAGTGGCACCGAATCATTTTGTAGCAATACTTGCAGATAGAAGTATACAGATGATTCGTGCGATCTACGGTATTCTTAAGGCGGGCGGAGCGTATGTGCCAATTGACCCAAGTTTCCCGAAGGAAAGAATTCGTTATATTTTGGGGGATTGTAAGCCAGAGGTTATTTTAAGCTATGGAACAGAGGCAAATCATAAGCTTAGAGAACTCATGAGAGAGGAGGCTATATCAGTCCCTGTGATTGACTTAGCGGATCGTGAAGAATGGAAAGGTGCATCTCAAAATCCGAAGAAAGTTAACAAAGCAGACGATCTGGCATACGTTATTTATACTTCAGGAACAACAGGACAACCCAAGGGAGTCATGATTAGTCACAAGGGTGTGGTAAATCTGAAATACTATTTAGTAGATGTATTTCAGATTAGCCGGGAAGATAGAATTGTACAATTCGCAAATTATACCTTCGATGCCTCCGTTTGGGAGATGACAATGAGTATATTATCCGGAGCAGCCTTAATCCTGTTACCGGAAGGTATCAATTCCAATCCGGTACAATTTGTAGAATATTGCAGGAATAAGAAGGTTACGGTGGCAACCTTGCCCCCTCAGTTTTATATTCAATTGGAAGAGTTTGGTCCAAGACTCTTAATTACAGCCGGGAGTGAGACGAATGACCGTATTGTTACAATGGCAACAGCAAAAGGGCGTTATGTCAATGCATATGGTCCAACAGAGAATACCGTGTGTGCAGCTTTATGGGAATACAAATCAGATGAGAAATTGACCTCTCGAATTCCGATTGGCAAACCAATCAATAACACTCAGATTTATATATTGGAGGGTAATACACTTTGCGGATTAGGAATACCTGGGGAACTCTGTATTGCAGGTGACGGTCTGGCAAAAGGATATCTGAATAGGGCGGATCTGACGGCAGAGAAGTTTGTTACAAATCCTTTTAGTGAAGGTATCATGTATCGCTCCGGAGATCTGGCAAGGTGGCTTTCGGATGGTAATATCGATTACTTAGGGAGAAATGATGAACAGGTTAAAATCAGGGGCTTTCGGATTGAACCTGGTGAGATAGAGAATGAACTTCGTTCTATTTCGGATGTGAAGGATGCAGTGGCGTTAGTAAAAGAAGAGAAATCAGGGGATAAGGTACTTTGTGCTTATATTGTTTCAGAAAAACAGATGGACCTAAAACAAATACGCCTAGCGCTGGAAGCAAGGCTTCCGCACTATATGATACCAGCATTCCTGCAACAGCTTGAAACAATACCGGTAACAAGAAACGGAAAGGTGGATAAAAAAGCATTACAGAAGATCAATCTCGATCTGCAAGAGGAGTACATGCCACCGAGAAACGAAATAGAACAAGTGCTCTGCGATATATTCTGTGAGATATTGAATCTACAAAGGGTAGGAGTTTTTGATAATTATTTTACCTTGGGAGGAGATTCTATCAAGGCTATTCGTATTGCGGCTAAAATAATGAAAGCCGGATATGACCTGTCTGTTAAGGATATCATGCACGGACAGACAGTTGATTTGATAGCAAAAAGCTTAAACCATAAGGCTACAACTGAGAAGATCGAAATCTCGTTATGCAAAATCGAGGATAATAATTCGATACATCATATGTCGAATACAGAGGAATACGATGAAATAGTAAGCTATGATTACAAAAACGATTGCGATATCCTTAAAAATCATGAACTGAATCTGTTGCAGAAGAATTTTCTACAGTACCAACCGGACAATATTTGTTCTTTTAAAATTAAGCTAGAGGGCAATATGGATCAAAGTGAGCTGCTTGACGGAGTAAAACGAATTATATCAGAACAGCCGGTACTCCGAGAACGTTATGACGACCGGAGTGAAGAGATTCAAGAATTAAATTATGATCATAACTGGGTTGTTCCATATTTCGTCGGAAAAGAGGAATGTCATGATACGATCTGTAATCGGATCAAGGATAACCCACTGCTTTTTTCTACGGGGCGTCTACTTAGTAAACTATGGGTTGTGAAAACCGATGAAAAAGTACACTGGCTGTATATTGCAGTTCATCATGGTATCTGGGACGGTATGTCAATTGAAATTCTGATGAATGAGCTACAAAAAACATACCACGCCGATACCAGTTGGAAACACAATATTCCTGTTCAGACAGCTGGAGAAAATGAAATACCTACGGATTTTCATGACAAATTCGAAGAATGCCTACATCAGTATGGCGATACAATGGAAAACAATAGCTTTGATAAACGAGTTGTATATTATGAGAATTGTCATCAGGAAAATAATCAATTGATTTTTGAGAACCCTCTTTTGTACATTATGAATAAATTCAATGAGGTCTCCTTTGAGGAGACAGATATTGATCTTGACTTCATACCTTTGATGGTTATGTATCATGGAAGGAAGGAAGAAGATTATTCCTCCCTTGGCATGTATCTTGATCTATTGCCGGCAATCTATGATAGAAAGCAGCAAAGGATAGTTGGTGGTATCGATTTCGTTCATAAGGCTTATAAAAAAGGAGAACTACTAAAGAAGTATTTGCAGGATTGCTACCGCTTTGAAATCCCAGTTATTAATGTAAGACTTATCTATGAAGGAATGGGTATACCGGACGCGATTACGGGAAAGAAAGATGTGGAGTTTACTAAGTCGAAAGAAGATAAGTCATATATGGAGATAACTGCGGATTTCATTGGGGACAGAGTACAGATTGTACTGCCGGTATTTTGCAGACGGCTTGCATTAAGTTATGCAAAATAATTTAGCTCATAAGGGGATGCTTAACCTACGAGCATTTGAAAAGAATGAGGAGGATTGTAAAATTGAAAAAAAATAGGGAAAACAAAACGGTTAGTAGAAAAGAATGCATTCATATATTTTATGAAAAAAACAAGCTGATCTTTATTATAACAGTGCTAAGCCTGATTTTCAGTTCTTTGCTTAATCTTCTGCTTGCATACCTTTTTCAGGAGTTGATCGATTCGGCATATGCAAAGGAAATGAATAAATTAGTGTGGTTAATTACGGTGGCGGGAATATATATTGTATTTGTTGCATTCAATGGGGTGATTTCATGTCATACAAGAAACAATTTCGTTGAGAAGGCAATGCAACAATATAAGAAATACGCATATGAGAGTATAACGAAAAAAAGCATCAGTTCCTTTGCCAATGAAGCTACTTCAAGATATATTTCCGTACTTACCAATGACAGTTTTTCGATAGAACAGAATTACTTACAGGGAACAATCAATCTAATTGCACAGTCAGCAGTATTTATTGCAGCTCTAATTATGATGATATGTTATAATTTACCACTGACTTTAATTGCAATCAGCTTAAGCTTTATACCAATATTTATTACTATGAAACTAGGAAAGCGAATATATATTGCTGAATATAAAGTGAGCAGTCTAAATGAAAACTTCGTTGGATTAGTTAAAGATATGTTGATGGGATTTTCTGTTATAAAAAGTTTCAAAGCAGAAAATGAAACAGTACAGATTTATGACAGGCAGAATACTTTGGTTGAAAAAACGAAAAGCTACCGCAGAAAGGTAGAAGCCTTCATCATCCTCATTTCTGGACTGGCAGGTACATGTATACATATAGCAATATTTATTTTTGGTACCTATTTGGCTATAAGAGGGACAATCACTATTGGTGTAGTAATAGCATTTGTACAGTTGATGAACTACGTTCTGCAGCCTATAAACACGATTCCTTCCTTGCTGGCCAACCGAAAAGCAGCAATTGGCCTCATTGATAAATTAGTTGAAATTATGCAGGAAAATTCTGAAAATAAGGGGACTTGCCAATTGGAGGAAATTGGTGAAGGAATTGTATGTGAAGCTTTGGAATTTTCATACCAGGAAGGGGAAACGGTGTTAAATGGTTTGGACTTGCATTTTGAGAAGGGGAAAAGCTATGCTATTGTCGGTGCCTCCGGTAGCGGGAAAACAACGCTCTTAAATCTTTTACTGGGGGGATATGATAATTATAACGGTAAGATTACTTATGGAGGTCTGGAACTTCGTGAAATCAACAGAGATAGCCTTTATGACTTTATTTCAATAATCCAGCAGAATGTTTTCGTCTTTGACAGCACGATCAAAAATAATATTACGATGTTTAAGGAGTTTGCGGCAGAGAAGATTGAAAGTGCAGTACAGCGGGCCGGCTTGACGGAATTGATAAAATCCAAAGGAGAGGATTATCATTGCGGGGAAAACGGGGTTGGGCTTTCCGGCGGAGAAAAGCAACGTATCTCAATTGCAAGAAGTCTTCTTAGAGATACTCCTGTATTGTTTATGGATGAGGCAACGGCGGCACTGGATAATGCAACGGCCTATAATGTTGAAAATGCCATACTTAACATTGATGGGCTTACTCGAATTATAGTAACACATAAACTGGAGGATACACTTTTAGAGCGTTTTGATGAAATCGTCGTATTTTCCGGTGGAAGAGTGATTGAAAAAGGCAACTTCAATCATTTAATGGAAGAAGAGACCTATTTTCGTTCTTTATTCAATGTATCAAAATGTAAAGCCTGCTAAAGTAAGATATGGATGGGTATTATTAAGCGCTAAAGCGGAAATGGAGGCAAATTTATAATGGTAGATCTTAGCGTCATATTAGTTAATAAAAACAGGGAAGCTGCTTTGACAAAATCAATTGAAGCTATTATTAAGCAATTACAGCCGGACGATGAATTTATCGTAATTGATGATCACTCGGACGACGGCTCGTTAGAGTTAATAAAAAGATATAAGGATGGGATTACCCATATTGTAACCTATAACTCTTATGGTAACAGAGGTAAATGTCGAAATTATGCTGCATCTTACTCATCAAAAAAAGTGCTGGTGTACATTGATGCAGATGTCATTATTGGGCCCGAGAATTTAAAACATGTGCGCAAACTGCATGAGGAGGAGGATGTCGTTGGGACAATAGGAAATGTATTCTCCTACGAACATGACCATAAACAGTTTGAATTTATGACAGGACAGAAACTGGAGGAGTTTATTGATTCTGTCGAGAAGAATTTTCGAATTTTAGCAAAATATGATTCGTTTTTTGATGCCAGTTATTTTGACCCGAGTCTGGCAGAGAATGAAATGGCAAACTGGCAATTATATTTTACATATTTTGCATCGGCACGCAAGGACATCTTCGACAAGATTGGTGGCTTTGATGAGAATTTTGACAAATGGGGAGGTGAGGATATGGAATTTGCCTACCGATTAAATAAAGAAGGGCGGATTGTAGTCAGTGACAAAATCATATCCTTTCACCGTCCACATGCGCGGAATGTTTTCTACAATGAACAGTCAAATGTAAATAATGTATATTATATTTTGAAAAAACATGTTAATTTCGAATTTGAATTACTTGGTGGATGGCGCCATATACCTTCTCAAAAGATAATAAGCTGGATAAGACAGGTGTTTTCAGATATTGCAAAGAATAAGACGACAGAAAAGCGGATCATTCTGAAAGACAGGGAAATCGCTTTATACTTTACCGATCGGGATCATACGGATGGTTATGTAGAATACTGTATAAGCGGCAGGCAGAGCTCCTATGAATTGTTCGGGTTTGCTATTCCCTTTGCGAATAAAACCTTTGATAAATTATACATATCCGAATATTATTCCTATCTACCGGAAAGTATATTATCACTTGTATTTCAAGAAGCCTTGCGTCTTGCTAATGTTGTACTTGTACCGAAGCAACGTGTAAAAGCAAGTAAAATACCGGTTGAAGTAATGCCTAAGCTAAATATGTTGTTGGTATGTTTTAATGCGCTTGCGATTAGATGTTCACTTTTTGAAATTAACGATTATAACGAGGAATATTATCAAATTCAATGGAAGGATAAGGCTCAGGTCAACCTGACTAAAACGGTTACAATAGAATGATTTATTGCTGCGAGCACTTTCCCTGGCTAGAAGAACAGGAATATCATTATTATTATGAAATGCTTTCAAAACAACGGCAGCAAAAGCTTGATCGGTATTATTATTTCAGCGATAAAGAACAAGGATTAACAGCCTATTTACTTTTACAATACGGTATGATGCAAGAAATTGGTATATTTTCAAAACCTATATTTACATATTCAAAAAATAATAAGCCATATATAACAGAATTACCCAATATGTATTTTAATCTATCCCATTGCAAATACGGTGCAGTATGTGCAATTGACCGGGTTGAAATAGGTACAGATATTCAAGAAATTACCAAATATGATGAGAATGAAGCAAAGCTTGTAATGAATAAAAAGGAAATAGGAATTATCGAAAAAAATATTAATAGGAATGAGGCATTTACACGATTATGGACACTGAAGGAAAGTTATGTCAAAATGCTTGGATTGGGTATTGCAATGGATTTAGAGCAAATAGATTTTTCGAATATGAATTATAACCAGTTCAAACAATACGGATATCAATTTGAAGTTCATCAGCTGGGAAACATGTTTCTTTCTATATGTTCAAAGAAATGTCATAATATAAAAAAAGTAGACAAGATGGATTTTTTCAATCTGCTGGAAAATTATCGTTGCGCTATAATGTGAAAAGCCAAAGGCTCACTAGTTGTTGGAATTTAGAGGGGTAAAAAGGATATAGTATCAAATGTGCGGAGAGTATACTTGCAAACGTAGGCCGAAATTCAAGAGAGCCACCTCAGTAACTGTGAGGTGGCTCTCTTGATATGGAACTATGTATTTATTTCTATCAAATTCCTTTAAAGCACTTTTGAATATGTTCCTTATTTACATCCGATTTTGTCATTAAGGCAACAATGACGGTAACATTACTTCCGGTAGGAGCTAAGGTATCCTTTCCAAACAGTAACTTACACACTTGTAGAACTGAGGATTGCCAAAGAATATGGGGACTTATTAACAGATACGATTCCTGAGTTTTTGTATGATCTTGTAATCAATATTAAGGAAAAACGATTGAAATTTAAAGAATATATGAAGTAATTTCAGGAGAAGTTTGAAGCAATCTTAATTAAATATTTGGTGTAGGACACATGTGATCGATAAAAAATTACACAATGTAGCCGAGGGGATAAAATTTTCGAGTTAGCAGTATTGCAAAAAGTGTCCAAGGAATGAGGATCAGTGTGAATGCGTTCAGTACATAATATACATTAAAGGCGGTACCTTTATAGCCTTCAAGCAGGGTTTGACCAATGGTTATATATTGTGTGCATTGGTCAGCTGTAACTGCTAGGGCATATTTATGGCTCAAAGAAAGCAGTTCAATGGATGGATTTGAAGGAAAGTAGGCTGCAGTCCCTATAAGTTTTAGCCATATCTCTGAAATAATGAATGTTCTACAGAAAGTTTCCAATCGGACACTTATTATTTTGCTGTACCTTTTTATATAGTTTGTAGGGATGTATTATATAGTTTGTAGTAATATTTAATAAAGTTTGTAGGTTTTATTCCTTATTTTTTGTATAAACTTGACCATTATATGCATGGGTGGTATCATTTTACTGTTGCTGTTTAAGGGAGAAGCATACCGCGACTGCTATGTATTAATAAGGCATTAATACTTTTTTATATAAAATAAGACATTTTGAAGGACTATTAAGGGAGAAGGAAATAATGAAAAAAAGCATACGAGTTTTTAGCTGGATAGGATTAACGTTGGTGTTGATTTCTCCACTACAAGCCTGCTCTTTAATCCCGAAGGATGGGGAACATTATCAGGTGCAGGTCACGCATAAGGATCTAACTGCGGATTACAGCCTAGCGGTCGTACAAATCGATGATGTTACTCAGACAAAGGAGATAAGCTGTCATTATCAACAGATGCAGGAGGAGGAGCTGTCCTTTAGTGAAAGTGGGAAGGATGTCGGTATCGTTTATGTGCAAAAGGGTGATGAAGTAAAAAAGGGAGAAGTTTTAGCTACTTTAAATACCGAAGACATTGAAAATGATTTGGAAAATTTAAAGGATCTGCTGGAAAAAGATCAACTGTTATTAAAACAAGTAAAGGAATTTGAAGAATTTTATCAGGATAAATTAGATAAAGGGAAATGCGGTATCGAAGAAAAGGAACAATATCTGGGGGATCTACAGGACTGTGGGGAAAAAAGCAGAGAATATACCGACGATATTGCTTTAACGAAACAGAAAATAGAAAGCCTGCAGACGGAGCTTGAGAACAGTACGATTGTGGCTGGAATGGATGGGACTGTTACTTACATATGGGGCGATATCCTTTCGGAACAGACCGAAGCGGATCAGGATGTTATAAGTATTGCCGATACAAAGGACTGCGCATTTCAAATCGATGACATAGATTCAGCTGAGTACTTGACAGTAGGTCAAGAGGTAGATATCGCTGTTTCTGAAGACAAAAGCTATAAAGCAACCGTCAGTGAGCTAGATAAAGAAAACGCAAAGATTAACTTAAGCATAGTAGATAATGATTATACGTTGGATGAAGGGACAAGAGGAGTAATTACGCTATTTCTTGCTAAGAAAGAACAGGTGTTGACAATCCCAAAAGCTGCGCTACATAGTACCGATGATTATGATTATGTCTATTATCTTGATGAGAATGGCGTCAGGGACTATAAGAAAGTATCCGTTGGATTGGTAGGGGATACGTTAGTCGAGATTACAGATGGACTTAAGGAGAATGATGCAGTTATTACAAAATCAGAAGGGGAGCATTCATGAAAAGGAAAGCTATCTATGTGGCTATATTACTGTTAGTTATGGTTATAAGTGGATGTAGTAAGAAGCCTTTGGAAGACAAGCCAGTATTGCTTGAATTAAATAATGAAGAATTAAGTAC
>WSSedL1CaDRAFT_10001834_pt1 | contig 11698 bp, 8 predicted proteins | sample WetSurSL1Cattail_FD_9464 | JGI IMG/M metagenome (IMG submission 9464)
AGAGCAAAGAGCAAAGAGCAAAGAGCAAAGAGCAAAGAGCAAAGAGCAAAGAGCAAAGAGCAAAGAGCAAAGAGCAAAGAGCAAAGAGCAAAGAACAAAGAGCAAAGAGCAAAGAGCAAAGAGCAAAGAACAAAGAGCAAAGAATGAAGAGTATAATCTAAAATATCTTGTAAACTCTTAACTTGTAACTTGTAGCTATTTAACGACTGTCTACAGCCTGAAAGGCTAACATATCTTAGCCCGGGGTGAAGCCCCGGGTAGATGAATGAGAGGTATTTATAGGGCTGTAAGCCCGGCATAATAGGGTGCAATAAGATGCAGGTCTTCCATCTTTTCCAACCTTTAAAACTTTGGAAAAGATGGATTCAATAAATTGTTATTTCGATTTGTTGAACTAACCTAATGTGAGTTCGATATAAGATTTCTTTATTTTTACAGTTTTACAAATCCAAAGGACTTGAATGTTAATAGCCATCCTGATGCATGGGGATGGATCAACGTAAAATTAGAATGCGAACCCCGAATGGGATTCAATAATTTAAATCTGTGTTATTAACCTTTTCTGAATTCCAAATACTTATAAAATAACAGCAAATCATGTATGAAAGATAAAAATGAATTACGCAAAGCCAGATACGAGTACGATGAATTACGGGCGGCGTTACCCGAAGAGCTAAACAAAGTCATGGATGACTGTTTTGATTTACTGGCACCTTTTGTATCCTACATTTATCCGGTTCGGGATGAGCTGAAGATAGTTCTTCGTCAATTGCAAAGAGAGCAATTTCCGGAACTGAATATAACCGACAATCCATATTTATTGCAATGCATTGACGACATCCTGAATTTTGACGCAGGCGGATTATCATCAGGAGTTCATAATGAACTTAGTGACATTGAAGCCGGAGTTCATAAAGAGAAAGATGATGAGCAATTCCGTTGGGAGGTAGAGCATTATGCCGGACTAAGTGAACCTCGCCTGGTAACTATAGAAGATTTTGAGCGATTAACGCTCACCTACGAAGAAAAAGTAGAGATGGTAAATGAAATAAATGCAGATTCCATTGCGGAATGCAATGAACTCAATAGCCTGAAATCCGAATTTGTGGATGTAGTGCAACCCATATTGTTTAAATATCATGGAGAGCGTCTTAACCAACTGGATACTGCCGGTTGGGAGCGTTATGCAATTGTACTGGGCTATGCTTTTAATTCTTATCTCGAAAACTTTGGTAGTCTGGCTTATCACCTGATTCAAGGTCATATAGAAGGTAATCCCGGTATGAGCTTTTTTAATTATAGAGTTCATTTAAACCAAACTGAAGCGTAAGCTACCGGTTGTTTCGGTTCTGCGAATCGTGCTAGAGTTTAAAATGGCTTGTAGATACCATCCATTCAGCCCCTCTTTTGTTCAACCCCAAATAAATCCTATCTTTGTACGCCGAAGCCTTCAACTTATTTTTTGATCAGGCTAAGGAGTGTTTAGTAGATATTGATGCCCGATAATCTGTTCTCAGCATACAATCTGTCACTAAACACTCTTGTAACTATCTACTTGTAACTTGTAACTATTTTCGATTATGCGTAAAATTCTGACTATAGCAGTTGTTGCCCTGTCTGTGTACTTGCCGGGACAGGCACAAAATAAAGCCGTATTAAAAGACGGTATCTGGCGCGGCGAGTTGTCGGTAGCCGGCAATCACAAAGCTCCTTTTTTGTTCGAAGTAAAAAATGCTGCCGGTGCTTCGGCCCGCATTGTGCTGATCAACGGCGAAGAGCGGGTAGACCTGACAGGAATAAAGTATCGGGGCGATTCGGTGATTATTCCCGTGGAATCTTTCGATGCAGTTATTAAAGCTTCTGTGTCCGGCAATACCTTGCAGGGTCACTTTCTGAAAAACTATATTCCCAATGATGCCGGAATAGCTCTTACGGCGGAATACAACAACAAAAACCGCTTTACTCCGGTGGCTAATCCTACGGACGTGTCGGTAGACGGTAAATGGGATGTGTTGTTTGTGGGCGAAAAAGGGGATACCACACGTAATGTGGGTATTTTTAAAACCGTGAACCGCATTGTTACAGGTTCTATCCTGACCAATTCGGGTGATATGCGTTTTCTGGAAGGGGCATACACTGCAACGGGTGTTCAGCTTTCGGCCTTTGCCGGACTGAGTCCGTATTTGTTCGAACTGAACTTCGAAGGGAAAAATCGTTTCGAAGGTACTTTCTTTACAGCCCGCGGCAAAACCAAACTGATTGGTATCCGTAATGTAAAAGCGGCGTTGGCCGATCCGTATACGCTTACGAAAATGAAGGGCGGCGCTGAAACACTTAGCTTCAAGCTCCCGAACATAAACGGACAAACGGTGTCGCTGAGTGATGCACGTTACAAAAACAAAGTGGTGATTATTTCTATTCTTGGAAGCTGGTGTCCCAACTGTATGGATGAGATGAAGTACATGGCACCCTGGTACAAAGCCAACAAAAGTCGTGGTGCGGAAATCATCGGTTTATCTTTCGAGCGCAAGGACGATTTTGCGTATGCCAAAGCAGCTATTGCCCGCATGAAAGCAAAATACGGAGCAGAATACGAAATTCTGTTTGCCGGAAAAGTGGGCGACGAAGCCACTGCAAAAGTATTGCCCGAAGTGGAAAAGGTATCCAGCTATCCAACGACCATCTTTATCGACAAAAAAGGAAAAGTTCGTAAAATATACACCGGTTACAATGGTCCCGCTACGGGATTGTTTTACGAAGAATTTAAACAAGACTTCAATGCGCTGATGGATCAGCTGCTGGCAGAATAACAAGACTTATAACTTTCAATTATAACTTTCTCATAGTTTTAAACTTTGGGAAAGTTATAATCCTTTAACCTCAGCTTTCATTGTTCGTAAAACTTTTTATTCTACATTTGCGGCAACTTTTTACGCACAGCTTTGTTTGAGTAACAAATGAAAAAACTTTTCTCCATAGTATTCGCAGCGTTGATACTCCTTTCGGGGATGCATCTGTCGCTTGCTACACACTTTTGTGGAGGAGAAGTGTCGGCTGTAAAACTATCGTTTACGCACCAGAATGCCAGTTGTGGCATGTGCTCCGGCGATGCTAACGGCGAAGAAAGTATAACTGCCGAAAGCTGTTGCCGAAACGAATTGTCGTTTTATGCAGTTGACAGCAATTATAGTCCATCAACTTTACAAATCAACCACACTGCAAATCAACTGTTGCAGGTGTTCGATATTCCCAAAGCGATTGGAATTCAATTCAACCATACTTATTCCACGCTAAACGCAAATGTCCAGCCACCGGGAAAATTCATTGCCAGTGCTGTAAGTCTACCCGATATTTGCGTATTCCGCATTTGATTTTTTTCTACCACTAAGACACCGAGAACACTAAGTTTCACTAAGAAACAATGTTCTTTAGTTTGTCATATCATTACATTCGACACATAGTCTCATATAGCCTTACATTTAGTAATACATAGTTGTACTGAAAGTAAGACATAAGAACAAATAGCAAAAGTCATTTATGTGATTTTTATAACGAACTTCACTTGTGTCATTTATATCTCTAAAAACAAAATATCAATTTGCGTGAATTTGCGCTGTTTGCGTAATTTGCGTTCAAACAAAAATCAAAATGAAAACTATAAAATTCTTCATAGCCATTGTGGCACTTACTTTCTCTACAGTAATATTTGCAGCTAATGCAACCAAAACAGAAACCATCAAAGTAGCAGGCAACTGCGAAACATGTAAAGCACGTATCGAAAAGGCTGCTAAAGTAACCGGCGTGACGAAAGCCGATTGGAATGAAAAAACAAAGGTGTTAACCCTGGTTTATAATCCTGCAAAAGTAAAAAGCGACGACGTGCAAAAGAAAATTGCCGCTGTGGGTCATGACACTCCAAAGTATAAAGCCACTACAGCAGCTTATAATGCGTTGCCGGGCTGTTGCAAGTATAGATGATATCTGTAAAGTATTATTGGTTCTTATTGAGATGAAGTTCTCAGTAGGAATCAAGCTTTATTTCTCGTAACTTGTAACTAATCCCTCGTAACTATTTATGTTCAACAAACTCGTCAAATATTTTCTCGAGCACAGGCTGATTACCTTTATTTTTCTGATTGCCTTTGTGGTGATGGGAATTGTGTATTCGCCCTTCAATTGGAAAACGGGGATAATTCCCCGTGATCCGATTCCGGTGGATGCCATTCCCGATATTGGTGACAATCAGCAAATCGTTTCTACCGAATGGATGGGTCGCTCGCCCAAAGATATACAGGATCAGATTAGTTATCCGCTTACTTCCGCCTTGCTGGGCATTCCGGGAGTAAAAACCATTCGGAGCACATCTATGTTCGGCATGTCGTTTATCTACATTATTTTCAAAGATAATGTAGAGTTCTACTGGAGCCGTTCACGCATTTTGGAAAAACTGAATTCGTTACCTGCCGGAACATTACCGCAAGGTGTTCAACCGTCGTTAGGACCTGATGCTACGGCTTTAGGACAAATATTCTGGTATACGCTCGAAGGGCGTGACCCGAAAACAGGGAAACCTAATGGTGGTTGGGATCCGCAGGAATTGCGTACCATTCAGGATTTTTACGTGAAATACAGTCTGTCAGCCGCCGAGGGTGTTTCGGAAGTGGCTTCGGTGGGCGGTTTTACCAAAGAATATCAGGTGGATGTAAATCCCGAAGCGTTGAAAGCCTTTGGCGTTTCGGTGATGGACGTGATGAACGCCGTCAAAAAGAGTAATCTCGATATTGGTGCCGAAACTGTGGAATTGAATAATGTGGAATACATTATTCGTGGACTCGGTTACGTAAAGAATCTGGACGATCTGGATAACTCGGTTGTTTCGGTGCGGAATAATATTCCCGTCAGGATAAAAGATGTAGCCAAAACTTCCTTTGGTCCGGCTACCCGTCGTGGTGGACTGGATAAAGCTGGGAGCGAAGCGGTAGGAGCGGTGGTCGTAGCCCGTTATGGCTCTAATCCGATGGAAGTGATTGGCAATATAAAAGCCAAAATAAAAGAAACAGCAGCCGGATTGCCTCAGAAAACTTTGCCGGATGGCAGCATTTCGAAAGTTACCGTAGTACCTTTCTACGACCGTACAGGTCTGATTAAAGAAACTATCGGCACGCTCGAATCGGCCCTTTCGCACGAAATCCTGATCAGTATCATTGTTATTATTGTACTGGTGTTGAATCTTCGGGCTTCGGTCATCGTTGCCGGACTGTTGCCATTGGGCGTATTGATGACTTTTATTCTAATGCATTTTTTCCATGTGGAAGCGAACATCGTGGCATTGTCCGGTATTGCCATTGCCATTGGCGTAATGGTGGATATTGGTATTGTGGATGTGGAAAACATTCTGCGACATTTGGAGATGCCCGAGAACAAAGGCATTCGTGGTAAAGAGCTGATGAACGTCATTTACCTGGCTACGACAGAAGTGCGTGCTGCGGTGGTGACTTCCATTGCGACAACTATTGTCAGCTTCTTGCCGGTATTTGCCATGGAAGCAGCCGAAGGAAAGCTCTTCCACCCGCTGGCGTTCACTAAAACATTTGCCCTGTTATCAGCCTTTATCCTTGGTGTCGTGGTGTTGCCGACGTTGGTGCATATCATTTTTGATATACGGATTGACACGAAAAAGATTCGTCGTTATTTTAATGGTGGATTAATCATTGCCGGATTGTTATTTGTGGCTATTTGGCAGGTTTGGCCGGCTTTGGCGTTGGTGGCTGTGGGAATAAATAACTTTCAGGATTATCGCTGGCCGAAAGACAGGAAAGAGTTTCCAAACTATATCAATATTGCTATTACCGTTTTGGTGGCAGTATATTATTTGTCCATGGAATGGTTGCCGTTGGGGGCACACAACAGCTTGTTGGTAAACTTTCTGTTTGTCGCGGGAATCGTTGCGGCTATCCTGAGTGTTTTAATGACGATGGTTCATTTTTACGAACCGATTCTGCGTTGGGCATTGATACATAAATGGAAATTTTTGATATTGCCGGCTTTTACCTTGTTCTTCGGATTATTGGTATGGATGGGATTCGATAAAGTATTCGGACCGGTAGCAACCGGTGCTGAGAAGATCGGTTGGCAAGCACCGGCAAAGGCTTTTCCCGGAATTGGTAAAGAATTTATGCCGTCGCTCAACGAAGGTTCGTATCTACTGATGCCAACCAGTATGCCGCATTCGAGCATTGAAAAGAACCTGCAATATATCGAAACACTGGATAAACGGCTTGCATCTATTCCCGAAGTGGAAGTAGCAGTAGGCAAATGGGGACGTGTGAATTCGGCACTCGATCCGGCTCCGGTGCAGATGTTCGAGAATACAATTAATTATCGTCCCGAATATATTCTGAACGAAGAAGGACACCGCGAACGATTCAAAGTGGATAATAAGAATAATTATTTTCTGGATTTGGGTAAGATAGAAAAAGAAATAAACGGAAAGACGATTGAAATAGGTGGAAATAAAATAGAAGTAAAAGATATAAAGAAAATATCTTTTGATAAGGAAAATGAGCTATTTCATTTTATTGTAAATGATAAAGAGTTTACATCTAAAGCTCCCTACACCGATATTTCAATCTATTTCGACCTGTTTCAATCTATTTCAAAAAGTAAAAATATTGCTGATTATTTGATTATTGATAAATATGGTGAATATTTCCGTCAATGGCGGCCGCAAATTAAAAAGCCGAATGACATCTGGAATGAAATCGTGAAAGTAACCGATATTCCCGGCTTGACTTCTGCACCAAAACTTCAGCCGATTGAAACCCGATTGGTAATGCTTTCTACCGGAATGCGTGCGCCAATGGGTCTGAAAGTCTACGGACCGGATTTGGAATCAATAGAAAAAGCAGGAATGCAGCTCGAGAAAGCCTTGAAGCATGTTCCGTCTGTCAAAGGTTCGTCGGTGTTTTACGACCGTGCGGTGGGTGCACCTTATCTGGAAATAAAGCTCAATCGCGAAAATATGGCGCGATACGGAATGACCGTGAGCGATGTGCAGGAGATTCTGCAAGTAGCTCTGGGAGGTATGGCGCTAAGCACTTCGGTGGAAGGACGCGAACGTTTCCCGATGCGCGTTCGATATGCACGTGAGTTGCGTGATAATCCCGAAGACATCAAGCGGATTCTGATCCCGGCCATGAACGGAACGCAAATTCCATTGAGCGAATTGGCCGATATAAACTATACACGTGGTGCGCAAATGATTCGCAGTGAAAATACATTTCTGGTTGGTTATGTTATTTTCGACAAACTGGAAGGTAAGGCCGAAGTGGATGTGGTAAATGAAGCCGATAAGATGTTGCAGAAAAAACTGGATTCGGGTGAATTGAAATTGCCTGCTGGCGTGACTTACAAATTTGCCGGAAACTACGAAAATGAGATTCGTGCAACGGAACGCTTATCCATTGTGATTCCGATTAGTTTATTGTTGATTTTACTCTTGTTGTACTTCCAGTTCAAAACGGTGACAGCTTCCTTTATCCATTTCTCAGGGGTATTTGTAGCCTTTGCCGGTGGATTTATTATGCTTTGGCTTTACGGACAAGATTGGTTTCTGAACTTCTCCGTTGCCGGAATGAATCTGCGCGATTTGTTCCAGATGCACCCTATAAATCTAAGCGTGGCGGTCTGGGTCGGATTTATAGCCTTGTTTGGTATAGCCACCAACGACGGTGTAATCATGGGAACGTATATTCACCAGGTGTTCGAAGACAAGAAGCCCAAAACGGTGCACGACGTGCGTGAAGCAGTGATCGAAGCAGGTAAAAAGCGTGTTCGTCCGGCTATGATGACTACGGCTGTGGCGGTTATTGCTTTGCTGCCAGTGCTTACTTCTACCGGAAAAGGTGCAGACATCATGGTGCCAATGGCTATTCCTACTTTTGGGGGAATGATTATTCAGGTAATGACCATTTTTGTGGTACCGCTTTTTCAGGCGATGTGGAGGGAGAAGACTTTGAAATAATTTTAGCACACAGAATACACAGAAAATACAGATAATTTTACTGCGTTATTCCGTATTATCAGTGTACTTCGTGTGCAATAAAAATGATAGAATATGAAAAAACTAATTTTATATATAGTTTTCTTTGCTTTCAGTATACATGGTTATTCACAGGATTCACTCATGAATTATCTGGAAATTGCTACAAAAAATAACCCAACTGTTTTGCAGCGATACAATGAATATCAGGCTGCATTGCAAAAGGTACCGCAAGTGGGTGGTTTGCCCGATCCTCAATTGGAAATGGGCGTTTTTCTGAGCCCGATGGAGTTAATTAGCGGTAATCAGGTGGCAGATATCAAGCTGATGCAAATGTTTCCGTGGTTTGGCGTGCTCAAAAATGCAAAGGATGAAATGAGTCTGATGGCAAAAGGGAAATATGAAACTTTCAGAGATGCTAAGCTGCAGGTATACTACGATGTGCAACGCACCTGGTTCGATTTGTACAGGATCCGCCAAAATATTCGCATCTCGGAGGAAAATGTAGAACTGTTGAAAACTATTGAGCGGCTTACGTTGGTGAAATTCAAGTCTGGTTCTTTGGGAGTCGGTTCTGCATCTTCGGGTGGAAGCATGTCGGGTGGAAATACGCAGTCACCTTCTTCCGGATCGGGCAGTATGAATACAATGGGTGGAAGCTCATCTGCCGCTTCGGCTCGTCCTGCAACTGCCGTGGTTTCATCCGGTTCTATGGGTTCCTCTTCGGGAACTTCTGCTTTGGTAAATGTGTATGAAATTCAGATAGAAATGGGTGATCTGGACAATGCTATCAGCTCGTTGAAAAACGAAGAGCTGGTAGTTGTGGCCCGGTTTAATAGTTTTTTGAATCGTCCGCAGAAAATGCCTGTTGCAACGATTAATTTGTTACCCACCGAAGCCTTGGATATAGCGTATTTGTCAGTGAATGATTCTATGTTTACCCACAATCCCATGTTAGGCATGTTGACGTACGAAAAACAATCGCTTGCAGCACGAAATAAAATGCAGAAACAAATGGGGCTGCCCATGGTGGGACTCGGGCTCAACTATACGGTTATCAACAAAAGCGAAATGTCGACTTCTGCCATGAACGGGCAGGATATGATAATGCCTATGCTGACGGTGACTTTGCCTATTTATCGAAAGAAATATAAGGCGCAGCAAGCTGAGACCCGGTTTATGAAAACGGCTTCGGAACAGAATTACCAGGCTACGGCTAATATGTTACAATCGCAATATTACGAAGCTTTGCAACAATATAATGATGCCGGGCGACGCATGAAATTGTTCGATAGTCAAAGTCGGTTGGCGAAAAAATCACTCGATATTTCCATTAAAACCTTTTCATCATCGGCTTCCGGCTTAAGCGATATTCTGCGCATTCGCCAGCAATTGCTCGACTATGAATTGAAACAAGTGGAAGCCGTGGTGGACTATAATAAGGCGGAAGCATTGATAAAACGCTTGGCAACTCCGTAGGAGTTGAATGTGAATAACCTCCGGTGAAACCGGAGGATAAACATGTCAATATCAACTCAACCCCGGAGGTTGAATAATAAAAAAGATAGTATGAAAACAATATTTTCAAATAAATATGTCCGTTATGGACTTTTGCTTCTCGTCGGACTGTTCCTGGGCTGGTTGTTCTTCCATTCGCCAAAGGCGGTGACTGACGAGCATAATCATTCGGCAGCTGAAACAAAAAAACAACTGTGGACCTGTGCCATGCATCCGCAAATTCGTCTGGATCATCCAGGGAAATGCCCCATTTGTGGGATGGAATTGATTCCGTTGCAAAACGGAGGAGTAAAGGTTGATTCTAATGCAGTGCATTTTAGTAAAGAGGCGATGGAACTTGCTAGTGTTGCTACATCAATTGTCAGCCGACAGAAACCGCTGAAAGAAGTGCGATTGTACGGCAAAGTGCAGGCCGACGAACGCTTGTTGCAAAATCAGGTGGCGCATGTGGGCGGACGTATTGAGAGATTGATGCTGAATTTCACGGGTGAACCGGTACGTAAAGGACAGTTGTTGGCTTTGATTTATTCGCCCGATTTGATTACGGCGCAGCAGGAACTGCTGGAAGCGGCAAAAAGTAAACAAACCCAGCCCGAGATTTACGAAGCAGCTACGGAGAAGCTTATGCAGTGGATGCTGACGGAAAAACAAATAGCACAGATAGAACGGTCGGGTAGGGTGAAAACTAATTTCGAAGTGTATTCCAATACTTCCGGCATTGTTACGACTAAGCGTGTCAATACCGGCGATCATGTATCCGAAGGGGCTGTTTTGTTCGAGGTGGCTAATCTGTCGAGTGTTTGGGTGCTGTTTGATGCTTACGAAAGCGATCTGCCTTTTTTGAAAGTGGGCAATACCATTTCTTTCAGTTTGCAGGCATTGCCCGGAACTAATTTTTCGGCCAATATCCGGTTTATTGATCCGGTGATTGATCCGGTGAATCGCGTGGCCAAAGTGCGGGTGGAAGTGAGCAATGCGGGCGGAAAACTGAAACCCGAAATGTTTGCAACCGGGGTGGTAAAAGCCAACCTGAACGAGTTCAAGGATAAACTGGTTATTCCACGTTCGGCAGCGTTGTGGACCGGAAAACGATCCATTGTATACGTAAAACAGCCGGATGGCGACGGGATAAATTTCAACATGCGTGAAATCGATCTCGGGCCTATGCTTGGCAATAGTTATGTAGTGCTTGGAGGGTTGAAAGAAGGCGACGAAATTGTGACCGATGGTACCTTCAGCGTGGACGCTGCGGCGCAACTGGCGGGAAAGCCGAGTATGATGAATAGGTAGCCGAGCGTTTAGGGGGGTAAATCTGGTAGAAGCATAATAAAACAGGCTTTAGCTAAATGAAAACTTATCATTTTAGCTAAAGCCTGTTTTTATTTTTTTTTCTTTCATTCAGCCAAAGCATGAGATAATTGATACTCTCGTTATAAAAATGGATGTGTTTTTAATCTGTTTTTGTGGTACCATAATTTATGAGTCTTTCTTGTTTGTTGATTCTTTTGTCAAGATTATATAATACTCTATCAGCTTTTTCAAAAGGAATATGTTTTGATTCAACAGCATTTCTCAGATCGGTTAGGTAGTTGAGATATATGTCTATTTGATTTTCAATATTATCTTTTGATTTGGATGTCGAAAGTTTCAGTGTTTTACCCGGATAAAGAAACCGATATGCTCTTTGGTCAATTATTTGATATATTTTGGGATTTTTGAATCTCAAAATGGTAGAAGCCATTGGCAATTGTATTCCACGCTCATTTATTAGTTGTCTTAGAATTGTTCTGGTTAATTCAACATCTATTTTGTCTGAAGTTGTGGAAATAGAATTTATCAAAGATATAGACTCTTCAGATAATTCTGCATACCGATTTACTTTCCAAAGTACTATTTCATTAATAATGTTTTGGTCAAATATAGTTGAAATTGAATCCAGCCTTTTAGTTAGATTTTCCTGATAATTCAATTTGAAATCTTCTGGTTTTATTTCGTAATCATTGTCATAAATGGTTTTTATCATAGTAGTTTCTTTATGAAGTCGTCTTGACTTTTTGAGGGGCTATTACAATATAAAAAAAGAAGGGAACGTTTTGTATGTGACAAAACAACAATAACATTCCCTTCATGGTGTACCAA
>WSSedL1CaDRAFT_10001835_pt1 | contig 11690 bp, 9 predicted proteins | sample WetSurSL1Cattail_FD_9464 | JGI IMG/M metagenome (IMG submission 9464)
AGCTCGTATGCCACTTCTTTCACCTTTTTATTGCCCTCAATTAGCAGCTCTTTGGCCTTTTCAATTTTCATTTTATTGAAATACGTGATGATCGGATAGCCCGTTGCTTCTTTGAATTCTCTGGATAAATAGAATGCGGATAATTTTGCTATACCGGATAATTCCTCTAAAGTGACCTTGCTGTTAATATTTTCCCGCATATATTCTATTATCCGATCAATCTTTAAAGCTATGGCCTGATTTTTGCTCTGTTTTATATTGTTTTGAGTAACCCAAATAAGCAATTGCCGAAGTAATGTTGCCGCAACAAATTCATAACTTGGCCCCTTGTCATCCCAAGTATCCACGAGTTTTCCAAACAGTTCTTCCAAAGGGGTATAGTCCGTTATTTTCTGGGCCAACGGCTGTCGTAAGATTTGGATATTCTCCCGATACTTCCATGTTCCGTCCGGATCGAGCACCATACGCGAGCCGCTGAAATGCACCGTCATATAATGTTCAGGATTTCGAGGACGTGGCTCGATTGTTTGCTGAATACCCGGAGGAATATAGAACAGCATGCCCTTTTTCATCGGATATCTGTTTTCTCCAATCACGATATGGCCGCTACCCTCGCAAACAAAGATCATTTCGTGATGCTGCAATGTCCTTGTAACTCCGTACGGAACTATTACAGGGTCCTTTAATTTCTGCCTATTACAATAATGTATTTGGCATAATATATCTGTTACCATACTCTCCTCCAAAATCACACGAATACTTAAATTCGAAGTTTATATAGAAGCATCTAGTTTTATTTTATCATATCTGATTATGCTATTAAACCACGAGGCTTGATTGAAACTCTGAATGATATAAGATATCATTCCCGATATAACCTATGTCAACAACAGCGGCACATCAGCTACAGAAAAGATAATATTTGTCGACGACACTGTACTCGCAAACGCGCCATATTAAGGAAAAGATCGTTAAACTGCGGCGGATCACGCAAGGGGAGGCTTTCCCAAGTTTCACCTTTTTAAGGAGGAAATGGTATTGCGGAAAAAATCATATTGACATTAAAGAAATCGATAAATCGTTTCCCGGCGTAAGAGCACTTAATCACGCACAATTAGCACTAAGGAAAGGAGAAATTCACGCATTGATGGGCGAGAACGGCGCAGGCAAATCCACCTTAATCAAGTGCCTGACAGGGATATATGAATACGACGGCGGCGAAATCCGCATGGAGGGAACAGAAGGGAATCTCTCTATTCACTCTACGCAGGAAGCCCAGAAAAAGGGTATAGCTACAGTTTATCAGGAAGTGAATCTCTGCCCGGATCTATCTGTTGCCGAAAACCTGTTCATTGGCCGCAAACCTAAAACAAAGCTCGGATTCATCGACTGGAAAGCAATGAACCGGATGTCATGAAAAATCATGAGCGGGCATCGGGTTGATATCGATATTATGAAAATGCTTGGAGATTATTCGCTGGCGATTCAGCAAATGGTTGCGATTGCACGAGCGGTGGATATAGATGCGAAGGTTCTCATTCTTGACGAGCCGACTTCCTCTCTGGATGATAAAGAGGTAGAAAATCTGTTTGCCCTGATGCGCCGGTTGAAGGAAAATGGCGTTGCGATCATTTTCGTCACACATTATCTGGATCAGGTCTACGCCATTGCCGATCGCATTACCGTCATGCGAAATGGTGCGTTCGTTAGCGAATACAAAACGTCGGAGCTTCCCAGGATCAAACTTGTTGCGGCAATGCTGGGGAAGGATTTCGACGACCTTGCGGCGATCAAACCGGAAGGCAAATCTGAAATTTGTGAAAAGGTTGTCGTTAAAACTGAAGGCTTGTCACATATTGGCAAGATAAAACCATTCGACTTTACCATACACGAAGGCGAAGTCGTTGGAATTACCGGGTTACTCGGCGGCTCTGGGCGGTCGGAAATGGTGCGCTGCATCTACGGTGCGGACCGCAGCCAGACTGGAAAGCTTGCGTTCAAGGGTAGGGAATTGAGAATCAAAGCGCCTATCAATGCGATAAAGGTGGGTATGGGATATCTTCCCGACGACAGAAAGGCCGACGGCTGCATCAGCTGCCTATCCGTCCGCGAGAATATCATTCTGGCGCTTCAGGCAATTTTCAATATCGGTCTTTAGGTACCTAAACCGGTACGATCGGTAGCATGCCTGGTTCGGGACCAGAGGCCGTGGGTTCAAATCCCGCCACTCCGGCCATTACAAGAAAGCGGATTTCAAGAGATTGTAACCCGCTATTTTTGTGCGTAAAAAAGCCCGCTAACTGCACTATTACTGCAACGGGCTTTAATAATTCTATATTGTAAAGTCCAGATTACAAAAGGCAGATGCTCCTAACAAATCCGTGAATAATGTCAAGTGATTAATATTCATTCTATTATGTTTTACATAGAACTTTGTTTTTACACTTGTTTCTTTCTGCATAATGTATCTATTCCTTTTTATAAGCTATTGTACAAAATATATTTTCGCTGCCTTTTTGCATAATCACTTGACATAGAAGAAAAATCCGAATAAAATGAACTCATACAGTCCAATTGGTTCAATTTATATGATGGGATGTGATAATATGGCCTATGAAAAGGAAGTATTGGAAAAGATCATTTTGGATGCTTCGGAAAAACTCCTCTTTCGCTATGGATATAAGAATCTGAACCTGAACGATGTTGCCAAAGACACAAACATAAGCAAGACAACCTTGTATAAAACCTTTGACAGTAAATACGTTGTAGCAAGCAGGTTGATTGAACGGCTTCTTGGAAATGCGGAGTTTGCGATGTCCGAATTGCTTCAGTCTGAATTGCCTTTACCGGAAAAGCTAAGGCAGGGCATTGAAATCATTTCAAATATTTACACAAAAATGGACATGGAGTTTTTGCGAGATTTAGAGAGCAGTCTTCCGGAGCTATGGGAGAGGATTGACATTGCAAGAAAAGAAAAAGAAAGCTTAATTACAACATTGCTGGCAAAAGAGCAGAATAGCGGTACGATCCGTACTGATATCGATCCCGCGCTTTTATCGGCACTGATTTTGACACTTGTCAGAGGAATGTATAACCCTGCTTTCTTTTTAACGCATCATGTGACATCCGATGCGGTTAACAAAGTTATTGTAGATGTCCTCCTGCAAGGTACTCTGCAGAATAAATATGTTGTTGAAAGGGAATGTCATGAATATGGAAAATAAAGAACAACCCCCCGTTGTATTACTTACCAATGTCAATAAAACCCTCGGCAAAGTAAAAAGAACGGACAATTTATCCATTAGAGGCGAACAGGGCAATATTTATGGTCTTATCGGGCCGAACGGGGCAGGAAAGACAACCCTGCTCAATTTAATAACAGGTCTGTACAGGCCGGATAGCGGAACAATCCGCATAGACGGCCTTGACCCTGTAAAGGACTACAAGGAGGCAAGAAAGCGTATCGGATTGCTTCCTCAGGACACCGCTCTCTACCCTGAGCTTTCCGCAAGAGAAAACCTCTCGTTTCATGCTTCCCTATATCTTCCCAACCTGAAAAATATTAATAAAAGGATTGATGAAATTCTTGCTCTTGTGGATTTAACAGAACGCGCCGATGAACCGGTGAAAAATTTTTCAGGTGGAATGAGCAGGCGGCTTGGAATTGGCAGAGCATTGCTCAACGATCCCAAAATACTGCTTCTGGATGAACCGACACTGGGTGTAGATGTTCAAAGCACCCATAAAATATGGGAGTATACACGCAGGTTGAAAGACAGCAATAAAACAATCTTTGTAACTACAAACATCATGGGCGAAGCAGATGCTCTCTGCGACGAGGTTATCATTCTCGATCATGGGAAGATGGTTTGCGAGGGTTCCCCTGAAAAACTAAAATCGGACCTTGGTGCAGGCACAATACAATTAATCCCTAAGCTGAAAGACACTTTACAGGAAGATTTGATCAGGGAAAAAATCGGTGATTTTTCTTATGATGATGGCAAAGCCATCATTGTTAATGCTCCAAGGGGTGAACAGGATTTGGCAGAGGTATTGGATAAGCTGAAAAATGTTATTGAGTTTGAAAGCGTATCTCTTCACAAGCCGACGCTTGATGATGTTTTCTTAACCCATACAGGCAAAAGTTTGAGAGATTAGGAGGGGGAAAGATGCGCATATTACGAATTATTGCAAAAGAACTGAAATGTGTAAAAGAGGATATCTCTTTTAACTTGGTGACGATTCTTTCCCCGCTCCTGTTTCTGCTTGCTTTCTCGTTGATGCTGTCAGGCGGGATTACACTTCCGGTTCAGGTATATCCGGACACGCAGCTCAGTGATTTTCTTAAAGCCATGGAAAGCTGCAAAGCCCCGGATGGAACGCCATATATGGAATTACAGCCCGCTGCGGAGGATGTGCCGCCTACCAATGCTGAAAGCAATTTAATTGTAATAGAACAAGAGCCTTCCATGAAGGATGGCGTAATTACCGGGAAAATTATCCACTATCTCAACGATGTCAATGAAAATATGACAAAAAATTTCAGAAACCGCCTTGACGGCGCGCTGGTCAGCTATGTTGAATCTCTGAGAAGCGGCGGCAATGTCAGCATTGCTGAAACGACTGTGTATGAACAGGATATCCCATGGGATACGGGATTCGGAACGAGTGTTTTTGTGTTTGGATTGGTACTGTCCGGCCTTTTATTCGGAATGTTGTCCATTACAAGCGAATGGGAGAATAAAACGACGAAATTGCTTAAACTTTCGCCCTATCCTGCCGGAATTACGGTAACGGGCAAAATGCTTGCCAATGTCATTAAATGCTTCGTTTCCGGCTTGATATTTCTCATAATCTTTTTCCTGCTTTCAAAAGCCTTGCCTGTTCATGCGTTTACCTTTATAGCTTCTTTACTATTGGTTTACAGTATATTTGTCTGTGTGGGTATGTGTGTCGGTATTTATATCAAATCAACACTGACAGCCTTTTTGATATCCCTTGTTACCGCATTGACCCTTTGGGTTGGCGGCGGCGGTTTCGGTCCGCTTTCCTATTTTGGAGATATTGCTAATATTTTGGGATGCATAAACCCCGCAACTTACGCAATAGAAGTTGTCAGATGGTGTTATTTCAATGGTAATACCAATCTGGTCGCCGGATTTACTTTTTTAAGCCTTGCATTTATTGCGGCATTTTCCCTGATTATTGTTATTTATACAAGATGGATACGCAGTGAGGAGGTCAGATGATGAGAGTATTTACAGCGGAATTGAAAAAGTTATTTTTAATGTTTAAAGCCGACCCGAAGTCTATCGTGGCGGGGATCATCGCCCCCACGATCATTCTCATTGTCTTTGCCTTTACATTCGGCAATTTCACAGCGCTAAAGCTGGCTTTTGTCAATGAGGACAGCGGGACCTGCGGCACAGTGCTTGAAACGTCCATATTCAGCCAGATTTCACCTCTGGGCAAAAATCCTTACTTTGAAGAAGTCAAAGCGGACTATGATGCTGCGTTTGAGCTATACAAACAGGGAAAAGTAAACGGGGTAGTAGTTGTTGGTCAAGAGTTCAGCGACGACCTGCAAAACGGAAGAAATACAAGTATCAAATACCATTTCAACAATTATAATACTGATATGGCGAAAAATCTTCGCCTGTACCTTACCGAAGGAATACTGGATTTTTACCGTGTAACCGACCCGGATTTGCAGGTTGATGTCGAGGAAGTACTCAATGTTGAAACTCAGTTGCATTGGTTCAACATCATTGCCGTGGCGGTTTTTCTTCTTGCCTTCCTGCTTGGAGCCATGTTCAATATGCTGTACTTGTTTTATAAGGAAAAAACCTATGATACGCTGTATGAATACAGATTATCGCCAAACAGTATATGGCCGTCCCTGTTCGCAAGGGTTGTTATGGCGCTTTTTGCGGGAACTGTAACTGCCTCTATAAATGCGTTGTTCATATGGCTGCTCACTGGAATTAATCTTGCGGTATTTATCCCCGGTATGATTGCGCCATTACTGGTTTTGGGGATAACCTATGTGTTCTTTGCCGAGATTGTCGCCCTGCTTGTTAACAGTTTCAGTGGAGCGGCGGTATTCACAATGGCAACAACAGTCATATTGTGGTTCCTTTCCGGCGCAACTGCTTCAATAAAATATGCCACAGGAATTTTGAAAGCGATTGCGCTGGCTGTTCCCAACACCTATGGCTTAAGTCAGATTCGCGGCGAAGTCTTTGCCATGGACCCCTCCGTCGGGGGTATATTGGGCCTTAAAGAAGGCTGGCTGATTATGATCGGATACATGATTTTGGCAATGATAGCGGCAGTTTATGTGTATAGAAAAAAACTTGCTCGGATGGTGGTGTGAGAAACCTTGTCCGAATGGTGGCATGAAAAACATCAATGTTATTTGCGGAGGATTAAATGAAACGCCATAATAAAGCCTGATATTTGTCATTACATCATAGGAATTCACAACATTCCTCCCCGGTAAGCTTGTCGGGCTTTGTCAGAACGGCATCCTGAATTGCCACTTTGCCAATATCATGAAGACTGGCAGGAAGTTTCAAGTCATCCATGTCGTTTTCATGAAGTTCCAATTTACATATCTTTCGTGTTGAAAGCCGTTTTCATTGAAAGAACCGCCAGATATGCTTCCAAAGATGAATTCTTTATAGCGTGGAACAATGTGTTGAGTGTAAAATAGACAGTTAGTACTGATTTACAACTTATCAATCTCATTAACATCGATATCAGGTTTGAAGACCTTTCGAAATCTCTTCTCCTGCGTAAGTCACCTTGTAAGGCTCCCTGCCGATGATCTCCACTGTGAAGTTGATTACTTCAGGCATACCTGCATAAGTCCCTTTCCTTTTCCCGATAATCAGAGTGGAAGAACCGTCATGCCAACTCAAATCAATCAGGGCGTATTCACCCTTTTCATAGTTATAGTTATCATTTTCATCCTGATAAATGGTAAATGCACCGTCTGCTCCGGGATAGACAAGGAGTCTTAATTCGCTGTTTGAGCTTTCGCCGCTGTGCTGCACGGCCTCAGCCATTGGAACAATGGATCCTGCTTTCACATAGAGTGGCATGGTATCTATTGCCGCATTGGCAGTGATGACCCGGCCGCCTTCCTGTTTCATACCGGTCCCGAAATCGTACCATACTGTGCCGGCCGGTAAATATACATCCCTGGTTTTGTTCATATTTTCAAGCGGTACGGAGTTATGGGCATAATACATGGGCTGGGTTACCGGACAAACCATAATCGCATTACCAAACATAAATTGATCTTTTATGTCAAACACCCTGTTGTCATCTGCAAAGTCGAAAGCCAGAAGGCGCAGCATCGTATAATCCTTCAACGTAACCATTCCTGCCATGGAATAGATATAAGGCAGCAATCTGTACCGCAGTTCGGTAAACTTGACCAGTGAATCATAAAACATTTCGCCCTTTTCTCCGAATTGCCATACTTCACGGCGGGTATCCGTCCCATGCGAGCGGAAAACGGGCAGGAATGCCCCATACTGGAACCATCTGGTGTACAATTCACGGTAGCCCATATCCTCGCAGCCGTCTTCATACTCTCCATCCCAGAACCAGAAGTTTCCCCGCTTGACAAAGAAGGCACCGATATCCAGGGTCCAGTAGGGCATCCCTGCTGCACAGAAGTTCAAACCCGCCGGAATCTGTTTTTTCAATGTGTTCCATTTTGCACTGATATCTCCCGACCAGGCAATGGTTCCATACCTCTGCTGACCGGTATAGCTGCTTCGGGTCAGATTTACGACACGCTTGCGGTCAGTGACGCTTCTCTGTCCTTCATAAATCGCCCTGGAATGCATCAGTGAAAACGCATTGGTATTCTCTTCGCTAATATAGTTACTGGCTGTCTCATGGAATTGAGTAAGGCTTTTATCGGGTTCCGGCTTAACCGGGGTATTCCATTCAGGGGTGAAGGGCTCGCTGGCGTCGCACCACCAGGCGTCGACGCCCTTTGAAAACAAACCTTCATTGACCTGCTTCCAGTATAATGCACGCGCTTCCTCTTTGAATGCATCGTATATATTCGATTTTGGGAACAAAAGGTTGTTTTCTTTCATCTCTATATAATTTGCCGTCTTTTCGTTCATATTCGACCAGATGGAAACCATGAACCGAACACCGGTTTCATGCAGGGTATCCGTCATTTTTCCGACATCGGGAAAGCGGCTCGGGTCAAATGTTTTTTGACCCCACATTCCTTCCTCCCATGAATTCCAATCAAGTACAATCGAGTCCAGCGGGATATTACGCCGGCGATACTCCATGACGGTATCAATAATTTCCTGCTGGTCCTCATAACGTTCCAGCGACTGCATGTATCCGAATACCCATTTGGGCGGCATAACTGCCTGTCCGGATATGGTACGGTAACCGCCTACAACTCCGTCAAGGCTTTCACCGTATATGAAATAGAAGTTGAGCTCATTGGCCGCTACATTATAAATATAGGAACCATATTCATCATCGTTGAAGATAAGGGGAGAATAAGTGTTGAACAGGATGCCGTAACCCTTGGTGGAAACAAGAACAGGCATTGCCACTTTTAAATTGGCCTGATGGATATATTGGCGGGTTCCCCGCAGATTCAGGCTGCCCTCCTCCTGCTGGCCCAGGCCGTAAAGTGCCTCACCATCAGTCCATTGCAGTTCAAGACGCGTATGATACAGGGATTTGCAGAATTCTTTTTTTGCACCCCGGACAACTTTCTTGATACCATCCGGTGTGACGATCTTCTCCGTAATACTTTCCGCATCAAAGGCTGACTTATAGGAATCAAACCTTTCCAGTGTTTTGCCGCCGGTAGAGGGCTCCTTCACAAGAAGTCGCCCATTTCTGTCATAGTATGATATGGCACTGGTTTGCTTGTCGACAACAAGTTTCATCCGATTGGTTGTCAGTGAAATTATGGCATCGTCCTGGGTAAACTGCCATTCACAGCCGCTTTTGACTGGTGTGGTTCCAGGGCCGTCAGTACAGCGGAAGTTATCCGAAAGAGTATATGCAATCCTGACTACCGAATCACTATATGGCTCAAATTTTAATTTGCCGTTTTCCGTCGTAAGAATCAAAGAGTCATCTTTTCTGCAGATACTTTTAACAGTTGCTCTTGCACCTTTAATAGCTTTTAACATGAAACCTCCGCACTTGATATAAAAATCGGTTCACCATTGCATTGTACTAAAACAACAAAGTCCTTTGAGTTGATTACAATATTCCCTGACAAGGCAGCTTCATTCCGCATATCGGTAAAGGTTCCGGCCAGTTCAACAACAGCTTCCTCCTGAAGGAAATTGAAGATGAAATATAAACTCCTGCCTTGGTATTGTCTCTCAACTATTTCCACACTGGAAGGGAATGCAAATGGGGCCTGTATGATGCCGGCTTCCTGTGCAATGTGCTGAAGCAGGGGAATTAGCAGATCTTCTCCCAATCCGGTGCCTATATAATATGCACTTCCGCTGCCATATGAATTCCTTCCTATAACACCCGCACCTTTTCTGAAGGTATTACCGTAGATTCCTATCAACTCTGCAGTTTCCGCTTCCAACACCTCGGTCCAGTATTTATTGCAGCCGGAATACTCCACATCACCCAACCGCAAATGGATCACTGCTGTCGTTGGATCAAAAACAGGTTCCACCTCGGAGACCCTCAGACCGAACAAATCCGTCAAGCCGCAGGGCAGACTCCCGGAAAGACCAACATTGCAGCTGTTCTTTGCTCCAGCCAGAAAGGTTGAAACGACAATACCTCCCTGCTTCACATATTCCTTCAGGCCCGATTTGAATTTCTCGTTCATTACGAATGGTACCGGAACAATCACAAGCTTGTATTTCTCCAAGTCCTTACTGCAGGAAACCACATCCACACCAATGCCAAGACGGACAAAAGCCTCATAGAATTCCTCACAATAGGACAAATAATCAAAGGTCTCCCGGTTGATCGGTTTGATGCGTGTTGACCATAAAGTATCATAATCAAAGCAAAGCGCTGCCCTGTTCACAATAGAAGAGTCGTCCAGAATACCGCCAAGGTTCTTGAGTTCAGCCATAGCGGCTTTCATTTCAAGATACCTTCTTCCAGGTATCCCATCCAGATCAAGAATTGCATAATTCAATTGTTCCGCCCCAAAGGGAAAAGTCTTGAACTGAAAATGGCAGAGGAGCTGCGCCCCCGACGCAAAAGCGTGAATGACCGACTGCTTCAGCGCTCCGGGATAAGGCTGCAGCCTGCCTGAGCCGTTCAGCCTGTGCCCGCCGCCGGAAACAAATTCGAGAATCCAGAAATTCTTATCTTTTATACCTCTGGAAAAGGAATAGCTGAAGGAACTGATTTTACCTTCTCTCAGGCTGGGATAAAAGTCGTAGGCATATACGTCCAGTTCGCTGAAAGCCCGGTAATAATCCAAGCTATTGGTGGCAAGCCCGGTAGCATTGGTAGTAACGGTTTGCTTCACCTGTTTTTTAAGTGCTGTTTTCTGCAAGTTTTGAAAATCAATATAGGAATCGCTGCAGAATCTTTCATAATCCAGACGCAGCGACGGATTCTCATAATAAGCCTTTATCGCTTCCTGCGCATCCGCTTCTATCGTACCGACCGGTAAAGGGATCTGCTCGAAGCTGTCATACTCCTGTCCCCAGAAGATGGTACCCATGCATTCATTCAGGCTCTTTATGTCAGCATATTTAGTTTCAAGCCAACGCCTGAATTTTACACGGCAGACTTCACAGTGACACCGGCCTGTTCCTTCCTGAGCCAGCTCATTATCAATCTGAAAGGCAATCACATTCTTGTTGTCTCTGTAACGCCGTCCTATCTCTTCTGCAATTTTCACACAATATTCCCTATATACATCATTGTTGCAGCAATAATGCCTCCGGCCTCCGAAAGGCCTTACCATTCCGCGGTTATCACGGTACAGGATCGAAGGGTGTTTTTCAGCCAGCCAGGCCGGAGGACATGCCGTAGGTGTGCAGATAATACTGTACAACCCGGCGTCACCCAGTTCTTCTATCACCTTGTCCAGCCATTCAAATTCATACCGTCCTTCAACCGGTTCAAACCTGCACCAGGCAAACTCTCCCATCCGGACAGTATTGATACCTGCCCCGGCCATCAGTGCGACATCCTTGCTTATTTCGTCTTCTGACTTATGTTCCGGGTAATAGGATACACCATAATATTGCATAAGTATTTACCTCCGGATTATAATGCATTGGTTCAAAGAAAATGTTCCGATTGCAGTACCTGGTGTATTGCAACATTTCAACAAAGCTGGTCATAGGCAAAGCTTGCGGCCAGCCTGTCTCGTTATATTACCTTTCCAGGTTTTCTATTTCCCTGTAAAAGTGATATTCTCAACAAAATCAAATTCAACCGGCTCATCCAGTTCCAGGACAATTATAGTGTCCGGCTTTTCCGCTTCATGCGATATGGTGATTTTAATTCCGGTTGCAGTCCGGACAAATGGTATACAATCCCCGTCAAGCAGTCCGCAATGGTTTATTTTTTGCGGTATCGGCGGAAGCTCCAGCTTTGCAAATTCCTTACAATCCAGTATATGCAGATAAATCCGATTCTCCGCATAAGTGCTTCCATATACATGATCCAGCGGCTGGGACGGCCCG
>WSSedL1CaDRAFT_10001836_pt1 | contig 11682 bp, 5 predicted proteins | sample WetSurSL1Cattail_FD_9464 | JGI IMG/M metagenome (IMG submission 9464)
CTTTTTGCTTTTCAATTATTCAATAAGTATTGACTGATTTATTTGAAACGGCTTGAAAGATAATTACTTTACTAAAAGGCTCATTTAGTGACTGGGACCTAAATGCTTGGTTCTTAGACCCTCTGTAGCCCTATTTAATTAGCCATCAGCAAGTCCTTGCGATTAGAAAAAATGTCAATGCTTGCCCCATCAGTCAATTGGAAAGTGGTTTTTGGTCAGGCTCTTTGATCCAATGCTTATCCGATCACCGGTCTTTTTCATTCCCTCATTTTGTCAATTCGACCATAATTTTTGAAAGAAATTACCAGTTAAATTATCTTAATAAAGATACTTTAGCCTTTGCTGCAAAGGCCTTACTAACTAATTTAATATACTATGAACCGACTACTACTAAAAGTTATTAGTGTATTGTCATTATTATTGTTACTAACAAATTGTCGTGAGAAAGCCTGGAATGACTATTATTCACGTCCGGGCTGGTTAGCTGGCCCGATATACCAGCAACTAAAATCAAAAGGAAGTTTTACACTATATATCGCCTGTCTCGAACGGGCCAAATATGCCGATGTTTTGGGCAGAACGGGATCTTTTACACTTTTTGCACCTAACGATTCCGCATTTAATATTTTTCTGAAGGAAAATGGCTATTCATCTGTTAATGATCTCGATTCATTAACGGTACATAAAATAGTAGAATACTCAATTATCAATAATGGTTATAGCAAAGTACAGCTTGCGGCATACCAGGACGCAGGACTTGGCTCCTGGGGCCAGGATATGGCATTTAAAAGAAAAAGCTTTTATAAAGGTTATTACACAGATCCCAATTTTGCAGGATGGGTCTTTGACAGGAATGGCCTACCTGTGAACACCCCTGCCGGTTCAAAAATAATTTACAACAGCTCGCAAAAATATGTCCCCTACTTTATACAGTCTTACCTGACTAAAAATGGGTTATCGGAATATGACTACCATTATTTTTACCCTAATGCTGATTATGCAGGCTTTAATGTTGCTGATGCAAAAGTTATTCAGGCTGACATCATTTCTGAAAACGGGTATATAAACGAAGTTAATAAAGTAGTGTTGCCATTACCATCGCTGGACGAGTATCTTGCCTCTCAAAGTAATTATGGCGTTTTTAAAGGAATAATGGATCGTTTTGCAGGATTGTATTATGATTCCGTGGCTACCATATCCTATTCCAATTCAAATGAGGCTGTGTATCAAAAATATTACTCCAACTCACTAACATTCAATCCTTGTGCTGAAACAGTGAATCCTTTAATAGAAAATCTTAGCCAGGAATTGGGGTGGACAGCGGTTATTCCCAATAACACAACACTTAATCAATTTATTAACAGCAGGTTGTTAAAATACTATACCTCCATTGACCAAATTTACGATAATAACTTTCAAATACTTGCCGACTTTTTAAATGCTCATATCCTGCTTTCCAAACCACCTGTATGGCCTAAAAATTTAAGCACATTATCGGCCAGTGTATCAGAAGCAAAATTATGCAGTAATGCCTTCTTTTACGGTATAAACGCTATCATGGATCATGATTTTAATACTGTGTTCAGCGAACTTTACCTTAATCCGGCAAACAGGATCATGACTGAATGGATAAAAGCCCAACCTTCCTTAAAAGAAGAACTATTGGGGAAAAATATCAAAACAAAGACTAATTATACGGTATTCATACCTTCTGACTCTGCTGTACTTCCTTTACTGCGGGCAAAAGGATTCATCTACGACAAATTCAATTATGTATTACAAAAACGTGATAGCAAGGGTAATTTAGTTGTGGCATGGGATGACCCCGATGCTTCCAACTTATTCTTATTGCATATTGTTGCTTCCAACATATCAAATGTTTCCGAAACCGCCTTTTACCCAACCCTAAGTGGTGAGTATGTGGCCATCAATAACAATACTGCATTCAGCGCCGGGAACAATGAAAAGAATGAAACACTTACTTGTTCTTCTCCCATGAGTGAAAACAACGGCACCGCATATTCCCTTATTAATGATAAGTATTTGAAAGTCCCAACCAGGAGCGCCGGTTGGTATTTGGCATCAAAATCGCAATACAGCGCTTTTTTCAGCTATTTACAAAAGTCGAGTCTTTTTAATGCCAGCGACTCTACAATCAAAACTGTTCTGCCGGGAACTTATTATACATTCTTAATTCCCAACGACAATGCAATTGCTGCAGCTGGTTTACCATCTCCAACAGCCACAGACGATGCTTCCCTGGCTATTATTAAGAAATTTCTGTTGTACCATATCATCCCTAATGAAATAATTTTCACCGATGGTAAAGTTACAGGAGAATTAAAAACGCAAGCTCAAACCAATCCCAGCGGAGCCCCTGTATACGCAACCGTGAATATAAGCGCTGCTGGAAATACTATACAAATTATGGATAAAATGGGGAATACTGCAAATTTCCTCTCAGGAAGCAATAACATAGCCTCACTATCGGCAATTCATCTGATAGACCGAGTTTTAAAATTTGAATAACCTGTACAAAATATAACTGATATGAACCGATTGTATTATAAAATAGTTTGTTTACTGGTTACAGGCACGCTTTGCCTTTCAGCCACTGTATTTGCACAAAAGGAAGGCATACTTATCCGGGGAACAATAACAGATAAAAATGACAACTTAGGCTTACCCGGGGCTTCCGTTGTTGAACTAGATAAGGAGAACCGTATTCTAAACGGAACAACAACGGATATGAATGGTAATTTTACGTTGAAAGTCAGCAACACTGATCATAAGATATCCATCTCGTTCATCGGCTATAAAACAGCTATCCTGGATGTGAATAATCAAAAAACGCTCAATTTTGCGCTGGTACCCAACACGGTTGAACTAGGAGCAGTCGAGATTACTGCAAAACAAAAAGCAAATAACGGATATATGAATGTGGATAAAAGAGATCTGACCACAGCCGTTCAAACCATTAGCATGAGAGAGCTCGACGGAATATCTGCAACCTCCATTGACGAAGCACTGCAGGGGCGTATTTCAGGCATGGATGTTGTTGCTAATTCGGGAGACCCTGGAGCAGGCATGTCTATCAGAATACGTGGTACCGCTTCCATCAGTTCATCTAATGCACCTTTGATTGTAATAGACAATATCCCTTTTAATACACAGATTGATAAAGACTTTAATTTTGCAACCGCTGACGAAGAGCGTTATGCGCAGATGCTTAATATTGCCCCTGAAAACATAAAGGAAATATCTGTTTTAAAAGATGCAGCCTCAACTGCCGTTTGGGGCTCGCGCGCTGCAAACGGGGTATTGATGGTTACTACCAAAAGAGGATTTAGAGGACGTACGCAGGTAAATTATTCTTTAAAATCTTCTATAACATTTCAGCCTAAACCTATTCCATTATTGAATGGTGACCAATATGTAATGATGATGCGTGAAGCATGGCAAAATCCTAATGGACAGCCCATGCCCTCAACAATGAGAGCGTTTCAATACGATCCGACGTGGGACAATTACTACGAATATAGTCAGAATACCGATTGGATCAAGGCAATTACTCAAAGAGGTTTTAAAAACCAGCACAACCTTGCCATAGCCGGTGGTGGTGAAAAGGCCCGCTATCGTATGGCTGTTAATTACTCAAACGCCAAAGGCACAACTATTGGAACCGGTGCCAAAAACTTAACAACGAATCTTAGTCTTGATTATTCGGTTTCTAATAAAATAACATTCTCAACAGATCTCTCATACTCGCATGGCGATGTTGATAACCTTTATGTAACCAAAGATAAACCGGAAATCAGGGATGTGGCCTACACCAAAATGCCAAACCAAAGTATTTATCAAATGGATAGCCTTGGTAACGCACTTCCGGTATACTTTTCACCTTACAGCACTACTTCTACTAACAATCCCCAAGGTAATTGGCCTAATACCTATAATCCTGTTGCCATGGCCAATGACGCAGTTTCCAACACCATAAATGACAGACTTATACCTAAATTTAATTTGAGGTATAATATCACCAAAGCCTTCTGGTATACCATGGATATTGCCTTTGACATCAATAATGAAAAAACTAAAAAATTCCTGCCACAAAGCGCTACAGGATTGCCATGGACTGATATCAATGCCAACCGCGCCAGCGATAATGAATCTGCATCATTTGCCGTACAAACTTTCAACAAACTTTTTTTCAGCCCGAATTTAGGTGATAATCATCGCTTAATGGCACTGGTTTCATTTACAACGGAAGATCATAAGAACATGAGCTATGCATCTGTAACCACTAATTCAGCATCAACACAATTGCAGGATCCAACAGATGAATCAAGAACTTTTGGTTCCGATAATACCCTTGGAGTCAGTAACGGCACCAGCCAGAGTCGCAACTTGGCTGGTTTAGCCATGGTGAATTACGTTCTTCTCGACAGATACATCATTTCAGGAAGTATTCGCAGGGAAGGAGATTCAAAATTCGGATCAAATTATGAATATGGTAATTTCCCAAGCATATCAGGTCGTTGGAGAATTTCGGGCGAGTCCTTTATGAAATCATTAACCGCAATCGATGAACTCAGTTTTAGAGCTAGTTATGGCGTAAATGGCAATGCTCCTGATAAAAACTACCTTCAATATAGTAACTACACCACTTATTCCTACCTAATCTTTAACCAAAAAGGTGTTTATCCGCAAAATATGCAATTGAATAACCTGAAGTGGGAAAAAACGATTCAGAGTGATTTAGGATTCAATCTGGTGATGTTCAAAAGCCGCCTCAATATTGACGTGGACTTTTATCTAAAAAGAACCAAAGATCAAATTGCCAAAGACAGAGCAGTGCCTTCCATATCCGGTTTTGACAAAATTACCATGAATATCGGAACAACCGATAACAAAGGATGGGAATTAAATGTGCTGGCCACTTTGATTCAAAAAAAGAACTTTTCATTTGATTTTAATTTTAACATAGCCCGAAACCGCAATATAATTCGCTCACGTCCTCTGTCAGACCTGCAAACAAAAGGCTCCACTACAACCAATGGCTCTTATTTATACCGGCTCCAGATTGATAATCCGATAGGCTCCTTTTATGGCTACCGCTATAAGGGTGTATATGTAGATGCAGACGCAACCATTGCAAAAGATGCCATGGGACAACCTATCATCGACATAAACGAAACTCCGGTAAGGACGCAGTTTAACTATCCTTATTCAAACTATACCTTCCAGGCTGGGGATGCAATCTATGAGGACATTAATCACGATGGTAATATCAATTATTTGGATATCGTTTATTTAGGTAATGCTAATCCTTTATTCGAAGGCGGATTCGGAACTACAACAAGGTACAAAAACTTCTCCCTGGTGCTATTTTTTAATTATAGGGTCGGAAACTATATTATCAACCAGACCCGCATGAATTCGGAAAACATGTATTCTTTCAACAATCAAAGTACTGCTGTTCTAAAACGTTGGAGACGCGACGGGGATGTAACTGATATACCCCGTGCATCATACAACTCTGGTTATAACTGGCTGGGATCTGACAGGTTCGTGGAAAACGGTTCGTTTCTCAGGTTCAAATATGTTACCCTAAGCTATAGTATACCTAAGAGTTTGATAAGTAAAGTGAAGATATCCGATTTAAAAATATTCATTACCGGAACCAATCTCCTGACGTTTACAAAATACCTCGGAGCCGATCCTGAGATTGGAATTGATTCAGATCCTTCAAAAATGGGTTATGATAAATCGAAAACCCCTGTTTCCCGGGAAATTATGTTGGGTATTAACCTTGGATTTTAATAAGAAGCATGCAAAAACATTCCTATATGTATAGAAAAACGCTCATATCACTCTCGGTGGCTGCCTTGATACTTGTATTAGGCGCTTGCTCAGACTGGCTGCACCTTAAACCCGAGAACAACATTGTAAAGGACGAATATTGGGTATCCAAAGAAAACGTTCACTCTGCCTTGGTTGGTTGCTACGCCTCGCTTCTCGATGATAATTTAACCAATAAATTATTTCTCTGGGGCGAAATTCGTACTGATGAAATCGAGCCAGGTGTGATCATTGCGGATAATCTGGCTCAAATTATGACCGGTGTTGTAACTCCTACAAACACTAACTTCGATTGGAAAATGTTTTATAAATCAATCAATTTAGCCAATACCGTGCTTGCATTTGCAAAAGATGCACAAAAAGCAGATGCCACTTATACCATTGACCAACTTAAGGCTGACGAGGCTGAAGCAAGAGCCTTACGGAGCTTACTCTACTTTTACTTAGTCCGCACTTACGGGGATGTTCCGCTCATGACTGAAGCAATTGTAAGTGATGATCAGAATATTTATCTCCCAAAAAGCAGCCAAAGCACAATCATTAACCAGCTTATAAACGATCTGGATACCGCTGCGCAAAAAGCCTTGCCTTTTTATGGTCAGTTGGATTATGATAAAGGACGTTTCACGAGGTACGGAATCAATGCACTTCAGGCAGACGTGTATCTTTGGAATTCAGATTACCAAAAATGTATTGAAGCCTGTAATAAAATAATTTATTCTGGCCAGTATGGCCTCGTTCAAACACCGGATAGCAGCAGTGGACTTAATAACTGGTATACGGATAATTTTGTTACGGGCAATTCCAATGAAAGCATCTTCGAGTTTCAGTTTAACGCCACTAAGTCCAATCCTTTTTATGATTATTTCAGCAATGCCGGCAAATGGTCATTCATTGCAAGTACTTATGTGGTGTCTGACGGCAGTTTGTTTACTTCAGAAAAAGGCTATATGTCTGATTTACGCGCTAAACCATCCAGCTCTTTTACGGCTTCACAAATGGTTTGGAAATATGTTGGTTTAAGTACCAATGGCAGTACCAAAAGGTCTAAGGATGTATTTAACGCCCACTGGATCGTTTATCGGTTGGCGGATATTTACCTGATGCGGGCCGAGGCATTAAACCAACTTGACAGAGGTCAGGAGGCTATTGGCGATGTTAAAGCCATTCAGGCCAGAGCATATGCGGATACAACATATCAAATTGACAACACAGACAAAGACGGTATAACCGATTTGATATTGAAGGAACGTCAAAAAGAATTTCTTTTTGAAGGAAAGCGCTGGTTCGATGTGTTAAGGCATGCACGACGCGATCACTTCGGGCATATGAGATATATTCATGATATGATCGGAAACTATGCTTCTGCAAGCTTACAAAACGAACTTATCAACAGGTATACGGATACTCTTAGTCTCTACTTTCCCATCCCACAGTCGGAAATAGATGCTAATCCGAATCTGAAACAAAATAGATATTACGATGCAGGTAACCAATAAAATATTTGTAGCCATGAAAAGAATTAATTTGCTTGGTAAAAGCTATTTCGGAGGACTGATTATCCTGGTCATTGTGATATCTCTGACAGGTTGTAATCAGTTTAAGGATGATCTGAAAGATAAATTATTCATAACCGCTAAAGGTGTCACCATGGGAGATTACATGAAAATGTCGCCCGATACTTTTGGAGAACTATACAAGATACTTGAAAAAACAAATAGTGTAACATTCCTGAACGCCTACGGCTCTTATACATTCTTTGCTCCCAATAATGAGGCGATTTTAGGATTTGTGCAAAGCCAGGGGAAATCTTCAGTTGATGATTTTACTTCAGATGATGATATAATCCTGTTAAAGAACTTTGTTAAGTTACATCTTTGCCAGGATACCATTACTTCAGACCGTTTTGTTGATGGAGGCCTTCCGGATACTACCATGAGCGGTAATATACTGGCCACCCAATTCGGAGCCGGAGGAATTAACGATATCACCCTTTGCAAAACAGCAAAAATTATCAGACGTGATATTAAAACAATCAATGGAATAATTCATGTAATCAATAAAGCCCTCTCTCCTACCGTTTTTTTCAATCCCATATACAATACAATTGCCCAAAACCCTGATTATTCAATTTTTGCTGAAGCCTTACGGCAAACCGGACTCATGGATTCCCTAAAGCCATCGAGCTTTATGGATAACAACGGAAATTCAAAATCTTATGCCTTTACGGTTTTTGTAGTACCTGATTTGGTTTATCAAAAATATAACATTAATAGCTACAATGATTTATTTAATCGATTCTCAAACACTAAAAATCCACACCTGAACTTAACGGATAGTCTGTATTTGCTCATGGCCAATCACTGTATCCGGGGATCATCGGTTTATTTTCTGCGCGATTTCGCAAACCAGAATTATCTGTCCATGAGTTATGATTATTTAACGGTTTCAATACAGAATGCGCTAACCATAAATTCAACATTCCTGATTGACAAAAACCTTAGTGATAATGTGTCAAAAAACGGTGTTTTCCACTTAATGGATTCCATGATGGTATTTAAAATTGTTCCTGCGGCCCCATTATACCTGGATATCGGTATGAGTTGGCCCGAACTTACAACAGCACTTAATCCGGATAACAGCAATAAACCATTTTACAGGGTTACTTCTTTGGGCTTTCCTAACAAGTATTTTCCAACCGGGTTATCATCAGTAAGGGTTGGCAAAGAGCGAACCGACGGAGTTGCGAATTACAATTATTCGGTAGGCGACAATTATGTGATGAAAGATCACTTTGATGTGAACGATTTAAAAAAGATCGATTGGGTAGAATTTGATCTTCCCGCAGTAAATGCAGGAAATTATAACCTTTGGATTTGTGCCAAGTGCAAACCAAGCAGGGTGGCTGCTTATATTCTAATCGACGGTAAAATGGTTGGTAGTATTGAAACCAGTTCACCAACATCCAGTATTTCGAACCCTACACCCACTGATATGCTATTGCACAATCTGGACACTAAAAAATACGATAACATTACCCTGAGTGGGGCTGTGCAAAGCAATCAATATGTAGGATTGATGGTCAACAGCACTCCCCTGTATTTTCCAAAAACAACAACCCATGTGATCAGGTTTAAATATATACCAAATCAGCCAAGCACTTATTTAACGCTTACGATGGATATGATTCACCTGATACCGGTTGATATGGACCAGAAAACCATGACTTTTCCGAATGCACAGTACCCTTGCGTACCGTAACATGCGGGCTTTAGCATAATTCTAAAAATTAAAATTACTTGAAATGACACATAAGAGAACCCTCATTATTTTTTTAGCTACGTGTTTAGTTGTGTTTTACGGTTGCAAAGACAAATGGGATGATCATTATAGCAACAGCACTCAAAACAGCAACAACTTGTTACAGCAAATAAAAGCTATTCCGGAGCTGAGTAAATTTTATGATTATCTCACCCAAACCGGCTATGATCAGGTAATTGTTTCTTCGGAATTTACAGTTTGGGCACCCACCAATGACGCACTCTCCGGGTTAGATGCTGCAATTACAGCTGATGTAACCAAATTAAAGCAGTTTGTAGGAAATCATATAAGCTACCATGCTTATTACAACAATACTCCCGATTCATCTTTGCGGGCGCAAATGCTGAATGGGAAGCATATTACCATTTATAAAAACAGCCTCACGGTTGAAGGCTCTGGTCTCATCACCCCATATGATCGCCCTTGTCGTAACGGTGTGCTACACGTAATCGATAAGTATATTGATATCAAACCCAATATTCATGAATATCTCCAGAGTCAGGATCAGGATCTTGAACAGATTTATTTTCTTGGTATTTTAGATAAGCAGGTGATTGATATAGCCAAGAGTACAAGAATTGGTGTCGATTCCAAAGGAAATACGATATACGACACTGTTTGGACTAACAGTTCGCCTTACCTTAAAAATATAGCACAATTGGATGATGAAAGTCAGCAATTTACTTTTATTCTGCTCACCAATAAAGCGTTTGATCAGGGATTTGGCGCCATCCGGCCATATACACAAATGCCGGTAGCCTTACAATCCGACAGTTTAGCGGCATTCTATGTTTGTGCAGACTTAACCATCAAGGGAAAATACACAGTCAATAATTTACAAGGCTCCTTAATGTCAACCACAGGAATACCCCTAAATATTAACTTAAGCAGCATTGTTAGAACTGCCGAAGTGAGCAATGGTACTGTTATTGTTTTAGATGAATATCCTGTTCATCTGACAGATAAAATGAAGCCTATCATTGTTGAGGGAGAGAATACTTCAGATAGAAAATTTTCAGGGTCTACTGATTTCAGAAATGTAATTAAACTTAGTAACGTTTTGGCGTCCGGAGGTTATAGTTTAATTTATAACATTGGCTCCGATAAAGCCTTGTGGGTGCAGCTAACAGCCAATAATGTTTTTTCTACAAAATATAAATTTTACTGGGTAGCTTCTAATTATACGTATAACGCATCAAATGCAATAACCACGGCAACTAATAAAGTAGATACCGTGGTAACCTCCTTTAATCAGAAACTTTCGGTTAACAATTATAATTCAAGCACTGCACTTATCACTTTCCCGCAAGTCAAAACCACTTCAGACTACACAGAGACTTTGCTTGGCGAGTATACTTTCAATAAATTCAATAATGCCATATCATTAAGAGTTACAGGTGCTACCATAAAAGCGCTTACTAAACCGGCTCCCACACCCGCAACAATCACAACATTCGGCACACCTGTTTCCGTAGATTATATTAAAATGGTACCTGTAATTCAATAACATACAAAAAATGACGAATATGTACGCATATAAAATAATAAAAAACATTACGTTCATCCTGATTCTTGTTTTCTTTACCGGGACTGTTATTGCTCAGGAAACCGTTGAAAAATTGGTTACCGGCACCATCACCGATGCATCTACGGAGCTACCGCTCGCAGGGATCAGTGTAGTGGTTCCTGATTATTCTTCAACAGCTACATCCGATAGCGGGAGTTTTACAATCAAGGTTCCCGATTATGAAACCACCCTGGAAATTTCAGGAAAAGACATTCAATTTAAAGAAGTTGCCTTAAAAGGTAAACACACTATTTCAATCAAATTATATGAGGAAGCATTTAGCTCAATTCATGATTTGGCAACGCTGCCTTATACTCAAAAAACAAAGAGTGAGACTGTCAATTCAGTTGTTACCCTCAACGGCATCTGGACAAACCCGGGATCTTTGGAAAATATGATGCAGGGGAAAATAGCAGGACTGAATGTTATAGACAGGTCAGGCACCCCTGGTATTGGTGCTAACATCTTTTTACGCGGGTATTCATCATTCTATGGCAATAATCAGCCACTTATGGTGGTTGATGGTGTACCTTATGACTACCGGAATTATTCATCGTCTCAGATTAACGGTTACACGTCAGATCCATTGTCACATATTGATGTTAAAGATATTGATAACATCACAGTTATAAAAGACGCTGTTTCACTATATGGTGCCAAAGCTGCCAATGGAGTAATCTTTATTAATACGGTGCATGCCCGCGAAAATGCTACGAAGATAGACTTTTATGTTCATGGTGGAATAAACTATGCGCCAAAACAACTTCCGGTTATGGATGCAACTGATTTCAGAACCTATTTAACGGAGCAATTTAAAAACAACAATCTATCGGATGCCTGGATTACTGCTCAGCCTTATATGAATAATGATGTGAATTCTTCAGTTTATAAAAGATACCACAACAATACGAACTGGCAGGATGAAGTTTTCG
>WSSedL1CaDRAFT_10001837_pt1 | contig 11679 bp, 6 predicted proteins | sample WetSurSL1Cattail_FD_9464 | JGI IMG/M metagenome (IMG submission 9464)
TCCCTCCACCTTTTTCACCCTCCTGTGGCATTGGACCTATGGCAATCACCAGGAATCCGTGCGAAGCCACTTCCGACAAAAAGTTGATATGTTCCCACGGAGAGTTGGCACATGCGCCATTACCCCATACAATAATGGGAAGTTTCTGCGCTTTTCCAAACACACTTAAATCTTTCGGACGAAGCACAGTGTGGGTGGTCAAGCTGTTATCGGTGTACATAATAGCCTTGTATGGGCCTGTACCTCCATCTTCCACTGTTCTGACAGTAACAGGTTGTTGGGCTGATAAAGCACTGTTAAAAATAAAAGTCGCGAGAACCAGCAAAATAAAATAAGTTTTCTTCATAATTATCTTTTATAACTGAATTATTTCTCAAATTTTATCCAGTCAATTTCCAAAGGATTATTGTCTGCATTGGTCAGCGTAAGATTCTTAACTCCTGATGCTAGTCCTGATACTTTAATGCGGGCTGTTTTCCATACTGCAGATGCTGGTACTTTAATTGTCCCTGCTACTTTGCCATTCTGACTTACAGTTACAACAGCACCCTTAGGAGACTGGTATTTTATTTCCACCCATTTTTGTTTTCCACCACCAAAGTCAACACTATTGTATTGAATCCATGAATCTTTGCTACTCAAGACAGTTTTCCAACCATCAAAATAATTGAGTGTGTCATTGTAAACCACGCTGGCATCTTTATCGCTGATACGGCTGTAACGATCCAACTGAATTTTATCGGTAGCTTTTGTAACGCCTACTCCGCGGAAAGTCGGTTTCACTTTCTGAATAGTTCCATCGGCATTAAAGAACAAACTGTCGATGCGCACTGAACGGTTTTTGTCGAATTTGGGCGACCAATCGTTTTGATGATAGAACAAATACCATTGACCTTTATAATCGATAATTGAATGATGGTTGGTCCAGCATCCGTTAGGAGCTTCGTCCATGATTACTCCGGCAAACTTGAACGGACCAAGCGGGTTGTTGCCCATAGCATATTCAAGACGTTCGATTGTATTTTCAACGTGCGGATAAGTCATATAATAAATTCCGTTACGTTCAAACATAAAAGGACCTTCTTTTAAACCTTTTGTAGGCAATTCTTTGATCTCCTGTGGTTCAGAATCCAGTTCGAGCATATTATCTTTCAACTTAGCGATAGAAATTCGCCCCATTGACCAAATCAGGTAAGGTTGTCCATCTTTATCGATAAATACGTTTGGATCGATACCGGGAACACCTTTTATAGGCGTTTCCTGTGGAATGTACGGTCCTTCGGGTTTATTAGCCACGGCCACACCTATACCAAAACCTTTACGACCATTGGCTCCTGCTATATTGGAATTTGCAGGAAAATAAAAGTAATATTTCCCATTACGTTCCACACAGTCTGGTGCCCACATACTGTACGAAGTAGAATCCACCCATTTTACTTTGTTTTGACTTACAATTACGCCGTGGTCGGTCCAGTCAGTAAGATTTTCAGAAGAAAATACATGATAATCGGCCATACAGAACCAGTCTTTACGAAGGTTTTTACCTTCTGGAGTTTTAATATCGTGTGAAGGAAAAAGATATACTTTCCCGTTAAATACCCGTGCCGTAGGATCGGCAGAATATTGATCCCGAATAATCGGGTTCTGAGCGAACGAAAATTGAGATAATATCACCAACAATAAAATGGCAAACTCTTTGTTTTTTTTTAACATCAGTATTTGATCTTAATTACGTGTTTTTATAAATAGAAAATTATTATCAATCATTTAGTTATCAAAACTCCTCCGTTGCAGGGAATGGTGATTTCTGTTTCTTGTTTTTTGTTGATTTTCAGCGGTGTGATTTTTCCGTTCAGAGTAGCATCGTCGTTGTACAAACTTACCTGTGAACCGGGAGCAAACATTGGCAGTTTAAGCTTCAATTTAAGTGTTTCTTTCTGAGCATTGATACCTGCCACATACCACTTATCACCATGTCGGCGGGCAATGATCGCATATTTTCCCGGATAACCATCAATAAAACGAATTTCGTCCCAGGTAGTGGGAACAGTTTTCATAAAATCGATAGCCCACTGAGGAGCATCTGTCAGATTATTAGGGGCAAGAGCAAAATGCTGTACGCCACTCTGGAATAAAACGGCAATGGCCAAAGCAAAAACATCCGAAGTCATCCGTTTGCTTCCACGATTCGGCGTATTGTTGCTATTATAGAATTTGTTGAGCGCGCTTCCTCCAAAATCCATGCTACCCACGGTATTGCGGATAAAGGGATGTAAAGTGGCGTTAAACGCTTCATTGTCGCAACTACGCTGACCGAAATAAAGATTTTCGCTGGCCAAAACAGCTTCGCTGGCAGCATAATTAGGGTACATGCGCTCCCAACCGCGCGGCAAAGTACAACCATGGAAAATAACCATGATACCATAATCGTTGGCATCAACCAAAATATCTTCGTAAAGTTTCATGGTCATCTGTTTGTCGCCTCCGAAGAAATCCACTTTGATACCTTTCACTCCAATGCTTTTCATCCATGCCATTTCTTTACGACGGGCAATGGTATTGTCCATTATGCCACGTGGGCCCTGAGGCGCATCGTTCCAGTATCCATTGGAGTTGTACCAAAGATAAAGCGATACATTTTTGCTCGCTCCGTATCTGGCCAATTCTTCTATTTTTTCACGACCAATTTGTGTATCCCAAAGCGCATCCACCAAAATGGTATTATAACCCATGGCAGCACTAAAATCAATGTATTCTTTCTGAACGTTGAAGACAGTACCTCCATCCATTTTCAGAATCCAGCTCCACGAACCCTTGGTGTATTCGTATTTTTGCGATGCCGCATAACGTGGTTCTACCACATCGAAAGGCACAGTAGTTTCAACAATAGGTTGCAGGGTTTCTCCTACGGTTATGGTACGCCAGGGTGTATAACCCGGAAGCGACATACCCGGCGAAGCAGTTCCGTTGCCATTATTTTCGCCCTCCATGGGGAAACCAATGGTATATAATCCACCTTCATGACCTATCAGTCGGCTACCGCAATAACGGCTATCCACACCTGTTTCCGAAATCAGCACCCAACCCTGAGTGCCTACTTTAAACAGACAGGGGAAAATAAATCCGTTGTTATCATTTCCGTTTTTTCCCATGGGAGCATCAGGCGTGTAGCTGGTCTCATAACTGGGCGCGGTGCGGGCAAATCCTACCATCGGTTTGCTTTGCGGACACAGGAAAGTAGTGGTTCCTTCAGGAAAAACGAAACCGGAAGTTTCTTCGTTTACCACGCAGGATAATCTGTCTCGTTGTGAATAAACTTTGTATCTGAATGCCACATCATTATTACTTACTCTGAAAACCACATCGAAAACGGGTTTTTCAGCTTTATTGAAGGTCAGAACAGTCTCAGTTGCCTTGTAATGCACGCTGCTCTTTTTTATATTAGGCAACGAATAGCTTTCGTCTATCGATTTTTGAGTTATTTTATCGCTGATGGATAAATCTTTCGTAAAATCCCCTATGTTGGTCTTTATTCCAATGGGTGAAGGTTTCAGAAAAACTTTACCATTGTAAGTAACGGTATAAACGGGAACGCCGGCATTTATTGCAACCGTCACTTCCAGTTTTCCATCGGGACTAATTATTTTTTTATCCTGAGCTTTTGCAAAAGTAGCTATCAACACAAAAGCAAGATATAAAATACTGATTTTCTTCATTTTTAAAATATACGTTTGGGTTATTTTTCAGAAATTTTATCGGATATACGGAAATAATCGAAATCAGCATATCCTCCGGGATTTTTCGAAGAATAATTATACAATCCGAAACGATAGCCCATAAAATGCTCCATCAGCGTGTATTCCATTTTAAGTGATCCGCCAATGACATTCCATGTTTTTCCATCGAGACTATAGAAGAATCTTGCCACATCAATTTTATCCCGGAAATCGCATTCTATCTTCAGGTATATTTTATTTTTCGATAATGGTATGCTTTGTAATTCAGTTGGTTTGTCGGTTTTATTACTTACCATATAAATAGACTTCGCATTGCCTTGCACCTTCACTCCAACCAAACCAAATTTGCGTTGCAATGCACACAATCCGGCAAAGTCGCCATCTTTCAGATGAGAAACATCAAGCAAAGTGATACCCGAACAAACAGGACCAAAGGTGCGTTGAGTCAAGGTATTTCTTGATTTTAAGAACAGTGTATCAATACGGGCTGTTTTAAGACGCAAATATCCCGGACGTTCGGTAACCGACCACAGACTGTTATCCGGATTATGATTCCACTGCCAAACCAACGGCAAGGCAGGTTCTCCTTTTTTACGGGTAAACTCATCGTTGTTGACAATTCCCGGTATCAGACTTTTGTTGGCAGGCAAATCAAGTGTTTCAGGAACTTTTCCATTGATACCAAGTACCGGCCAACCATCTTCCCATTTTACGGGAACAAGATAAGGAATACGTCCGACCGATCCGTAATCGCGGAAAAGATAGGAATACCAGGTTCCATCAGGCATATCGATAAGTCCGCCCTGAGCCACACCTAAATCTTTAAGTCCAACACGCCCTTCGTAAGTGCCATCAATTTTATCAGAGCGATGGATAACCACTGTACGCATTGATCCGTCACCTCTTGGCCAGGTAATATTAAAAATATAATACTTACCATTCACTTTAAAAATCTGCGAACCTTCGGCTCCGAGTCCGGGTTTTCCTGAAGGAGCAGTAGCGTCTTCAATGAGCACCTTGTCAGTTTCTTTTTTAGTATCAGTGAGATTGTCGTTCAGTTCTACAATATGAAGTTTATGATTGCCGTAAATCAGATAATTACGACCATCATCGTCAAAAAACAAATTACAGTCGTGATAAGCAGGCTTGAATGATACAGCTGTCCATGGGCCTTTTTCTATGTCTTTGGTAGTATAGATATATGTTTTACCTGTTGTCTGAGCAAAAGTAGTAACATAAAATATCCCTTTGTGATACTTAATAGTACTTGCCCACGAACCTCTGCCGTAAGTACTTTTTCCATTGACTAAATTCAGGGCATCAATATTGGCCAATGTGTCATAAGCATAACCCACAATTTTCCAATTAGTTAAATCCTCAGATTTCATAATAGGAACACCCGGGCTCATGTGCATGGTGGTGCTACTCATATAGTACGAATTGCCTACGCGAACCATTGACATATCTGGCACATCGGCAAAAATCAATGGATTTTTGGCTTTGGTGGTTTGCGTCATCAAAGTTGAAAACGATGCCGATACTAAGATCAAGGCAATAATGATAACTAATTTTTTCATCTTAATATTTTTATTTATCTACAAATTATTTAATTACAAGTTACTTTTTATGTTTTAATCTGTTTGGTTATTTAGCGGGAACGGGTACTTTATTTTCATCGTAGCCGAAACCTTCGATTTCGAGCATCTTCACTGCATATCTCCTCCCAAGTTCACGCATACCGGCTGTGTTGAAATGAAACTGATCCGAGACACCTTTTACTCCCTGTGAGGATATGATATAGGAATTTGGTACTGCCTTTTTCAGGTTGGGCAATATTTCGGTATTGAAGGGGTAACAAGTTCCATTTTCTTCTTTACTCTTTAACTCACCCGCCAACAATGGCACCTTTTTGGGATTCAGGTTCAGATCCTTCATCAGGTTTTTGTAAATATCTTTTACCTTGTTTGGCCATTCAGGATCAGTTGAATTTGATTCGCCCTGATGGATAAGTATTCCTTTTATAATTCCATCTTTTTGGGCAATTTTTGCCATGTCTACGAGTCGTTTATATGGATTACCATCATATTTTTTGCAGATATTTTGCATCCATGTTTCGGCGCTGTCAAGGTATATCTTATAAGTATCTTTCCCCCAAAGCTCTATTTTAGCACCGGCAACCGACACATTGATAACTCCAACCCTGTAATTCTCCGGAAGGTTTGCCACCATGGTACGCCCAAACCAGTCCACAGGACCCATATTGTTTTCGGGACGGTTGATGGGAGGTTCTGCAACGTACCACTTTCCCATTTTCCTGTCAAGTTTTGGATTATCAACTGTTGCCATCATTTGGAAACGTTTGTCAACCTTACATGAATCCTGCTTCTCAGGTCGTGCGCCAGCCTCCATATTTGATTGTCCAAAACAGAGATAGATAAAAAATTTTGGATTGGCTTTTTGTTTTTGAGCGAAAGTCCCTGATGTTACAAATAGTAACATAGCAAAAACTAATTTTAACGTTCTTATATTCATTTCTATCTGTTATTAAATTATATATTCAATTGCAGTTTTTATTTTGATGTTTTCAACCGAATAATCGATAGCGAATTGGCAGGGAAAGTACGTTTCATTTTTGTTCCCGAAAATTTCACGGTTTCCGTTTTGGGTGCAACTTTGACCGGTGTATCCAGTGTATTTTCGTCCAAAGCACTGGCTGAGGTCAACACAATGGCTTCGCCGGTTCTGGTCAGAGCAGAGGCTCCATTCAAATCAATCTGTGACTTAACAGGAACAGCAGAAGTATTCACAACTTTCAGAATAATGTCGCCCGATTTATCATCGCGCGAAGCACTCGCACAAACAGCTTTGCTGTTTAAACCAGTTGCCGAAACTTCCTGAATGAGTTTTCCATCCAAATAACCCTTCACCGTGTTTCCTGCAATGACGAGTTTTACGTCGTACCAACGTCCGGTTTCCACTGAGCCTTTCATACTTCCGGCATTCAGTCCTATCTGCATCTCGTTGGTAGAGTTATTATATCCTCCTATATCCCAACGAATTCTACCTCCTCTGTCATTGTTGTGGAAATAAATCTGGAATCCGTTTTCGCCGGATAATTTGCGGGCTTTCAACGTTATGGTGTAATCTTTCCATGTTTTATCACCTACAAAAGCGGTTACTCCTGTTGCAATAGCGGCTTGTTTCAAAACGCCATCTTTCACCGACCATTCTCCTTTGCCCGTCTTTTCCCAGTCATCTATGTTTTTTGAAAAATCAGTTTGATACAAAATTTTACCATCAGGAGCTGTTACTTTCAGATCTTTAAACTCGGCAGCATTGTTCCATGTTCCCAGACCGATACGTCCGACAGAACTTGGAAGTGCTATTTCGGGCGAACCTTCAACACTTACGGGTAAAACTACCGTTCCCTGATTTTCCGCAAACATTTTTTGCACATAATAGCTGGGAAGTCCATACCAGCGGTAACTATCGTAATTAATCAGATTGATAGGCCATCTTTTATGATTAGCGTTACAAAACAATGGTGCATAAGCTCCCATAGCCACTATGTCGGAGTTACGTTCCATACCTGTCATCCAGGCTGCTTCGCCGATAGCTCCACGAAGATTTCCTTTGCCTGTTTTGCTTGTAACGGCATATTCACCAATGAAAATTTTCGGGCCTTTACGGTCATAATTATCATATTTTGTGGCATTCAAAATAAACCAATCCGGATCATTGTAATAATGTTCATCGATATATTCAGGGCTGGGTTCGGTTGGATGTCCGCCCGACCAATCGTTGGCAATCAGTTTCATATCAGGATATTTTGCCAGTACAGCCTTCGCAATCAACTCGTAATTAGCAAAATAATCTTTCCCGAAGTTTTCATTCCCTATTTCAAGATACTTCAGATGGAAAGGTTCGGGATGTCCGTTTTTAGCACGGAGACTTCCCCAAACCGAAGTAATCGGTCCGTTGGCATATTCAATTGCGTCAAGCGCATCCTGAATCCATGGACCAATTTTGTCCACCGGAATAGCTTCTTTGTGCGAAATTCCGGCATTGATACAGAAAAGCGGCTCAGATCCAAGGTCTTCAGCTAATTGCAGATATTCATGATAACCCAGTCCGTTGGTGGCATTATAATCCCATATATTCCAAAGCGAAGTGCGGGTTTCGACATTTCCTATGGTATTTTTCCACTGATACATGTGAGCAAAATCCTCTCCTTCCACCCAGCATCCTCCGGGAAAACGCAGAAACTTAGGACTCAATGCTTCAATTGACTGAGCCAAATCCATTCGTAAACCGTGATTCTTCCATGTTTTTTCGGGTAAGAGTGAAACCATATCGAGATACAGTTTGCCTGCTCCTTCTCCAGATATTTCGAGGTGAGCTTTCGGATCACTTCCGGTGGCAGTAAATTTCAGTGAAAAATATTGCCACGTATCGTTTATTCCTTTTACTTCACCCGCTGCCAGCTCCGCTCCGTTCGAAGAAACAAGTCTGACTTTCAACGCAGGACTAAATCGATCAGTTGCACGGGCAGCCAACTTGAGGGCATAGCTTTCGCCCTGCACAATATTCATCCCGAAATAACCTTCATTTTCGAGTTGAAATGAGCTTGTGGCTTCAATCAGAAGCGACTTCCGGTTAAACGGATTCAACGGAGGTACAGGCGGAAGCGACATTACATTGGCTACACTGATAGCAGCACTGCTCTTATCTGCTCCCGTAAATTTCCAGAATTGAGGTGTTTCAGCATCTTCAAACGAACGATTCCGAACCAATTCAGGATAAAGTCCACCATCAGCTGAAAGATTAATATCTTCGAAAAAAATTCCGAACAGGACTGGCGAAATAGTATGACCCGGACGGTTGACCTCTACCGTGATTTTTGTTCCGGCTTTAAGCTGAAAAGCAAAAAAGGATATTATAACTCCTAATAAAATACTGTAAATTTGTTTTTTCATGGCACTGAATGTATATTTTTGGATTATTGCATGACACCGGGTCTTCTCAAATCCGCTTTTTCTATTTCATCCAAATCGTTTTGCGGACGGTTGAGTTCGTAAGGAACAGGCATTTTGCTGAACTGCTGGAAATAAAGCACACAACCATCATTCCATATCTGAGCATTACGGCGCTGGTTACGCAATTTGCTTTGAACACGGGTAAATCTGTCGGCATCAACATATTTTTCTACTTTATCCCATGTTTTCTGGAAACCATCCACCTGTTGTAATCCTGTCGCATAGTGATAACAAATCTCATCCCAGAGCGTACGTCCGCTTTTCATCTTATAATCCCATGGTAAATGATGAAACCAGAGTATCACATTTTCGGGACATGTTTTAGGATCGTTAAAGAGCGAAGCAAGTGGTTCATGATATTGTTCCACAGCATCGCTACCCGTACGCGTACGGTTAAATCCTACTCCATCAGCAGCAGCCTGATGATAATAGGGAGGAGTCCAGTCAGCTCTCATTCTTTTGGGTGCCCACCATGGACCAGGACCGTAATGTTCGTTAGCCGAGAAAATATGATGAAAGCCCAATGGCATCATGTAATTCACAGCCGCTTCGTGACTATCAAGCATCAAATGTTTTACAGGAAGAAGAAAATTATTTTTCCAATCAGCAGTTTGAACAGATGCTGTATTTCCGAAAGATAATTTGATCCATTCATCGGCAATCTGTTCGCTGGTCAACTGGTTGTCCCATGCCTGACGACCGAAAGCATACCAATTGGATGACGCAAAATCGTGTCCACACCAGTTGGCATCCAATCCGATATTAGACACTCCGGCAATGGCTGTATATTTCTGCGGATAAATACTTCCATCAGTACATTTAGCCACCGTACTGCCTTCTCCCTGCTGATAAGTATCGCTTTTAAACATTTCTTCCCACATAGGAGCCAGAAAAACCAAGTGAATGGAATGTCCCAGATATTCCTGTGTAATCTGTACTTCGGGCATAACCGATGTTTTTTTCATAGCACCAAAAAGCGGACTGAATGGTTCGCGCGGCTGAAAATCAATCGGACCGTTCTTCACCTGAATAATCACATTGTCGCGGAACTGTCCATCCAAAGGCATAAATTCATTATAAGCCTGTTTTGCACGATCTTTATCGTTTGAACTATACACAAAAGCACGCCACATCACGATTCCACCAAATGGTTTCAGCGCATCGGCCAACATATTGGCTCCATCCGCGTGATTTCGACCGTAGTCTTGTGGTCCGGGCTGTCCTTCACTATTAGCCTTTACCAGAAAGCCTCCAAAGTCCGGGACAAATTGATAGATTTCTTTTACTTTTCCGTTCCACCATTTAACTACCAAGGGATCAAGCGGATCGGAAGTCTTCAGTCCTCCTATTTGTGCAGGTGACGAAAATTTTACCGACAAATAAGTCTTGATACCATAAGGACGAAGTACATCTGCTATTTCTTTTACCCGTTTAAGAATACCGGGCGTGAGCATATCCGGCGAGGCATTCACATTGTTCAGCACAGCTCCGTTAATACCAATTGAAGCATTTGCTCTTGCATATTCTTTCCAAAGTTGTTTTTCCTGTTCGGTCGGAGCTAAAAGATTTTTATCTTTTCCCCAAAAGATGGAAAGTCCGGCATATCCGCGTTCGATTGTTCCATCCAGATTATCCCAATGATTCAGTGTGCGAAACTGATAAGAAGGATTGAATATTTTTTCGGTAATTGGTTCGCCGGTTTGTTGACGACGCAGTAATTCGTATGTTCCATAAAGGAGACCAATCGGGGTATTTGCCTGAATAACATTTGCTCCAAGTTTAAATCCGTCTGGTTTAATTGCTTTATCTTTCTTTATTTTCAACGTAATGGTAGCTCCATCCTGTCCCTGCCATCCATCTTTCAATTCCTGAACCGCAATGACTGATGTGGCTGATTTATCAGAACAAACTACTGTTAACTTAGCTGTGGCTTTATTCCGTAACCACAAGCTATGTCCATCTTCGGCGAAGAGTCCAAAAGTTACCAGAAGTAAAATGAAACTCAAAAATGTCTTTTTCATGATGTATCAATGATTTTTTTAAGTATTTCGCTTTGAATATGAATATTACTTCGCAGGTTGTACTCCTTCTTTTGTTTGATCTATTTTTTGTATCGTTCCATCCTGATTATAATGCAGATACTCAATTCGAACTGAGCGACGATAATCTCCACCTGTTGGCAAAGAGCCGTCGTGGTAGAAATAATAAGTTTTACCTTTGAAATCAATAATTCCCGGATGAGTTGTGCTACTATTGTACGATCTTTCCTGAATCAAACCACGATAAGTCCAAGGGCCTTCAATCTTTTCAGCAGTGCAGTACTCAATTGTTTCAGGGAAATTAGCGGCATAGACGAGATAATAAAGCCCTTTGCGTTTATAAATCCATGGAGCTTCGGTGAAATTCTGAGGTTTGAAGGTATGAATAGGTCCATCGATTTCCACCATATTTTCTTTCAGTTTTACCCATTTACAACTGCCATTTCCCCAAAAAAGGTAAGCCTGCCCATCGTCATCAATAAAAACAGCAGGATCAAGATCGTCCCAAGCGTGTTTCATATCGGTGGTCATGTCGTTTGTAATAAGAGCCTTACCGATAGCATCTTTGAATGGTCCGGTAGGACTGTCGGCAACAGCAACGCCAATTGCCACACCGCCTTTACTATCGGCATTGGCCTTATGAATAATAGATATGTACCAATAAAACTTACCATTACGTTCGATACAATGAGCTGCATTGGCTGCATAAGAAGCCCATGCAAAATCCTTTACACTCAAACGTGGCCCATGACTTTTCCAATTTACCATGTCTGAAGAAGAATATACCAACCAATCAGGCATCTTATACGTTTTCGCATCGACTGTAGCCGTATCATGTCCTACATAAAGGTAAACTTTTCCTTTGTA
>WSSedL1CaDRAFT_10001838_pt1 | contig 11678 bp, 12 predicted proteins | sample WetSurSL1Cattail_FD_9464 | JGI IMG/M metagenome (IMG submission 9464)
TCCACCTGGCCAAACAAGGCTTTGGTGTCATCCTGACCTACCGCAGCAAACAGGCAGAAGCCGCTGAAACCGTCGCGCAGATCGAGGCTTTGGGCCAGAAGGCAGTGGCGCTGCCGCTCAACGTGTCCGACAGCAGCAGCTTTGCTGCCTTTGCGACCCAATTGAGCGAGGTGCTGCTGGCGCACTGGGGCAGCACCACATTCAATGTGCTGATCAACAACGCCGGCACCGGCGCCCACGCCAGCCTGATGGACACCACTGAGGCCCAGTTTGATGACATGGTCAATGTGCACCTCAAAGGCGTTTTCTTCTTGACCCAAAAGCTGCTGCCGCTGATGGCTGACGGTGGGCGCATCGTCAACCTGTCGTCCGGGCTGACACGTTTTGCCTTGCCGGGCTTCGCTGCTTACGCTGCCATGAAAGGTGCGGTGGAAGTGTTGACCCGCTACATGGCCAAAGAACTCGGGCCACGGGGCATTGCCGTCAACACCGTGGCGCCCGGTGCCATTGCCACCGATTTCCGAGGCGGCGCTGTGCGCGACACCCCACACATCAAAGACTTTATTGCCTCACAGACCGCCCTGGGCCGCGTTGGTGAGGCCGATGACATTGGCGCCATGGTGGCGTCACTGGTGTCACCAGACAACCGCTGGGTCAACGCGCAGCGCATTGAGGTGTCGGGTGGCATGTTCGTCTGAGTGAGCGGCTCGATGGACGATCAGGTCGGGTCAATACAAATCATGGCGCACCGCATGCGCATAGTGTGTGTTGACCTGTTCAATCTGGGTCTCATCCATGACCGCTTGTGCGTCGTCCATCTTGGCGAGCTCGGCCAGCATCTTGCCAACGGAGGGCAGTGTTTGGCGATCCAGGCGTGAGCCGTCCTGCCAGAGCTTGGCGCGGTTGATGGCCTTGCCGCAATGCAGCAGCACCTCGTCAATCAACACCACCGTGGCGGTCTTAGGGATTCGGTCACCTTCCTTGAGCTCTGCCAGCAACTCCGGGGCGGTCGAGATGCGACCATGCCCGTTGATACGCATGAAGATGTCCAGCCCCGGAAACAGAAACACCATGCCCAGGCGGTCATCACTTTGCAGGTTGCGCAAGGACTCGATCCGGTTATTGCCCGGCCAGTCGGCAAAGGCCACCGTGTGTTTGTCAAGCACGTGCACGAAGCCGGGCGGGCCGCCACGTGGTGACGCGTCAAGCCCGCGTTCGTTGCCCGTTGCCAGGCAGAAAAACGTGGCCGCTTTCAAATAGTCCTCATGAAAACCAACCAGATGGTCAAGCACCGCCTTCTGGATTCTTTCGGCCGGTGGGTCGTAGAGCGCATCCAGGTCGGGCTGCGCGGGCGCCGTGTTCTTGTGCCTGTCTTGAGGTTGATCACCAGGGTTCATCTGTCACGCTCCTGAATCTTGCGGGTGGAAAAAGCGCATGGTAGGCGTGAATTTTTGGCGGCTATAAACTAATCAAGCCAACCTATAGCAGAATTCCGCCATGACGCATCTGAACCTAGACACACGCGCCATCAACAGCGCGGATGGCCCCGTGCTGTTTGTTGCGGCCGGAAGCAGTGACGAAGAGCTGTCTTCCGACAACCCGCACCAGCACGCACGCGGGCAGCTGTTTGGGTCGCTACGTGGCCTGGTGACGGTGGGGCTCGACGACGTCTTCTGGGTCGTGCCCGCCATCCACGCCGTGTGGATACCGCCACACCGCAAGCACTCCGGCAGGACACACGGCCCGTTCCACGGTTGGAGCGCCTACATCATCGAGCAGGCCTGCGACAACCTGCCCAAGACCCCTTGCACACTGCGCACCTCGGGCCTGCTGCGCGAGGCGGTGCTGCGCGCCAGCACGTGGCCCGACGGGCCGCTTGACGAGTCCAAGGCGCACATTGCCAGCATCATCCTGGATGAAATCCGAACGCTGCCCATTGAGCCGCTGGGCTTGCCCTTGCCGCACGATCCGCGCCTGCAGCAAATCGCCAGGGCTTTGATCGCCGACCCCGCCGATGAGCGCGATCTGGAAGCGTGGGCGCGCAGCGCCTCGGTCAGCTCACGCACCTTGAGCCGCCGCTTTGTCGCCGAAACCGGCTTCAACTTCACCGCGTGGCGCCAGCGTGCCCGCTTGATGCGGTCACTTGAAATGCTGGCGGCTGGGACACCTGTTACCGCGATTGCTCTGGACCTGGGTTATGCCACCGCCAGCGCATATATCGGGCTGTTTAAACGCACATTTGGTGAGACACCTGCTGCGTATCGGTCACGGTTATGAGCTACACCAACGCTCGCATTGGGTTGGTGAGATTGCGAATAAAAATGGCCTATAGACCAATAAAGATAAGCGCTGATAGCTATAAAAAAGGTAGCTAATCTCCAGCCTATTTCTGAATCGCATGAGCCACCGCGTTTGTTGCGGTAATCAAGTCCGCGACCAGGCGGTCATCCACGTCCAGCAAACCTTCGTACTCGCCCAGGTTGCGCGTGTTGTGGCACTTGTCCAGCACGCGCCAGACTTCTGGACCCAGGCCCAAGGTGTGGGGCAACACCTGAAACACGATGTAGCGGTTGCCAGCGCGGTAGCCCATGCGCCGCAGCGCGGCCAAACACAGTGCGTGCGCAGCGTTGTAGGCCAGATCAAACCGGCTTTCCAGCGCCAGGGCTGGGTTGCGCGCATCGTGCAGGCGGGCCACGCCGGTGCGGATCAATCCGGCCAATTCGTTGGCGTCTGGGGCTTCTACCTTGAGCGATTTGCCGGGGCCACACAAGTTATCAAGCGCTGGGTGCATGGACTTGCTCCTCGCTTCCAATCAGCCAAATTTTTGGTTGCTGCAGTACGCGGGTGACAAAGGCGCTGTCTTGCGCCACGCGTTTGTCCCACTCTGACGGGGTGTAAAGCGTGGGGTTGACCTTGCGCGCCAGTGACACGGCCGCCCCCTCCAACGCCCCAAACACTTCGCCATAAGCCAGGCTGGCGCTGACGATCATCACGTCCACATCACTCTGCGCTGTGTCTTGCTGGCGTGCCACCGAGCCATAAACAAACGCAAAGTCGATCTGCGCCGCCAGCGGGCTGAGCGCATTGCGCAGCACATCGGCCAGCCCCATGGTTTTGAGCACCAGAGCGCGCAACTCGGTAAACACCGGTGTATTGGCATTGGCTTGGTAATGCTTTTGGTTGCCTTGCTTGCTGACGGTAAGCAGCCCAGACTCTGAGAGACTGGCCAACTCGCGCTGCACCGCGCCCGTGCCCGAAGCCGCCAGCGCGATCACCTCGTTGGCGTAAAAGCTGCGGTCAGGTGCACCAAACAGCACAGCCAATATCCTCTGGCGCACCTTGGGAAAAAGGGCGTCGGCAAGAGAGGGTGACTCGGTTGGTGAAATGACAATACCCATATTGGGTTTGATCATACCCGAATTGGGGTTTTTGAAGAAATTCTGTGCTGTTTGAGTTCATCGATTGGGCACAGGCTCATACCCAATTCGGGTTCGATCAACCCCAAAATAGGTATGAAAATGCTTTGTATGCCAAATCAGGCTCTAGCCCTTTTACAACAAGGGCTACCAGCTACTGAAAACGTAGTATCTGGTAGCGCCACGCAGCGCAGCCACACCCTCAACTGCGTTCCAAATCGCGGATCAGGGTCATGACCTTGGTGGTGATGATGTCCACCGCCGGGCCGTTGGCACCGTGGGGCAGGATCACGTCGGCGCGGCGTTTGGTGGGCTCGATGAACTGCTTGTGCATCGGGCGCACGGTGTCCATGTACTGGTTGATCACACTCTCGGCACTGCGCCCGCGCTCGGCCATGTCGCGCTGCAGGCGGCGGATAAAACGCACGTCTGGCGCGGTGTCTACAAAAATCTTCAGCGACATCATCTTGCGCAGGTCGGCGTCATACAGCGCAAACAGGCCCTCCACCACAATCACCGGCGCAGGCTTGAGGTGAATGGTTTTGCTGGCGCGGTTGTCCTGCGTGAAGTCGTAGCTGGGCATCTCGATGGCCTCGCCACGGCGCAGTGCCTGCAGGTGCTGCACCATCAGCGGCCAGTCAAACGCATCCGGGTGGTCATAGTTGGTTTTGCGCCGCTCCTCGGGCGACATGTGGGACTGGTCTAGGTAGTAGTCGTCCTGGTACAAGACGGAGGCCATATCCGGCCCGACGGACGCCAGCACTTGGCGCGTGACCGTCGACTTGCCACTGCCGCTGCCCCCTGCGACACCGATCACGAAGGGTTTTTGGTTTGAATGGGGCATGCGATCTCCGGGGCCAAGTGCAAAGCTTATGAGTTTACAAGCCGCTTCATTCCGTTTTCATATCGATACGACACTAGGCGCGAAGCCGCAGACAGTACAAACGTACGGCGAGGCTAAGCAACAACGTGTCGGATTGATATGGAAATGGAATCAGGCCTGCCAGACACCAAACCCGGCCGAGCGCAGGTCAATGCCGATCTCAATCTCGCGGTCGACCGCGTCTTCGTAACGCATGGGGTTGAAGCCCTCAAACAAATCGGGCAGCAGGCGCAGGCCGTAGCGCTGCACAAAACGGTTGGCCTGGATGCCCGCCTTGTGTTTGTCAAAGCGCACATCCGGGTCCAGCCCGGTCATGCCCACATACACACAGGGCTTGCCGTCGATGTAGTCGGGGTTGCTCTTGCGAAAACGCGGCTCCAGCAGCACGTCGGGTGAGAGTTCAACCACGTAAACGTGGTGGTGCTTGCGGCGGGGCATGGCGTGGACAGGGTGGATAAAAATACTAAGAGAAATAGCCTCTAGCCCTTATGAAACAAGGGCATATAGCTCCAGAATATGTAGCGCCTTCAAGGCAAGAACTTAAAACGACGACCCCGGTTCACTCAGAAAAGCCAGCTCTTCGATGCTGGAGGTACGGCCCAGAACGGCATTGCGATGGGGGTAACGGCCAAAGCGGTCGATGATCGCTTTGTGGCGCAGTTCAAACGCCAGGTTGTCTTCCAAACCCGGCTGCGAAAACAGCGCCACGGCCTGCGTGTGTACCAGCGCGGACTCGCTGTGCATGTAAGGCATGTAGACAAACCTGCGCTGCGCCAGCGGCAGACAGCGGTCTTGTTCACGGGCCACCATCTCTTGCGCCAGAGTCAGCGCCAGCGCGTCCTGCGCAAAAGTGTGCGGCGTGTCACGGTACACATTGCGCGAGAACTGGTCCAGCACGATGATCTCTGCCAGCCGCCCCGCCGCCGTGGCGCGCCAGGCCGCCAGCTCACCCCGCGCAGCCGCCTCCAGCGTGGCGCCAAAGCGCGTGCGAATGGCGGCGTCCAGCGCAGCGTCTTTGGCAAAGTGCTGCTTGGGACTTAACTCGTTGAACCAGAAACTGAGGATGTTGGTGGCTTGCATGGGCGCGAGGATAGCGCGCATAGCCAGCGGCTGACCTAGGGTCAACGCCAATCTGTACCTAGGTTGTCAGTTGCTTGCTGCGCCTGGACAGATCCGGTTGCCCAGCCAGCAGGCCAGCGATGGAAATATCTTCGTCCAATGCATCCCAGTGCAAACCACCTTTGCTCAGCTCTACCTGGGCAAGCTGCACAGGGGTCGCCTCCATCAAGCGAGGAAACCAAGCCAGAGGTGCTGCGATGGTGCGACCGTCTGAGAGGCTGACCCACAAGGTGTCTTCATCAAACCGGACGGCTTTAGGCGAAGTGATCATTCCAGGCCCTTTCAATCAGATCTTTGTTTGCTATGACGGCATCTCGCAATTCGCGCAATGTTCGAGCGTCAAAACCATCACTGTCTGCAAGATAGACAGTCGGGGTCAACCAAAATTAGCTAAGTCCCTTTCCCTTCGTCGGATAGGGGAGCGGAGGTCGCCTGTGTAGTTGTATGAGATCACAAACCATGTAGCTAACTTCCGTTTGACCGCCGAGCAAACCGCTGAATAGTTTTGCCTGCCATTGGTTAAATATATGGCGGAGAGAAAACCACATCGTAAATGTCATCATCCAAGCCATGAAGGCAACTACAGCAAGCACTTCCAAAAGCGCTAAAAATAACCAAAATGACTGACTGGAATAAGCATCAAAAAGATTTTCTAGATTTGCGTGATCAGTCGCCGCAAGTGTAACAAACACGCCGACGAGTACCAGGCCAAGATTCAGGATTCGTTCCTTTGATCGAGAGTCATAAACATAACGAATGATGAATTGAAATGCGGTTTCTTGTGTCGAAGGATCGTATTTTCTTAGTATTTCCTGCATACGGCAGATGTTTTCTGCGGTTATTAGGAATTTCTCTTGGCGTATTCCGAGAAGATTTTTTAACCGAAATTTTTTGCAGGAATTTAATGAATCGAAATCAAAGCTGTGTTGTAGCTTAATGATTTCTTTTATTCTGTGGTTTCGTTGCTTTGTTAGTCGCTGTGATATCAGAGCTACAAGTACATCACTAGCAAATGGAAAAACTGCATACCATCCACTATTTTGATTTGAAGAGAATAAGAAAATGAATGAAATATTAATGGATATCATTGCAAACAACGATAATAGCCATGAATAAAATAGCCCGGTTCTCGGTGATGTGTAAAGATGAAGTCCTTCAAATTCTTCGAAATATATCTTTGCAATGCGTCGAATTTCATTCACTTAAGAATCCTTAGAAAAATTATCGGAAGTATTTAAACTTACTTGTGTGGTTTTGATTGATTTTAAACTTGTTGTAAGCTGTCTGTAGATATTTTAAAAATTGAGGTAACCACTTATTCCATCCGCTATTCTGTCTCAATAAGTGCCGATTCGTGCGATGACCTGCTGCCTGAGTGGGGTACAGAGTCTCCCGAGTCAGCTGCAAATCCCGATATATTACAAGTCGTAGTCGCGTGTCACTTATTAGCTCAAGGAATTTTAAGTGTCAGTGAGACGTTAACAATCTGATAACAGAATCAGCCGTTCATTCAACCAGTTTCGCCAATACTCTAGCCTGTTACTCATACCAGGCCATGGCCTCGTCAAGCTAAGCCTGCACTGGCTCAAGCACGCGAACGCTCATGCGGGTTTGGTGTTGACCTGGTACTTGGCAATCACCTCGGACAAGGCCACCGCCTTCACTTCACCACGGCGGTAGGCCGCCAGCCTGTCGTCCGCCTCTTTGGCCCAGAGTGCGTCCAGCGCAGCATCAGGCTCGTCCAGGCTGTCCAGAATGCGCTCCACCACCTGCATGCGTTCTTCGGGCGGCAGCTGGACGACTTGGGCGCTGAGTGTGTCTGCGGCGTGGGTCATGGGTGGCTTCAAAAAATGTGGATTGTGTGGCGCAAAGATGGGGCCTTGAAGGAAGGCTTCAACGTCAGTTCAGCTGCACCATGTTTTCATCTGTGATGCTTGCCATGTATGCTGGCCGGCAAGTGTTGTTGGCAAGGTTCTGAGCCTGACTCAGCAAGACATTTGTAAGACAAATGAGCCTCTGGCCCTTATAAAACAAGGGTTGGTAACTATAAGAACTGCAGCAAAAAGACAACTGTGATCATTCCATCACAGGAGGCTATTGGGAAATCGAGCCTTGGGAAATCGAGCCTGGCCCCTTTTGCTCAGAGTGCGTCCAGCGCAGCATCGGGCTCGTCCAGACTGTCCAGAATGCGCTCTACCACCTGCATACGTTTTTCGGGCGGCAGCTGGACGACTTGGGCGCTGAGTGTCTGCGGCGTGGGTCATGGGTGACTCCAAAAAAATGAGGATTGTGCGGCGCAAGGACAGTATCTTTGCGGGATGGGCGAACGGCACTTTTATTTCACCATTTTTTGTATGCGCAGCATGCTGTAAGAGTTAATGGGGCGTCGCAATGGAAAATCGAGCCTGGTCTCTTTTTGTCTTAGATAGTTACTTCAAAAAACCTTGCTTCATTGCTTGTTGGCTTTCATACAAAAATATACTGTTACGTGACAGGTGGCAACGGCATTCTTAAAAAAAGATTTCTTGCCTGTACCCCCTCGTTTATTCCAACTCGGATCGATTTAGATCTCAAACTGGTTTTGTTAGCAACAGGCTATGAATCCAATTTACCCAAACAGTTAGGCCACTGCCATATCTACGCTTTGTTGCTTCAGATAGCTTTGTCTTTGCCAGAGCCTCAATTGCATTTCCAACCTCCAATGGCGGTGCGCTAGGATTTCTTCTAAGAATTTCACGCGTCGCTCTTATAGATGGTTGCCCCAGCACTTTGCTAGCCAACCAAAGCTCCATTTTATCTTTGGATGGTTTTTCTATAAAAATGGGTGAAGCAGCCGTTGAAATTATGCCGAGACTTACTAGTGCATACAGAGAATTCTTATCTGTAGATGTGGGTTTATATGTACCACCTTGTATTAGTTGCATAACATCCAATACTCTCATAGGTGGTGAGCCTGCAGTGAAAATTCGAGCGCTACCGCGTCTACGTTTATCGATTCGTAATTCATCGTACGATGATGGAACACTTTTTGAAATGTCGTGAGTCAATGTTTCGTCGGCCTCCATTGTCAATATTCCATATGCTAGCAGCCATGCTACCAATCGAAGGGAAATAACACGGATGGTTTTTTCAGTGTAATCGTGGGTATCAAATGCTCCGCTTACGTTGGTTTCAATTTGTGCTAAGGAGATACCTCTAAACCCAGTTCCAAATTGATCTAAAAGTCGCTTTAATAATGAATGAGAGCTCAAAAATCTGTAACCTGCTGCGACGGTTTCTTGCTCGGTACGATGTACAAGCTTCAATTTGGCATTTTTTCGATCGTACTGACAAACGCCCATCATTACCAAGTCACGGGCTATGTTGTCAATGGTGGTAACTCCAAGGCCGAGTTTTTCTTCAAGAACGCCTAGTGAGGTTTGTTGTCTGACACTCAGTGATTCCAAGACACTTTTTGCAGAACTTGGAGATGAAACAGGCATATAGCGAGTTGGAATTGCCGGGATTTGCTTGGTTAAGACATAGTCTCTGAAAATATCCCAATAGAGAACTAGTTTTCCTGAATTTCTAACCACTAAACGCCGTTGAGTTAGTGATGAAACGGTTTCTTCGCTGAATTTTTCAGAAATCCGAAAATGATCAGCTGGTGAGTCAATAGCAATCCGTTCTAAGCATGCCATTTCAGTCGCATTTAAGTCGGCAAGATCCTTTTGAAACAGTGCGGCAATATCGAGAGCTCGCTCAAGCAATTCCCTTTGTCGAGTAGGTTGTGTTTTTAGAACTTGAAAAACATGAACACAGAGCTTTTTTAAAAGCCATGGATAACCCTGACAGTGTTCCGTTAATAGTCTGCGAAGGGATGGTTCAATTGGTTGATGCAATTCTTTGGAAAGGCCAGTGAGCAGTTTTCCTGTATCAGCTTTTGAGAAAAGTGGAAGATCAAACTCTCGACGGTGGTCTGCAAAAGAGTGCCATACGTGATAAGCCGGATGGTCTGTAGGTATGGATCCATCAGTTTTCCACGAAAATCCTAATAATACGTTTTCGCTAGCGGATTGCACTGCAGCGCACAGCATTTTGATTTGAAAGAATAGATCTGATAGATCCTGTTTGGTGGTGATTTCTTCGAATTGATCAAAGAACAGAATTACTAATTTATTTTGCTGGCGTAGTTGTTCGAGTATTGACTGAATGCTTGGATCTGAAAAAGGTTGGCCAGCTGAGGTAATGCGGCTTGAGTTTCTGTCACCTGTAATAAAATCTGAATCAATCGCTTCATCGAAACACCTCTTCAATGCCAGCTCTGGATAACGTTGTGATATTGCTGTTCGACAATCAACGGAGTACAGAAAAAATTTATTTCTATTTCTTGTATTTAAGCATGTGGAGCGAAGTTTCACCAGAAACGAGCTTTTTCCCCATCCAGATGGGGCCTTTATCGCAAGTAGTCTAGTGCTACTGGTTGATACCCTAACATCTTCAAAAAATTTGATAATATCCGAAAGAATATCATCTCTACCTACGAAGTCTTCGGGTCTAGCCGGTCTGTAGTCAGACCAGTCATCGGCAACAGGGACCGGTGCAATGCTATCGAGTTCATGTCTAAGTCCCTCTGCCATTAGACTGCTTGTTGCCAATTCTTCTTCTGCGGTAATCCAACGGAGAGTGCGCAAGTTTGAATCTCGCTCAGATAATTGCTGGATTAACGCAGTGCTTGCAACAGCTTTTCCATTTACTGCATCAAATACCATTACTGTATCAGCGATACCTGAATCACCTCCTACTGCTGTAACTGCCCAATATTCACCGATATCTGTAAGCATTAGAGTTCTTGCGGAAAGTGCATGCAGTGCAATTGGAAGAGGTAATATTTTTGGGCTGCAAATTTGTCCAGTGGATATTAATAATTCAATTAACTCCTTTGGCCCATACACTCGAAGTTTTTGACGCTCACTGATCGACTTTTCTTTGAATCTATCAACTAGACCTTTTGCATCTTTACCAAGATTTGCCGTTGTTATTAGCCAAGCAGAAGAATAGTCATGCACTAGTAGATTTCCGAGCATTTTTGTCAAAACTTCAGCTGAAATTGTTTTGTCACGATATGCTTTGCATTCAATAATGACTCTCGCTGTGGATTGTTTGTCTAAAGCAGTAACATCAAGCTCACATCCAGTGATGCGAATATCCGTTGTAACATGCTCGTATTGAAGTGATATTAAAACTCTTTTCGCCAACGACTCAAGCAGTGCACCTCGCTGTGCACTAGTGTCTCCCTCTTTAACTGTAACTTCGATTGATAAATCATAGTTTTCAATAGCAGTCATTAACTGGTCCTTTTGTTAATTAATTATGATAATTAAGTATTCTGAAAATTTACCAATCTCGCTACTCCAATTAAACACTCGCGTGCTACCTCGGACGTGGCCCACCCTTTTCGCTGCAAAAACTGGAAGTTCTGATACAACTGGGCATTGGTCAATAGCTGCTCGACTATTCCAGAAAAGGCTGTCAGATTGTTGCGTTGTATCAAGCAATCTGCTCCAGCGACGGTTTTACGACACAACCCAATGGCGTAGCAATGGCCACCAATGCATCCGGGGTGAATTTGTGAGTGCGGTAATTAACCAAGTCGTTCATGCGCAGCCGTGTGATGCCTGCACACTTAGCTGCTTCGGCGTGTGTGATGTCAAGTGTGTCGACGGGTATGCGGATCTGGATGGCCGGATCACCCCGTAGCAACAGGGCTGGTGCTTCGTCTTCCGGGAAGCCAATATCCCGAAAGACGGTATTGCCGCCACCCATGCTGTGAATTGCTCCAGTCATGGTCCCATCCAAATGGGTTTGGACGGGTGTGGCGGTCTTGGGTTGGCTCTAGACGGCCAACCGGTGGGTTATTTGCCCCAAGAATCCCTCAACCCCACCGCCAAGTTAAACACCGGCTTGTTACCCTGCACATGATCTACCCGGTCCGCCACAAAGTACCCATGCCGCTCAAACTGAAAGTTCTGCCCCGCCACCGCGTTGGCCAGTGACGGTTCCACGATAGCCGTGATGACGTTCAGGCTGTTCGGGTTCAGGCTTTCCAGGTAGTCTTTGCCGCCCGCGTCGGGCTGGGCGTCCAGGAACAGGCGGTCGTACAAACGCACTTCGGCGTTGACGCCGTCAGCCACGCTCACCCAGGTGATGGCGGCTTTGACCTTGACGCTGTCGCTGCCGGGGGTGCCGCTTTTGGTGTCGGGCACCACGGTGGCCAGCAC
>WSSedL1CaDRAFT_10001839_pt1 | contig 11678 bp, 8 predicted proteins | sample WetSurSL1Cattail_FD_9464 | JGI IMG/M metagenome (IMG submission 9464)
CGGCGAGCTTGTCGGCGGTCGATGGCGGTCTGGTTTATCCCGGTACCTGTCGTGCCGCTCCCGGCGCGGGGCGGCTGCCGAGGGCCTGGCGGCTGCGCGTCGGGGGCGGCGAAATTGCCTTCAATGACCGCCTGCAGGGCGCGCTCAGCCAGCAACTCGAACGAGATGTCGGCGATTTCGTGCTGCGCCGGGCCGACGGCCTGTTTGCCTACCAGTTGGCGGTGGTCGTCGATGACCATTTCCAGGGCATTTCCGATATCGTTCGCGGCGCCGACCTGCTCGCCTCGACGCCGCGCCAGATCTGGCTGCAGGGTTGTCTGGGCTACGCCACGCCGGTCTACGCTCATTTGCCGGTAGCGAGCAATGCGGCCGGCGAAAAGCTCTCCAAGCAAACGCTGGCGATGCCGCTGGATCCCCGGCAGGCCGGCCGGAGCCTGGCGCTGGCCCTGCGTTTTCTCGGCCAGGCCGTGCCCGACGAACTGCTGGCGGCGCCGGTGGCGGAAATCTGGTGCTGGGCACAGGAAAACTGGTCTTTCGCCGGCATTCCCCGAAAGACGTCTATTCGTCTGCCGCTTCCGGGTTGATGCCGGGCGTCTCCTCGTCGGCCTGCCAGTGTTTCGGGCCGTAGCCGGTCAGTCCGACGAGCAGGCGGACGACGCCGTAGCTGAGCCAGCGCAGCAGCCTGGAATGAAAGTGCTGGCGGGCAAAGTTCTCGCTGACGACTTCCTGGGCGCCATCGTGCATGGCGTCGAGCAGACTCTGGCGCAACTGGCCGGCGAATTCGGCATCGCGCACCACCAGGTTGGCTTCTTTGGCGAGCAGCAGGCTGAACGGGTCGATGTTCGACGAGCCGACGGTGGCCCATTCGCCATCGATGACCGCGACCTTGGCGTGCATGAAGCTCTTTTCGTATTCGAAAATGCGGATGTTGCTTTTCAGAACGGCAAGGTAAAGGGCCTGGGTGGCGAAGCGCAGCAGCGGGTGATCGGTCTTGCCCTGCAGCATGACGGTGATCTGCACGCCGCGCCTGGCAGCCATCTGCAGGGCGCGACCGAAACGCACGCCGGGCAGGAAGTAGGCGTTGGCGATGAGGATTTCGTGTTGCGCTTCGCTGATGGCGGCAATGTAAGCGTTGAGGATATCGTTACGGTGTCGGATATTGTCGCGAATCAGGCAAGCGGCGCTCTGTGTGCCCCTTGCCGGGCTGTCCGGCGGGGCAGCCGAGGCGCGCCGGAAGCGGTGTTTGAAATTGACCCAGGTCATGGTGTCCCAGAGGCGGCGGGCGGCCTGGTGCGCTTGCTGGACGACCGGCCCTTCGGCGCGTACGGCGTAGTCGTAGCGTGGCCGCATGTCTTCCTGGGCGTTGTTGTCGTCGACGATGTTGATGCCGCCGACAAAGGCGATCCTGGCATCGACGACGACCAGTTTGCGATGCAGGCGGCGCAGGCGGTGGCGGCGCATGTGGAAGCGGCCGATTTCCGGCCGGAAAAGCATGGCGCGCACGCCGGCGGCGCTCAGTCGGGGCAGGAAATCCGTAGTGAAATTGCGTCCGCCGAAACCATCGATCGTGACATTGACCTGGACGCCGCGTTGCGCCGCCCGGCACAGCGCATCGACAACGGCGTGCCCAACGTTGTCGTCGGCGAAAATGTAGCTTTCAAGGAAGATTTCGGCCGTGGCGCCGTCGAGCGCGGCGAGCAGGGCAGGGAAATACTCGCTGCCTGAGTTGAGCAGGGTCAGTTGGTTGCCGGGCAGGAATTCAGCGGCCATGCCTGGTCAGTTGGGCCGACAGTGGCGCATGGTCGGAAATGGCCGACCATGGCTGGCCGACGTGCAGTTCGGTGCGTTGCACGTCAAAACCGCGCACATAGATGCGATCGAGGCGGAACATCGGCATGGCCGCCGGGAAACTGCGCACCGGCCGGCCGTCGCCGTCGCTGAAGGCTTCGTTCAAACCGAGGCTTTGACTCAGTTGCAAACCGGCCCGGTTGTTCCAGTCGTTGAAGTCGCCGGCAATGATCAGGGGTGACTTCGGCTCGGTCATGCGGTTGATGTAATTGGCCAGGGCGCTCATCTGCTTGCGCCGGGAGTAGCCGAACAGCGAGAGATGGACGCAGACGCAATGGACGGCCGGCCCCCCCGGGACGGCAATCCGGCAATGCAGCAGGCCACGCTTTTCAAAATGCAGATGCGTGACATCCTGGTTGTGACTGGTCAGGATGGGAAAGCGCGACAGGATGGCATTGCCGTGGTGGCCGTGGTCGTAAATCATGTTGCGGCCGTAGGCCGAATCCGGCCAGACATCTTCGGCCAGGAATTCGTGCTGCGGCTCGTCCGGCCAGGTCTCGTGGTTTTCGGCATGGCCGAGGTGCAGGCCCTGGACTTCCTGCAGAAAGACGATGTCCGGGTTCAGATGGCGCAGTCGCTCGCGCAGCTCATGCACCATCATCCGCCGGTTGAATTGCGAGAAGCCCTTGTGGATGTTGAAGGTCGTGACATGCAGGACGGGCTTCGGCATGGCTCAGGAAATCGCCAGCATGCGCTCGAGCGCCAGTTTGGCGAGCACGGCTTCGTGTTCCGGCACGCTGATCTGGTTGACGAGCTTGCCGTCGACCAGGTTTTCCAGGGTCCACGCTAGGTGCTGCGGGTCGATGCGCTGCATCGTCGAGCACATGCAGATGGTGGTCGCCATGAACTGGACGATCTTGTTCTGCGGCAGAACTTCCTTCGCCAGGCGGTCGACCAGGTTGAGTTCGGTGCCAACCAGCCAGCGCGTACCTTCCGGGGCTTCCTTGATGATCTTGACGATGTACTCGGTCGAACCGACGTAATCCGAGGCGGCGCAGACTTCGAAACTGCATTCCGGGTGGGCGATGACCTTGCCTTCAGGATATTTGGCGCGGAAGGCGTCGATGTGCGACTTCTGGAACATCTGGTGTACCGAGCAATGGCCCTTCCAGAGCAGGATTTTCGCCTTCTTGATCTGCGCCGGGGTCAGGCCGCCGAGTTCGAGGTCGGGGTCCCAGACGACCATCTCGTCCATCGCGATGCCCATGTTGTGGCCAGTCCAGCGGCCGAGATGCTGGTCGGGGAAGAAGAGCACTTTCGGGCGACGCTCGAAGGCCCATTGGGCGATGGTGCCGGCATTCGACGAAGTGCACACGATGCCGCCATGCTCGCCGCAGAAAGCTTTGAGGTCGGCTGCCGAGTTGATGTAGGTGACCGGCGTCACTTCCTCTTCGGCATTCAGCACCGAGTTCAATTCGCGCCAGCAGCGTTCGACCTTGGCCAGGTTGGCCATGTCGGCCATCGAACAGCCGGCTGCGAGGTCGGGCAGGATGGCCTTTTGGTGCGGCGCCGTCATGATGTCGGCGACTTCGGCCATGAAATGCACACCGCAGAAAATGACGTATTCGGAATCGGTCTGCGAGGCGAGGCGCGACAGTTTCAGCGAATCGCCGGTCAGGTCGGCGTGCTGGTAGATGTCGGCGCGCTGGTAATGGTGGCAGAGGATGACCGCCTTCTTGCCGAGCTTGGCCCGGGCAACGCGGATGCGCTCCTGGCAGGCCTCGTCGGACAGGCTGTTGAAGGGGGAGAAGGAAATTGGGGAGCTTGGCATGTGTTTCTCAAAATAACAGCGCTGGGCGCTCTCGGTGTTTATCCCTGAACCCAGGGCAGGCCGGCGTGGCGCCAGCCACCGACGGTGTTGCGATGGCTGCTGGCATCCTTGTCGCCCTCGAAGCCTTCGAGGATGTTGTAACAATCGCCATAGCCGTTCTCGGTGGCCAGCTGGGCCGCGCCATCGGAGCGCGCGCCGCTGCGGCAGAGGAACATGACGAGAGCTTCGCGATCGACCTGGTGGTGCAGTTCGGCAAGGAAATTCGGGTTGCGCACGCCGCCCGGGTACTGGTTCCATTCAATTTCGACGGCGCCGGAAACGCGGCCGACCCAGTCCCATTCGGCGCGGCTGCGTACATCGACCAGCTTGGCGCCGGGCGCCAGGCGCAGCAGGTCGTAGGCTTCCTGCGGCGTCAGGGCGCCCGTGTAGGGCAGGCCCAGGGCTTTGGCGCGCTCGCCAGCGAGCTTGATGATTTCGGTCAGTTTTCCCATGATGTCGATTACCTGTATTTGGTCGCGACAGTATAAGGTACACGCCATGACAGACCTTCATCACGATCAGGAATCGCTGGCCGCCAGTCCGGCCGAGCGTGCCGCACATGCGCAGCGGGCGACCTGGGTCAGTGTCGTCGTCAATCTGCTGATGACCGCGCTGCAACTGCTGGTCGGCTGGTTCGCTCATTCGCAGTCGCTGGTCGCGCATGGCCTGCATTCGTTTTCCGATCTGCTTTCCGATTTTCTCGTGATCTATGCCAGCCGGCAAAGCGCCGAGCCGGCCGATCAGGCGCATCCCTATGGCCACGCCCGCGTCGAGACGGCCGCCACGCTGATTCTCGGCGCTTCCCTGACGCTGATCGGCGGCGGCATCCTGTGGCAATCCGGCCTGCGCCTGCAGCATGTCGAGGCGCTGGCGGCGATCGAGTTGTCGGCCCTCTGGGTGGCGATCGGTACCGTGCTGGCCAAGGAAGGTCTTTATCGTTACCTGATCAAGGTCGCCGAGCGCCAGCGCTCGCAACTGCTCACCGCCAATGCGCTGCATACGCGGGCCGATGCGGCCTCGGCGCTGGTTGTCGTGGTCGGTATCGGCGGCGCCTTGCTCGGTTGGTCCTTCCTCGATCTGCTGGCCGCCGCGCTGATGGGTTTCATGATCCTGCGCATGGGCCTGGTACTGGCCTGGGGGGCGCTCAAGGAATTGATCGATACCGGTCTCGACGAAGCGCAGGTCGAGGCGATCCGCCGAACGCTGCGCAGTACGCCGGGCGTCTGCGGTCTGCACGAACTGCGCACGCGGCGCATGGCGCATCAGGCGCTGGTTGATGCGCATGTCCAGGTCAATGCCCGGATCAGCGTCTCCGAAGGTCACCGGATTGCCGAGACGGCGCGCCTGCGGGTCTTGCGTGAACATCCCGAAGTGCTCGATGTCCTGGTTCATATCGATCCGGAAAATGATGCCAATCGGCAACTTGTGGCGGCCCGCCTGCCCGGTCGCGAAACCCTGTTGCAGGACCTGGCGCCGCTGCTGGCCGATCTGCCGGTGCCCGAAAAAGTGGTCCTGCACTATCTCGGCGGGCGGGTCGAACTCGAACTCTTCATGGCTCGCGAGCAATTTCCCGATGCGGCGGCAATGCAGCAAATGTCAGCCTTGCTGACGGATCGCCTGCAGGCGCATCCGGTCATCGGGCGGGTTTCGTTGAACTGCCTGGTTGCACCAAAATAGTGCACATTTTGGCGTTGGCGCACAGTGGCGGTGCTCAAAATCTTTGTTTAATCGACGCATCTCATTGTGGCAAAATACAAAACTTGGTCGCCGACATTTGGCACGTTTTCTGCTAAATTCCTCGCGCTTCGATTTATTGATTGTCGCCGGATCGTCCGGCAACTTGTTTTCTTAGGAGACTGACGTTTATGGCAACCCCGCAAGACGTGATCAAGCTGATCAAGGAAAATGACGCAAAATTCGTCGATTTCCGCTTCACCGATACCCGTGGCAAAGAACAGCACGTCACCGTGCCGGTTTCCGCCTTCAGCGAAGACAAGTTCGAAAACGGTCACGCTTTCGACGGCTCCTCGATCGCTGGCTGGAAGGGTATTCAGGCTTCCGACATGCAACTGAACCCGGATCCGGCCACCGCCTACATCGATCCGTTCTTCGACGAAACCACCGTTGTTCTGACCTGTGACGTCGTCGACCCGGCCGATGGCCGTGGCTATGACCGCGACCCGCGCTCCATCGCCAAGCGCGCTGAAGCCTACCTGAAGTCCTCCGGCATTGGCGACACCGCCTACTTCGGTCCGGAACCCGAATTTTTCATCTTCGACGGCGTCGATTGGTCTGTCGACATGTCCGGTTGCTCCCTGAAGATCCATTCCGCTGAAGCGGCCTGGGGTTCGGGCGAGAAGAACGACAGCAATGGTTCCACTGGCCACCGTCCGACGGTCAAGGGCGGCTACTTCCCGGTTCCCCCGGTCGACAGCCTGCACGACATCCGTTCGGCCATGTGTCTGACGCTGGAAGCCCTGGGCGTGCCGGTTGAAGTTCACCACCACGAAGTTGCCACTGCCGGTCAGTGCGAAATCGGTACCGTGTTCAACACCCTGGTCAAGCGTGCCGACCAGACCCAGATCCTGAAGTACGTGGTGCACAACGTTGCCCATCAGTACGGCAAGACTGCCACCTTCATGCCGAAGCCCATCGTTGGCGACAACGGTTCCGGCATGCACGTTCACCAGTCGATCTGGAAAGACGGCAAAAACCTGTTTGCCGGCGACGGCTATGCCGGCCTGTCGGAGACCGCCCTCTTCTACATCGGCGGCATCATCAAGCATGCCAAGGCCCTGAACGCCATCACCAACCCGGGTACCAACTCCTACAAGCGTCTGGTCCCGCACTACGAAGCACCGGTCAAGCTGGCTTACTCGGCCAAGAACCGTTCGGCTTCGATCCGTATCCCGTTCGTTGCTTCGGCCAAGGGTCGCCGTATCGAAACCCGTTTCCCGGATCCGATCGCCAATCCTTACCTGTGCTTCGCCGCGCTGCTGATGGCTGGCCTGGATGGTATCCAGAACAAGATCCACCCGGGCGACCCGGCTTCCAAGAACCTGTACGATCTGCCGCCGGAAGAAGACGCAGCCATCCCGACCGTCTGTGCTTCGCTGGAAGAAGCGCTGACTTCCCTGGAAGCTGATCACGAGTTCCTGACCCGTGGTGGCGTTTTCTCCAATGAATGGATCGAAGCCTACATCGGCCTGAAGATGGAAGAAGTCAACAAGGTTCGCATGACCACCCACCCGGTGGAGTTCGACCTGTACTACAGCTGCTAAGCGCAGCGTAGGCAAAAAGGGCGGGATTTTCCCGCCCTTTTTTTGTGCACCGTGGTGTGCTCGGGCCTTAAGTCCGGTACACTTGCGGCTTGCGAGGAATGATGACAATGACACGTAGTGCACTTGCCCTGTTTTTCAGCGCGCTGGCTCTGCCGGCGATGGCGCAGACCATCTACAAATGCACTGATGCCAGTGGTGGAACCTTGATTTCCAACACCCGTCTCGAAAAGAACTGCAAGGCAGTGGTCAATTCCGAAACGACCAGCGTGCCGGCGCCCAAGGCTGGAGCCAAGCCGGGCGGGGCAGCGGCCAATCCGACGCCAGGCAGTTTCCCGAAGGTCCAGGAAGATACACAAAAGGCGCGCGATGGTGATCGCCGGCATATCCTGGGGCAGGAGTTGGCCGCCGAGCAGCGCAACCTCGATCAGTCCCGCAAGGAACTGGGTGAGCAGGAGCGCATCGCCGGCGACAAGCCTGATCGGCTACTTCCCTACAAGGACAGCGTTGCCCAGCACGAGCGCAACATCCAGGCGATCCAGAAGGAATTGAATAATTTGAAGTAGCTGTTAGTTATTAGTCGGTAGTTGTTAGCTGAAGTTTGGGGGCGCTATGGCGCCCCTTGCTCTTGCTAAAGGCTGGTGACTAATAACTATCAACTTGTTTCTGGTGCCCCTTGTTGTTGCTAAAGACTACCGACTAATAACTAGCAACTAGCAACTAGCAACTAGCAACTAGCAACTAGCAACTAGCAACTAGCAACTAGCAACTAGCAACTAGCAACTAGCAACTAGCAACTAGCAACTAGCCTTTCACCTTGTACCAGGCCGCATACAGTGCCGGCAGGAAGAGCAGGGTCAGCGCTGTGGCGACGATCAGGCCGCCCATGATGGCGACCGCCATCGGGCCGAAGAAGTCGTTGCGCGACAGCGGTACCATGGCCAGCACGGCGGCCGCAGCGGTCAGCACGATCGGCCGGAAACGGCGCACCGTCGATTCGACGATGGCTTCCAGGCGCGCCTTGCCGGCGGCCAGGTCCTGTTCGATCTGGTCGACCAGAATCACCGAATTGCGCATGATCATGCCGAACAGCGCGATGGTGCCGAGCAAGGCCATGAAACCGAATGGCTGGCGGAAAATGAGCAGGAACAGGGCAATCCCGATGATGCCGAGCGGTGCCGTGAGCAGCACCATGACGACACGCGAGACGCTCTGCAACTGAATCATCAAGATGGTGATGACGGCGAGCAGGAAGAGCGGAATGCCGGCCATCACCGAGCTCGAACCCTTGCCCGCTTCCTCGACCGAACCGCCAGTGGCGATGCTGTAGCCGTCCGGCAGGGCGGCCCGGATGACGTTGATCTGCGGTGCAAGGTGGTCGACGATAGTGGCCGGCTGCGTCTTGCTGTACAGGTTGGCGCGCACCGTGATGGTCGGTAGGCGGTCGCGGCGCCAGACTAGGCCGGGCTCGAAGCTCGATTTGAGGCGGCCGATCTGGGCCAGCGGCACGCTTTTGCCGCTCCGCGTCGGTACCGCGAGATCGGGCAGGGCGGCGAGATGACTGCGTTCCTCGCGATCGCCGCGCAGCACCACGTCGATGGTCTTTTCGCCCTCACGGAAGCTGGTGATGCTGTAGCCATTCAGTGACATGTTGAGCAGGGCTGCCAGATCCTGGCTGGAGACGCCGAGCAGGCGCGCCTTGTCCTGATCGATTTCGATCTCGATACTCTTCGACAGTTCGCTCCAGTCGAAATTGATGTTGGACAGTTCCGGCTCCTGGCGCATGAGTTCGGCGATCTCGCTGGCGATCTTGCGCAGCGTCGGCAGATCCTCGCCGCTGACGCGAAATTGCACCGGGTAGCCGACCGGCGGGCCATTCTCGATGCGGCTGATATTGCCACGGGCGTTGAAGCCGTCGTTTTCGAACAAATGGATCAGTCGGCCACGCAGCGCTTCGCGTGCTTCGAGGTTGCGCGTCAGAATGACGAACTGGCTGACGTTGCTGGCCGCCAGTTGCTGGTCAAGGCTGAGGAAGTAGCGTGGCGAGCCGGCGCCGATATAGGCGATGTAATGCTCGAACTGGTCGAATTCGGCCTTGTCCTTGTTCAGCCAGCTTTCGAGGCGGGCCGTCTCGGCATCGGTGGCGGCCACCGAGGCGCCTTCCGGCAGACGCAGTTCGACATTGAGTTCGAGGCGGGTCGAGTTGGGGAAGAACTGCTTTTGTACCTTGCCCATGCCGACAATGGCCAGTGCGAACAGTGTCACGGTGATGGCGATGACCAGCCAGCGGTGTTTGACGCACCAGGCGACGAGACGGCGGAAATGGCTATAGAAAGGCGTGCCGTAAACGTCGTGGTCGGCGGCATGGGGCGGGCCACCCAGGCCGAGTCTGGCGAGTCGCGCCGCGAGGCGCGGCAGGTGCCGTTCGAACAGATTGGCGTGGCGCGGCGCGCGCGGGTCGGGCAGCAACTTGTAACCGAGCCAGGGAATGGCGATGACCGCGGCCAGCCAGGAAATAAGCAGGGCGATGACGTTGATCTGGAAGAAAGCAAAGGCGTATTCGCCGGTCGATGATTTGGCCAGGGCGATCGGTATGAAGCCGGCGACGGTGACCAGCGTGCCGGAGAGCATCGGACCGGCCGTGCTGGTGTAGGCGAAGGAAGCGGCACGGGTGCGTTCCCAGCCCTGTTCCATCTTCACCCACATCATCTCGACGGCGATGATCGCATCATCGACGAGCAGGCCAAGCGCCAGGACCAGGGCGCCGAGCGATACCTTGTGCAGGCCGACGTTGAGCAGGTTCATGGCGAGGAAAGTGGCAGCCAGGACGAGCGGGATCGAAATGGCGACGACCATGCCGGTGCGAATGCCGAGGCTGATGAAAGTGACCAGCAGGACGATGATGACGGCCTCGGCCAGCGAACGGACAAAAGCCTCGACCGAGCGCTTGACCGCCTCCGGCTGGCTGGCGGCTTCGCCGATCTCGACGCCGAGCGGCAGGGCCGCCTGCAATTGCACCAGGCGGGTGCTCAGCGCCTTGCCGAGGGCGATGACGTCGCCGCCCTTGGTCATCGAGACGCCGATGGCCAGTGCCCGTTGGCCGCCGTAGCGGACCAGGGTGCTGGCCGGTTCGGCCGTGCCGCGTTGGATGGTGGCGATATCGCCGAGGCGGAAACTGCGGCTGCCGGCGCGGATCAGCGTGTCGGCGATGGCCTGAATGCTGTCGAAAGCGCCGCCCGGACGGATCTGGATGCGTTCGCCCGGCGTCTCGAAAAAGCCGCTGCCGCTCACTGCATTCTGCTGGCCGAGGGCGGCGGTGATGGTGCTGAGGTCGATGCCCAGCGTCGCCAGTTTGGCATTCGACAATTCAACGTAGATTTTCTCGTCCTGGATGCCGAAGATTTCCACCTTGCCGACGTTGGGTACGCGCAGCAATTCGTCGCGCAGGCGCTCGGCGATGTCCTTGAGTTGCGGGTAGTCGAGGCCGTCGCCGGTCAGTGCATAGATGTTGCCGAAAACATCGCCGAACTCGTCATTGAAAAAAGGCCCCTGGATGCCGGCCGGCAGGGTGTGGCGAATGTCGCCGATCTTCTTTCTGACCTGGTAATAGACGTCTGGCACCTGGGCAGCTGGCGTGCTGTCGCGGGCGAAAAACATCACCGTCGATTCGCCGGGGCGCGAGAAACTGGAGACGCGGTCGATATTGGGCGTTTCCTGCAGTTTCTTTTCGATCTTGTCGGTCAGTTGCAGTTCGACCTGCTGCGCCGTGGCGCCCGGCCACAGGCTGCGGATGACCATGACCTTGAAGGTGAAGGGCGGGTCTTCCGCCTGGCTCAGTTTGCCATAGGCAAAAATGCCCATCACGGCGAGGGCGAACAGGAAGTAGCCGACCAAGCTGCGGTGGTGCAAGGTCCAGTCGGACAGGTTAAAGCGCTGGCTCACGAGTCAGCGCTGACGTTCGGGCGGCTTGGCCGGCTGCGCCGTCACCGCCTGGCCGGCGACCAGCTTGCCGGTGCCGGCGATGACCACCAGTTCTCCGGCCGCGAGGCCTTCCCCGATCACGGCGCCGTCTTCCTGGAAGTGGACGATCCTGACCGGGCGGGCGGCGACCTTGCCATCGCTGACGATCCAGACGAAGGCGCCCTGGCCCTGGTCGATGACCGCAGCGAGCGGTACGAGCAGCGTTTCGCCGGGGTCGGCGTCGAGCGCAACGCGGGCCGTCATGCCGAGGCGGAGGTCGGCTGGCGGATCGATGATGCGAATGCGCGCCGCGTAGGTCCGGGTTTGCGCATCGGCGGCGGGCGCCAGTTCGCGCAATTCGCCGCGCAAGGTGGTTTTTGGATCGGCCCACAGGCTGACGGCGATATTTTTGCTGGCGCGAATCTCGGCCAGGCGGCTTTCCGGCACGGCAATCGCCACTTCCTTTTCTTCCGGGCGGGCGATGCGCAAGACGGGCTGGCCGGCGCTGACCACCTGCCCGGCTTCACCCAGCACGGCGGTGACGACGGCCGGGAACGCGCTGCTCAGCGTGCCATAGCTGCTATGATTGCTGCTGATCTGGTTTTGCGAACGGGCCTGTTCGAGCTTGGCGCGGGCACTGTTGCTGGCGTTCTCCTTGGCGTCAAAGGCGGCCTGGCTGACGAATTTTTTGCTCAGCAGGCCGGCATAGCGCTCGCGCTCGGCGCTGGCCGTCGCCGCTTCGCTCTCGGCGCCCGCCAGTTGAGCGCGGGCGGCGGCCGCCG
>WSSedL1CaDRAFT_10001840_pt1 | contig 11677 bp, 13 predicted proteins | sample WetSurSL1Cattail_FD_9464 | JGI IMG/M metagenome (IMG submission 9464)
AATTGAATATTAAATAAGGACAGTATAAAAAAGTCAAATATTGTTTGGGAAATTATCAGCACTGCTTAGCTAGGTATTTATCTGGTCCAAGCGGTTTTTTAATGTATGCGCTCCTGTCCTATCTGTATTAATTGCAAGTGATCTGACATAATGCTTACTATAATGAAGGTTTATTTTTTAATTTGAAAGTTTGTCGATTCACGAAATCAGTTGTAAGCGTTTAGTTGCAAATCTCTGCGTGAACGGCAATCCCGATAAAAAAATAAGAGGAGGATGGTTTATTTGCGTAAGTCTGTTTTATTGGTAATTTGTTTAATGGTAGTCGTAGCAGCTATCGGCCTATCGACTGCCGCGGCACCGAAGATTTTGGTTTATGCAAAAGGAGCCGACCCGCGGGGGTTGGATCCGGCCTATGTTGATGACGGTGAATCAGCCAAGATTATTGTCAACATCTATGATACTTTGGTTAAATATAAAAGGGGCGGCACCGATATTGAACCGGGTTTGGCCACCTCATGGACTAAGTCTCCCGATGGGTTAACCTGGACCTTTAATCTGCGCAAAGGGGTCAAATTTCACGATGGTACCCCGTTTAATGCTGCGGCGGTCAAGTTTAGCGTGGATCGTCAATTACCGCCTTTAGTAAAAGACAGTATGCCTTATGCATCATTTACATTCGGACCGGTAAAAAGAGTTGAAGTCGTTAATGACTCTACCGTTCGTTTTGTTTTAAGCCGGCCGTATGCGCCGTTTCTGGCTAACCTGGCAATGGCTTTAGCGGCTCCTATCGTTAGCCCTACTGCAGTAAAAAAATACGGTGAAGATGATTTTTCACAACATCCAGTTGGAACCGGGGCTTTCATATTCGAAAAATGGGATAAAGATCAACAAATCGTATTGGTAAAGAATAATAATTATTGGGGTGTAAAAGCCAAGGTGGACAAAGTTGTTTATGTGACCACTAAGGAAAATTCAGTCCGGGCGAGCCAGTTAATCACCGGCGCCGCCGATATTATTGACGGAATCGATCCCAATGATGTAAAGACTCTTGAATCCAATGGCATGCACGTGATCAAAAATCCGGGCATGAACATTAATTATATGTGTTTTATGTGTCATCGGAAGCCTTTTAATGATGTCCGGGTGAGACGAGCTATCTCGATGGCTATCAACCGGGAAGCTATTGTAAAATATCTGTACCAAGGTTATGCAGAGGTAGCCAATGGCCCGTTGCCAAGTTTTATTCCGGGATATGATCCCAAATTGAAACCTATCGGGTATAATCCTGAAGGAGCTAAAAAACTCCTGGCCGAAGCAGGTTGTCCCAATCTTACCTTTAATTTTATCACCTATTCCAACCCCAGACCCTATAATACAGCAAACGGCGTTAAGTTAGCTGAAGCCGTGCAAGCGGAGCTTTTGAAGATCGGTGTCAAGACCAATATCAAGGTTTATCCCTGGAAGGAATATAAAGATGTTCTATACAAAGGAGAAGAAGGGGAAGTCGGTTTCTACGGCTGGGTCGGTGATAACGGCGATGCCGATAATTTCTTATCACTGCTAAGCTCCCACGAGATTGAATCAACTTTGAATTCAGCCAAATATGCCAACCCCAAGGTTGATGCCTTACTGGAACAAGGGACCAAGACTTCCGATCCTAAGGCCCGGGTTAAGATTTATCAAGACTTACAAAAGATCCTGATTGATGAAGCTCCCTGGGTATATATCAGCCATGCCGAAGATCTGGCTGCCTGCAAGCCAACAGTTAAGAACTTCTATCCGCATCCTACCGGAGTATCGTGGGTTAATATTGTAACCAAATAATAAACATTGTAACAAGGGAAGCACAGATGTGCCTCCCTTGTTACAATTCGAGCGCACATTATTTGCATTTTAAGCCGGAGTTTTGCCGGTAGATCACAGCACACACAGGCAAGGAGTACGAACATGGTTAAATATATTATCAAACGGTTACTGATGCTTATCCCGGTTTTGCTCGGAGTAAGTCTGTTTGTTTTTATTATCATGCATGTTTTTACAGGGGACCCGGCTGCTTTGATGCTGGGCGAACATGCAACAAAAGCTCAGATCATAGCCCTTCGCCAAGAGATGGGGCTTAATGATCCGATTTACGTGCAATTTGGACGTTTCTTATGGCAATTACTCCATGGTGATTTGGGACGCTCTTTAATGACCAAACGTCCGGTGGTTCAGGATTTGCTTTCGCAATTTCCGGCCACTATCGAATTGGCATTGTTTAGTTTGGCCATTGCTTCAGTGGTTGGTATTTTTATTGGCGTAATTTCAGCTGTTAAACGTTATTCATTCTTTGACTATGTAAGTATGATCGGTGCCCTGCTTGGTGTATCAATGCCGATTTTTTGGTTGGGATTAATTTTGATAATAATCTTTTCGGTGAACTTGCATTGGTTGCCGGTTGCCGGGAGAATCGATATTGGATTGGAACCGACGGCGATTACCCATTTGTATTTGGTGGATAGTATCGTTACAGGAAATTGGGAGGCTTTTTGGAGCGCCTTACGGCATCTCATTTTACCCGGTATTGCATTAGCCGCTTATTCGATGGCAATTATCGCCCGGATGACCCGTTCCACCATGTTGGAGGTTGTAAAACAGGATTATATCCGCACGGCGCATGCCAAGGGTCTTGATGAAAGGACGGTTGTCTATCATCACGCCTTAAAAAATGCTTTAATCCCTATTATAACGGTGATCGGCCTTCAATTTGGATTTCTACTGGGAGGGGCAGTGCTTACTGAAACCGTTTTCTCGTGGCCGGGTATCGGCAGTCTGACCACCAACGCCATTTTGGCTTCGGATTTCCCATTGGTGCAGGGAAGTGTTATTTTGGTGGCAGCAATCTTTGTTATGGTGAACCTCTTGGTGGATTTGTTTTATGCTTATCTGGATCCCCGAATTCACTACTCATAACATTTTTATTCATAGATGAGGAGAACTTTCATGGCGGTTGAACTTGAGGTAGAAATTAGAGCAGAAGAAGAAAAATCCCCCTGGCTTGAATTTTGGAAACAGTTTCGCCGTAATCGCGCGGCAATGGCCGGCTTGATCATTTTGCTGGCGCTGATTATCGTAGCCATTTTTGCGCCCTGGATTGCTCCGTATAATTACACGGAGAGCAACTTGCCCGTCAGTCTGAAGCCTCCGAGCTTCTCCCACTGGTTGGGGACTGATGAGTTAGGCCGGGATATCCTAAGCCGGGTTATTTACGGCGCCCGGATCTCGCTCAGAGTAGGTGTCGAGGCGGTGGCTCTTTCCTTATTAATCGGAATCTTACTGGGCGCTTTTGCCGGATATTATGGCGGCTGGATCGATAATGTCATTATGCGGTTGATGGATATCATGTTGGCGTTTCCACCCTTATTATTGGCGATGGCATTTATGATGGCGTTAGGACGTGGTTTGGACAATGCCATTATTGCGATAGGCATCGTCTCAATACCTGAATATGCCCGGATCGTAAGAGGATCGGTCCTCTCGGTACGGGAAAATGATTATGTCCAGGCCGCTAGGGCTATCGGTGACAATGATTTGCAAATCATCGGATATCATGTATTGCCCAATGTAATGGCCCCGATTATTGTAAGGGCCACGTTGGGTATTTCCGCCGCCATTTTGGAAGCGGCCTTCCTGGGTTTCCTGGGATTGGGCGTGCAGCCTCCGGAAGCGGAGTGGGGGGCAATGCTCGGGAGTGGCAGATCGGCGATTTTTTCAGCGCCCCATATCGTGACCTTCCCCGGGATTGCGATTACTATTACTGTTTTGGCATTTAATTTACTGGGTGACGGCTTGCGTGATGCGCTTGACCCCAGACTTAAGCAATAGGAGACTGCAAAATGGCGGAACTTATCAAAGTTGAAAATTTAAAAACCCAATTTATCACCGAAGGAAACATCGTTCGGGCTGTCGATGATGTCAGTTTCTCGGTTCACGAGAAGGAAACCGTGGCGATAGTGGGTGAGTCCGGAAGCGGCAAGTCGGTGACTTCTCTTTCGATTATAAGATTGATACCCAATCCACCCGGGGAAATAGTCGGCGGTCAGGTTTGTTTTCACGCTGAAAATTTATTGGAGTTGCCGGAGAAGAAGATGCGCGAGATTCGCGGTAATAAAATCTCGATGATCTTTCAGGAACCGATGAGCTCACTTAATCCGGTCCACCGGATCGGTGATCAAATCGCCGAAGCGATTATTCTGCACCAGGGCTTGCATAAGCGGGAAGCTTGGGGGCGTGCGGTTGATCTTTTGCAGACTATCGGGATCCCCTCTCCGGAGAAACGGGCTGTTGATTTTCCCCATCAACTCTCGGGAGGAATGCGGCAACGGGTTATGATTGCTATGGCGCTCTCCTGCCGTCCCGATTTATTGATTGCAGACGAGCCGACTACCGCTTTGGATGTAACCATTCAAGCGCAAATACTTGACCTGATGCGGAAGATGCGGGATGATTTCGGGATGGCGATTATGTTGATCACGCACGACTTAGCGGTCGTTGCGGAGATGGCCCACCGAGTCCTGGTGATGTATGCCGGGCAGATCATGGAGGAAGCGCTGGTGGAAGATATATTTGCCGACCCTTTACACCCATACACGGTTGGCCTATTACGGTCTATTCCCAAGTTGGATGGTGATCACAGCCGACTTTATGTAATCGAAGGTTCAGTTCCGGATTTATCCAAATTACCGCTTGGTTGTTCATTCCATCCGCGATGCCCGGAAGCGGGTTCGCGTTGCCGGAGAGAACGCCCGGCTTTATTGGATTTGGGAAATGGTCGTCGCGTTTGTTGCTGGCGTCATACCACGGAAGGAGTGAACGACTAAAATGGCCGATTTAGTCAAAGTTGAGCATATAAGGAAATTCTTTCCGGTGAACCGGACCTTGTTCGGACGGGTTTTAACCAATGTCCAGGCAGTGGATGACGTCAGTTTTTCGATTGGCGAAGGCGAAACCTTGGGCCTGGTGGGTGAAAGCGGTTGCGGCAAAACCACCATCGGCCGTTTGATTTTGCATTTGTTGGAACCGACTTCCGGTGAGGTTGTTTTTGAGGGTCAAAAGCTGTCCGCGTTATCCCCAAAGAATTTACGACAAATGCGGCGTCAGATGCAGATTATCTTTCAAGATCCGTACTCATCATTAAATCCCCGGATGACGGTGGAACAAATCATTGGGGAACCTTTGGCCCGGCATCATTTGGCGCAAGGGAAAGAGTGTAAGCATAAGGTACAAGAGTTGTTGCAGTTGGTAGGTCTTGATCCCAATTATTCCCGTCGTTATCCGCATGAATTCAGTGGAGGGCAGCGGCAGAGGATCGGGATCGCCCGGGCGCTGGCGACTCGGCCTAAATTAATAGTCTGTGATGAGCCGGTTTCCGCTCTGGATGTTTCGATTCAGTCCCAGGTGCTAAATTTGCTCAAGGATTTACAAGCGGAATTTGGTTTGACCTATCTTTTTATCGCCCATGGTCTCAATGTGGTCAAGCATGTCAGTGATAGGGTGGGAGTAATGTACCTTGGCAAAATGGTTGAGTTGACCGGCGGCGAAGAATTGTACGCCAATCCGCTGCACCCTTATACCCGGGCGCTTTTGTCGGCTATTCCGGTGCCGGATCCCAAGGCCAAAAAAGAGCGGATTATCTTGACCGGCGATGTTCCAAGCCCGATTAATCCGCCGCAGGGTTGCCGTTTTCACACTCGTTGTCCGCAGATGATGGAGGTCTGTTGCCGGCAGGAACCGGAGTTCCGGGAGGCCCGGCCGGGACATTGGGTGGCTTGCCATTTGAATGATTAAAATAAACATAAGGGGCTGTTGCCGAACGAACTTGAAAGTTTGTGGGCGATAGCCCTTTTTTTATGCCGGGGTTGAAAGATGAATGACGGTTTTGAGGGTCCACGGATTTCACCGGCTGAGTGACTTTTGGAGCGGCCCAAAAGTCACCAAAAGGCCGCCGGGAACCCATGTTTCCCGGTCCCTCCTTCATATCTCCTCACATCCGTGTTTGGAGTCGGAAGATTTCTAAGGCCACCGACCTCGTGTCGGCGTCCTTCTATATGGTTCGTTGTGGCCGACGGCTAAAGACGTCCTGTCTTAAAGCCGCATCGCCTCACATCCTTGTTCGGCGTCGGTTTTGATATGAGGGAGGTTTGGAAGCCTAGGTTCCAACGATTCTGCAGCTCGTCTCGAGCTGAGGAGACATTTCTGGTTGTGCGGAAAGACCCCCGACCGATGGAATCTGTGTGGACTATATGTGGCAAAAGCTGCTTCAATTAACGTTGCAGGTATATTTTTGCAGGACACTATTGGAATTGAGCGAATATTTGTTATTACAATAAAAATATACATCGGATCATTATTATATAAGTTGAAATAAATAATTTGGCCCAAAATCCAACCTCTCTCTTGCTCTCCCCCCAACGAAGCCGATACGAAGAAGCAGATTCAGTGGGAGAGTAATCGATGCCTTCGAAGCCCAAAAGACTTTAGAGGTCAACGGCAACACGTACCGCGAACGTGAGGGTACTCTTCCACTGAAATAGCCACTTTGAACCACATCTCAGGGGAAGAGCGAGAGTTGGGTCAAATAGGCAATTCACTTTCTAACAATATTTATGATAATATTAAAATTTATTTCAACGTAAAACACTTAGTTAGCCTTATTTAATGCCTTTATCATTGGTGGTGTCTTATTAATGGTAAGCAAAAAAGAATTATCGGAACGTGATATCTGCACTCAGTTTATTTTGCCCGCATTGATAAAAGCCGGGTGGGATGTTGAAAAGCAAATTCGCGAGGAAGTGTTTTTTACAGATGGCCGGATTTATGTAAAGGGTAATAAAACAGCCAGGGGAGAACGGAAACGGGCGGATTACATTCTTTATTACAAGCCGAATATTCCGATTGCCGTTATTGAAGCAAAAGATAATACTCATTCGGTAAGCGCCGATCTACAACAGGCGCTTGGTTATGGGTCAATACTCGTAGCTATGAATCAAGATAAAGGGAGGTCGCCTTTTATCATAAATCAAAATTAAATGGCTGATATTGAAAGGGAAAAAAGCATGTCAAAAAATATTTTTCTTGAGGGTGAAGATCCAAATTCGAGAGCATATTTTGGTTGGCAAGATGGAGATTTGGCTCTATTTGGCCTCAAAGAAGGGTACAAAAATAGTGCAGACAATTTGGTAGATATAGCTTTAACCGAAGGCCTAAAAGGGGATATCAAAACACTTGATACATATATTTTCCCTATTATTTTTTGTTATCGACATGCCTTAGAGATTAGCCTTAAACATATTTTTTATCGTTTTTATGGCAAATTACCAAATGGCAATCACGATTTAATTGTGTTATTCGATAGTGTTAAAGAACAGGTCATAAACATTTTTAATACCCCTAATTTTATTGAAGAGGCAAAAAAATACAAAAATGTGTTTGTTAAATATTCCATTGATAATATAGATTTTAATGATATTCGACGTTTAATTTGCGAACTTCAAGGAGCAGATAATAAAGCAGATATTTGGCGCTATTTAATGAATAAAGAAGGTCAATTATATTTCACTGATAGTAAGTTCGTAGATTATCAGAATTTAAAAGTAGCTATTGGAGAATTGTATGAAGTTTTTGATTTTATACATTTTATAATTTCAGAATACTTGTCCGGTGATCCCATATAAATAGTCATATCATCATGAATGAATAAAGTGTATTTTTTAAAGTAGAAGTGGTGGCTTGCTACAGAATTTCTGTTTGGCATCCCCAATATGGAATAAAGTATGTCAATAAATAAGTCAAAAAATTTGAATAAGGTGAATATGGATGAAAGAAATATTTTCTAATAATATAAATATAAGTAAAAATGCATATTTGAATTGGAGAACAAATAGGTATTCACAAATTTATAATATGATCTTAATAGCTAAAGGATTTATGATGTCATCAGTAATGTTAGCAGAACAAGCTTTAAATGATAATCGGGATAAGAAAGCCGATATAATTATATTTCCTATAATATTTAATGCCAATCATGCAATAGAACTTTATTTAAAAGCAATAACATGGGCTTTAAATATTCTTTTAGAGAAAGATGGAAGAATCGAAGGCAAACATGATATAAAACAGATTTTTTATGTAGTACGTTCAAGAGTGAATGAATTGGAAAAAAATCCAGAGGATAAAAAGCAGTTCGATAATTTAACTATTAATTTAAGAGAATACATAGAAGAGTTATTTAAAAAAATAGAAAATGAATCAAAATGGAAATATAAAGATAATATGGATTTTTCAAAATATCCGTTAAATGAAAAATATGTTAATCATTTCTATATAGATGAATTTGATAATGTAGTAATTGATTTGGAGAATTTTTAAAAAAGACTCAAAGAAATTGGAGATAATTTATATAATATATCAACTCATTATTTATATGACTACCTGGATATCGATGAATAAGACGGGATTTTAAATTAGTAAAAAAGCTTAATAGGGAATTGTTTCTGGCGGTTCTGGTAAAGAGAGCGGCTTTTATCATTAGAACATTTAAATATGTTTATTACACCTTTTTTAAGAAAAGAGGTATATTGATGAAAGATATATTAAGACCGTGTTTTAAACAAGCTGAATTAGAAATGTTATGTAGATTTTTAGGGGAATTGTTAACAGGAAGTCAAATAGGTTATTTTCTTAATCAGATTGGTGTTGAAGATATTGATATTAATACTACTAAATGGAAACGTTTATTTAATGCCTTAGCTGAAAGGCAAAATAAAGATCAAGCAGGAAATAAGATTTTTTCTTTCGTGAATGCAGCATTTCAACCGGCAAGATTTGTTGGAAATAGAGAATTTTATAATGAAAAATTACAGCAAATCAATAATATATTGGTCTTTCATGGGCTAGAATTTCGAGAAGATGGGAGTTTTCATACTGTTGATAAAGCAAAGACTCTATCAGAAGCAGAAAGTAAAGCTTCAATGTTAAAGGAAGCTCTCTTAAATCGTAATCTGCATAAGGATTTATTAGCTTTTTGTAAATTAGAATTAATACAAGAAAATTATTTTCACGCAGTTCTTGAGGCAACTAAAAGTATTGCATCGAAAATTAGAGAGAAAACCGGGCTAACTTCTGATGGGGCCTCTTTAATTGATGAAGCATTTTCGGGGGAAAATCCAAGATTAAAAATTAACGGATTTCTAACCGAAACCGAAAAGAGTGAGCAAAAAGGATTTGTCAATTTAGCAAAGGGACTTTTTGGAACATTTAGAAATCCAACAGCTCATGCACCCAAAATTGAATGGAATTTGAGTGAAGAAGATGCTTTAGATTTATTTACTTTAGCTTCCTACGTTTTAAGAAGAATTGAAAAAAGTGTTTGAAATAACTAAGATGACCGCAATGATAAGCGAGATGTGAAAAATATTTAATAGTTTATAAATATATTAATTTAATCTTGCTTTTTTAAGTATCTAACTTTATATTACGGTACATTTTTATGGAGGAATTTATAATTTTTATTTTTTATTTATTTGCTATTTTGGAATTGATATAATTGAAAATTGTTCTAGCACTATTAATTGCTAAAATAGCTTCTTCTTTGTTTAATATAATCTCATTTGGATGAGCAATACTATTATTATTTCTTAAAGTATTTAATGAATCTATGATAGTTGCCAGTGCACCAAATATTTTTTTCGTTTCTTCGGTGCCGGTATTAATACTGGTAAATATCGGATGATTATTTCGTATTGCCTTAAAAAGTTCTGTGATAGATGGTTGTTCGGAAATTGTAATACTTGACTCTACACATAAAGTTTTCAAATATCCATGCAAAGCAGTATGAATTCTGTCAACTGCACTTGAAGCTCCTGAGGTATAAAGTAAATTCTGAGAATCTTGTAAAGCTATTTTTATTGTATCATTTGTTAATTCGGGGATGGGTTGAGGTACTAATTCTGGTTCATCTAATGAAAGTTCAGCAACTATAAATCGGACATATTTGTTTAATTCATCAAAGGTTGAGGCAATTTCTTTACATGCAAGGATAGTGGTTGACTTAGCTTTTAATTCCTCTAATTCAATATACCTTTCTAAAGCCACAGTGACGTGTAGAATATAAAATTCATCATTAAAATAGTTTGTACCATGACTTAATTTAAACGGAATAGTATTTAAAATATGGACTGCATTATCTTTCCCACGCGCCTTTAATAATCTGACAACTTGTCCCTTTAATTTTGTCCATTCTTCAGGCGACATTACTGGTGTGAGTATTTCAAAGTCCCGAGCTCCAGTACCTGACAAAAAGATAAGCATCTATTTTTCACCTAACTTATTTTTTTGTGTTTCCTGTGAAAGATGAATGAATTCTTCTAAATCCGATTTATGAACTCTCCAAAGATCCCCGAGTTTTATTGCTTTCAGTTTCCCTTGCCTTATCCAAGCAGATACAGTACGAGGTTTTATATTAAATTTTTCCGCTATTTCTTGAGGACTATAATATTCTTTTTCTGACATTGAATTAACCTCCTGTCCTAACTATAGTAACACATCCTAAAATTCCTTTCCAGCAGCTTGTAACCCACATAGCCTAAATTACCAAAAATGCTTGACTAAATTTTTCCTTTGTGATAACCTAAAGATACAATATTAACTATGTAACCTTAAATGAATTTGAAAGACAGGTTATCAAAATGCCTTTATCATCAATCAACATCTACACCCTGAAACAAATCCGCACCAAGCGCCATCGCGATGATCTTGAAGACTATCCAATCACTAGCCCTTTGATCTGCTATAAAGTCCTCCAATATGCTCTCGATCTAAAGTCAGAACCGGTCGAAAAATTCGGCATCATTTCATTAAGTTGCAAAACAAAGCTTATCGGTATCCATATCATCGGCATCGGTTCCCTGGATCAGGCCTATATCCAACCCCGGGAGGTCTTTATGGCCGCCATGATGAACAACGCCAAATCGATCATCGCCTTCCACAACCATCCCAGCGGAAGTCCCGAACCAAGCCAGGATGATATTTTTCTTACCCGTAAACTCCGAGAAGCCGGGAAAATCATGTGTATCGAACTGTCGGATCATGTGATAACGGGAGAAAAGAATTATTGCAGTTTAAAGGAAGAAGGATTGATATAAAGTGAAAAGGGAAAAGAGAGAAGAGAAAAATGTTTCTGGGCTTGTATATTTAGGCGAAAAAAACAATCTGAAAAAACCCAAAGCAATGGCTTAAAGAATCCACATTCAAAAGTTTTTCCGTCTTCAAGGAAGAAGACGGGCACCACTTATTTTCTCGGATGAAAATTAGTGGTTGCCAACGGGAGCCTTATATAATTGCCAGTCGAAAGGCCAGGGATGGCGAAGACCCTCTAGAAACCTGGATGAATAAAGGGAGGTTCGGAAGCCGTAGGTTCCGAGCGGCGGATTCAAAAGGTGCGCCGCCCCGCACCTTTTGTCCTGGAGGGGTCGCGTGCCCTGTGCACGCGTTGGGGGAGGCAGGAACAGTCTCCCATCGACCCTAAATTATTCTAAAAGAAGTTTTGGTTCCTGGTATGTTATTTATATCCCCAATATCATTCTTTAGCAGTAGTAGCAGGGGGTCTGGGGGATGTGGATAATTGTGGAAAAGTGGATAA
>WSSedL1CaDRAFT_10001841_pt1 | contig 11674 bp, 12 predicted proteins | sample WetSurSL1Cattail_FD_9464 | JGI IMG/M metagenome (IMG submission 9464)
CGTAGGTTCCAAGCGGCGGATTCAAAAGGTGCGCCGCCCCGCACCTTTTGTCCTGGAGGGGTCGCGTGCCCGGTGCACGCGTTGGGGGAGGCAGGAACAGCCTCCCATCGACCCTAAGTCAGTGCGATAATATTTTATTTTTTACATGAAAGATAGAAAGAAGGCATGTCCCATGAAACCTATCCTGGAAGAATTATATTACGGCCGCATACGTCCCTTCGAACGGATCGTTCATCAGGACCCCGACCATCCCTTAAACCGAAAAATATATGATCTCAAGTTAGCGTTGCAAGAGAAGCTTCCGGCGGAAGACGTTCAAGCAATGGAAGAGCTTGTTGACTTGTGTTGCGACTCGGGCGTGCAGGAATCCGCCGCTTCCTTTGAATATGGCGTTAAGTTCGGCGTGCTGATGATGATGAAGGTGCTGGGCGGGGAGTAGAAAAAATAAAAGTGTGAAGAGAAAAATTGCTGAGGCTTGCTAATTTTATTAGCGTTTATATTTCAATAACTCATGTAAAACCCGGCGTAATTCACCGCATATTTGCAAAGACTCTTCGGCATCAGCTTGGTCGGCTGATTCTCCCGGATATCGGAAAGAGATAGCGGCATTGCTTAAGAAACGGAGTTGTTGAATATTGAATAAGGATTGATTGTTTGCAGGAAGTAATTGAGTTAACGCTGTTAGATCATGTATTTTCGGCGGATTGATATTACTCTTTATCAAGAAAGCTTTCATTAGTTTTTCAATACATTGTTGGGCATGAAAACAGACCGCATCATAATTAGCGCCGTCTTGAACGGTAGATTCTCTTTGGGCCGTCCGGTAATCGGCTTCCGCTTTAGCGATCCATTCTTTAATTACGCTGTTCATACAAAATTTTTCCTTTATTTAACGCTTCCCGGATTAGGGGATCTCCCTCCGCATATCTTTTCATTGCTTCATCCGGTTTACGGGCGATTAAATCAACGGGGAATTTGGGGTTGGTCTTATTTAATATCTCTAAAGACTTGCGAAACGGTTTTCCTTGAAAAGACAAAATAACCAATAAATCGACATCGGAATCATTATCGGGAATGCCGTAAGCATAAGAACCGAATAAAATAATTTTTTCCGGTTGGAACCCGGCGGCGATTTGCCGGCTTAATTCGGCTATTTCTTGAAAGCTAACCATAGAATGGTTTCCTTTCGGAACAGGTTGAAGTATATTTATTATACCATAACCATTTTTATCCTTAAAGCATGGGAAAAATCCAATCGTACGAAAAGCTAAACAGGAAAGAAGGCACCGACCGGCAATGATTTTAGAATCCGCCGTATTCCCGAATTTATCTTCGAGCGGCTCATCCAAATCCACAACGAAATCGTTTTTCACGACCCAAAGCACCGGGAAATGGGGGCAGAACCGTCCGAAATCTGTTCAAACATTTCGAGGAGCCGGATTTTAGATATCACTACGCCCCTGATCTACTATCAAATCCTCCAAATGGCAAGAGTCTGCCTTTATTCAACAATTGCGCGCGATTGCTGTTTTGATTTTTTTCCAATAAATTCACACCCTAAGGCGGCGCCGATGATTAGAAGGCCGCCTACTATCTGCCATCCCGTCATTTTTTCATGAAGCAGCAGACTGGCCATGAGGATCGCTGAAATCGGATCGATATAACTAAATATGGCGATGATCTGACCTTCAAACTTTTGGATGGATGAAAAAAACAGGATAAAAGCCACTCCGGTATGAATCACTCCGACAGTTATCAACAATACCCAGCCAGAAGCTTCTAAAGCCGGATACTGTAAATTTTCGGATAGAAGCACATAGGGCAACAAGGCAATGGACGTAATGAAAAGCTGGAAAAAGGTGCTTTCGACCGCTCTCAGGCCTTTTAAAAATTTATTGAACAGAATAACACCGGCATAAAGGCCGGCCGCCGCCAGCCCATAGGCGATTCCCAGAAAATGGTGGAGTTCTTTTTCGCCGCCCGCTCCGACAATAAAAAACATGCCTGCCATCGCTGCAAGGGTGAAGAACACTTTGGGCAACGTCAGATGCTCTTTAAGAATTACAGGTGATAATAACATGACAAAAATCGGCGCACAGTAATAACTCAATGTCGCGTTGGCTATCGTGGTGTATTGATAGGATTTGAAAAGAAACATCCAGTTAAAACCGAAGATGATGCCGGAACCAAGCAGAAATGGTAAATTCTTTCGGATATTGCTCCAATTTATCTTTTGTTTCATAAGGAATAGCACAATAAACAGGGAAAAGCTGCCGATAATCGCCCTGGCTAAGGCGATTTGGGCCGAGGATACCTGAATTCTTTTGACAAAAAGTCCAATACTTCCGAAAATAAGCATGGCTAAAATCAGATTAAGTTTTGCTTTCCTCATCAAAGTCACCCGTTGATCCTTGAAAAACTAAAATTTTTTTGATACAATATTAATATATTCATTATATCGAATATAAATTCCATATAGTGAATATATCATATCAAAATGTTTTTCTCAAGGCCATTTTTTGATTGGAGATCAAAGATGAATTCCATCAATAAAAATATCGGGGAAAATTTAAAGAAAATCCGGAAAGCCAGAAATCTCACCATTGACGAGTTATCAATGAACGCCAATGTTAGTAAAAGCATGATTAGTGAAATCGAGCGGGGTATTCGAAATCCGTCCGTCACCATTATCTGGAATCTTGCCAATACATTGAAAGTTCCATTGAATTTTTTTTTAAAAGAAGAACCTCAAGATGAGCCTATAGTTTACCGTATGAAAGCAACGGAACAGCTTGGCGGGGACGGGTATTCATTTCATTCCCTCATCGATTTTGAGGCCGATAAAAAATTCGAGATCTATTTTTGCGAATATGCGGCGGGTACGGTGACCGACAAGTCCACCCATTTTGAAGGCGTTGAAGAATATGCATTAATAACTCAAGGAACATTGACTCTCTGTATGAACACTCGAAAGTATACCGCAGTTGAGGGAGAAGTGATCCATTTTCGAGCCAGTCAGGAACATTGCTACGCAAATGAAACCGATGGCGTCGCAAAAGCCTATATATTAATGTTTTATCCGGAATGAATTCGGCTCCACCTCTAAGAGGAACTTTCTTGGACGCTCATACCCATTGACAATAAATTTTGAGCCGTTTCCATTTTGCCTTTCACAATGTCTTCAGCTTCACATTCGGCCCGACCTTCTACAAGACCTTCCGCACTAGCTCCTGCAATGCGGGTCAACTTCTCGTGAATCGCCATTTCCCGCGCTTCGTAGTACCGTTTTACTTCATCCAGGCTGCTCAGGCGCTTCAACAATTCTTCCGCTTTGCAATAGCAGGATCATTATTCATTGCCAGTTCACGTATCTCCTCAGGTGAATCTTCAATAAATATCAACCAGAAAATAGAAAAGGAAAAAGGGAAGAGTTGAGATAGTGGAGAAATATAGGTATAAAATGTAAATTGCTTGCGAAGCCCGAGAGAGTCATAAACAATGAATCTGGGGAGGCAAAAGGATGCAATCTGATTCCAGCCTTGATGCCATGGCGTATTTTGAATATTTTTTTAAAAGTACCCTGGATAAAGCGGTCCATACTTTAGAAGGAATTATTAAAGGGATTGCGATTGACGGGAAAATTAATGAAAGTGAAATAGAGGAACTGAATGCCTGGTGCAATGACTATGTCGGCATCAAAAGCCGCAGCCCGTTTAACGAACTGATCCCATTAATCAAAAAAGCCGTCATCGCAGGAATTTTCACCAAAGCAGAAATCGCCGATATTTGCTGGTCTGCCAAAAATTTTACCACTCCGAATTTATATTTCGATATCCTTAGCGCCGATATTCAACGATTACAAGGGATCTTACACGGAATTCTCGCCGATAACAAGATCGAGGCAGAAGAGCTAAAGCAGTTACGATACTGGATCGATGAAAACACCCATTTAAAAAGTTCTTACCCTTACGATGAAATCGCCAGTATCGTTGCGGCGGTAATGAACGACGGCAAAATTGACGCCGGGGAACACGACATGCTGAAGCTGTTTTTCAGTGAATTCATCCTGCTACCGACCCATTCAACCATTGATCAAAATGAACTCGCGCAGTTGAAAAAGTCAATGACCCTGCCCGGCGTTTGTGCGTATGGTCCGGAAATCAAAATCGAAGGCAGCATTTTTTGCTTTGCCGGTATCTCTTCCCGAGCAAGTCACGGTGCGATTGCCAAAGCAATTGAGGTGGCCGGAGGGACATATATTGATCATGTCAGACAGGATGTAAATTATCTCATTGTGGGAAATCAAAGCAATCCCTGTTGGGCTTTTTCCTGTTACGGCCGGAAAGTAGAGCAAGTGATCGCTTACCGCAAAAAGGGGCTCAATATTGTGATTGTCAATGAGAATGATTTTTGGGAGATCTCTCAATTGAAGGTGGTCACGGTCACTTGAATCAAGAACTGATGAAAGTTTTGCAACAAATCAGTGAAGAAGAAAAAGGGATATTAGCGGGAAGACATACGATTCAAAAAGAGTTGTATACCAATTCTTCCGGTTTTATCATCGACAGCAAGAAGATGCTTTCAGAAGGCAAACTGATCGATATCCGTCCTCATACCCGGTTTATCCGTTTTCCCAAACACAAGCACAATTATATTGAAATTGTTTACATGTGTTCCGGTACCACTAGCCATATTATCAACGGGAAGGATGAGATTGTTTTGGGCAGCGGTGAGCTGCTGCTGCTCAATCAGCATGCCTGCCATGAAATTGCTGAGGCCGCTCAAAATGATATCGCGGTGAACTTTATCGTGTTGCCCGAATTCTTCGATACCGCCTTTGAGATGATTGGCAAAGATAATATGCTGAATCATTTCTTAATCAGTGCTTTGCGACGGGACCGGTATGAAATCGGTTATTTGCATTTCAAAGTAGCCGAAAAACTGCCCATTCAAAACTTGGTGGAGATCTTAGTGTGGAGCCTGGTCAACCAACAAAATAATAACCGTAAGATCAATCAAACAACCATGGGATTGCTCTTTCTGGAGCTTTTAAATTATACCGATCATATGGAACATGAAAAACCGGATCAATATGATAATTCACTGGTCATTACCATCCTAAAACAGATCGAGGAATCGTACCGGACCGCCAGTCTTTCGCAGATAGCCCAAAAATACAATCAACCGCTTTCCAAGTTAAGCAGGTTGATGAAGCGGAGTACCGGATATACCTATAAAGAGCTTTTGCAACAGAAACGTTTTTCCAAAGCGATTCAGCTTCTGGACTGCAGTACCCTTTCCATCGAAGAAATTATCACTGCGGTAGGATACGATAATACCAGCTATTTTTATCGCAGTTTCCGGAAAATTTATGGCATGAGCCCCAAAACCTATCGCAAGGCTAATAAACAATAGAGCTTTTGAGAAATAAACAATTTATGGGTAAGCAAATAAGGACGTAATTTTAGATAAATTACGTCCTTATTTTTATATGATTGCAATACTATAATAAAAATGTAACCGAAAATAAAAATAATGTGGTGTGAAAAGCATGCATAATCATTATCTGGCAATCGATATCGGGGCTTCCGGCGGTCGCCATATCCTAGGAACATTCAAAGACGGCCAAATTATCCTGGAAGAGATTTACCGTTTCACCAATGAAATGAAGACAAAAGATAATCATCTGTGCTGGGATTTCAAGTATCTGTTTGAGCAAATTCTACTGGGCCTAGAAAAATGCGGCCAACGAGGGAAAGTACCGGTTACCATGGGTATTGATACCTGGGGTGTAGATTTTGTGTTGCTGGATAAGAATGATCAAGTCCTGGGAGATACCATTGCTTACCGGGATAGCCGCACCAGCGGTATGGACGGGGAGCTGTGCAAACTGATCCGGGAGGATACGTTATATCAGCGGACCGGTATTCAGAAACAGTTGTTTAATACGATTTATCAACTTTTAGCGTTGAAACAAACCGAAAAGGGAATATTCGATCGGGCGGAACGTTTCCTGATGGCGCCGGAGTATCTTAATTTTTTACTGACCGGCGTTAAATTTAATGAATATACCAACGCCACGACCACCGGTATGGTAGATGCGGCAAAAAAGACTTGGGACCGTCCGCTCATTGATCTCCTGGGTATCAAACAAGCGCTTTTTGGGGATTTGAAAATGCCGAAAACTCCCTTAGGTCCTTTACAGAAAGCAATTCAGCAAAGGGTGGGATTTAATTGTGAAGTGGTGCTTCCGCCGACCCATGATACGGCATCGGCTGTGCTGGCAGTACCGCTGGCCGATAGTCATTCGCTTTTTATAAGTTCCGGAACCTGGTCACTCGTGGGTCTGGAAAAAGCGGAAGCTGACTGCCGTGAAACAAGCCGGCTGGCCAATTTCACCAATGAAGGCGGCTATGATTACCGCTACCGCTACTTAAAAAATATCATGGGGCTATGGATTATTCAGTCGGTGAAAAAAGAATTGGGGGATCGTTATTCCTTTTCCGAACTTTGCGCTATGGCAGAGGTGGAGAAGGATTTCCCTTCGCTCATTGATGTTAATGATCATGCTTTTTTGGCGCCCCCCAATATGGTAATGGCTATGCAGGAATTTTGCAGGCAAAGAGGTTTACCGGTTCCAACTAGGCCCGGCGAAGTAGCTTCTTGTGTCTATCGTAGTCTGGCCCAAAGCTACCGTGACGCGGTTTTAGAGATTGAAAGCTTACAAGATATAAAGATCGGCACTATCCATATTGTAGGTGGAGGCAGTCAAGCAGATTATCTCAATGAATTGACCGCCCGGTATACCGGAAAACAAATCTTGGCAGGCCCGGTAGAAGCGACCGCGATTGGCAACATTCTTTCACAGATGTTGGGAGCCGGTGAGTTTGAAACATTATCACAAGCAAGAAAGGCTATTGCAGACTCTTTTCCCATCAGTAAATGGTGATCATTAAAAAGGAGGAAATAAAATGAGTGAGCATGGGACCAACAGTATTAGCGAAAGTTATCGTTTGGCGAAAGAAAGCTATCGCCGGATTGGTATTGATTGCGACCAAGCGATAGCCAAACTAAGTAAGGTTTCGATTTCGATTCATTGCTGGCAAGGTGACGACGTCAACGGCTTTGAAAACCGGGGCGGACTGACCGGGGGTATTGCCGCCACCGGAAACTATCCGGGAAAGGCCCGCACTCCCGAGGAATTAATGGCTGATATTGACAAGGCGTTATCACTGATTCCCGGCAAACACCGGATTAATGTGCATGCTTGTTATGGGATTGTCGATGGAAACATTGTCGAACGCGATATGCTGGAACCAAAACATTTCAGCAAATGGGTAGAATTTGCTAAACAACGGGGCCTCGGGCTGGATTTTAATCCGACCTTTTTTTCCCATCCTAAAGCAGCCAGTGGGCTGACACTCTCTCACCCCGATCCGGCGATCCGGAATTTTTGGATCCGGCACGGCAAAGCTTGCCGGAAGATCGCCGCTTACTTCGGCAAGGAACTGGGCACACCATCCCTTTGCAATCTATGGATACCCGACGGTTATAAAGATATTCCGGCCGACCGCTTAGGACCACGTTTACGCCTGAAAGAAAGTCTGGATGAGATCTATTGCGTGAAGTACGACCCCAAATACTTGATCGACTGTGTTGAAGGCAAAGTCTTCGGTATCGGCTTTGAAGCCTACACAGTGGGTTCTCATGAATTTTATCTCAGTTATGCCGCAAAAAACGGCCTCTACTTTTTACTGGATAATGGTCACTTCCATCCTACTGAAGCGGTTTCCGACAAGATACCGGCGCTGTTGGCCTTCTTTGACAGGGTACCTTTGCATGTTACCCGCCCGATGCGTTGGGACAGCGATCATGTAGTATTACTGGATGATGAATTAAAGGAAATCGCCAAGGAAATCATTCGTTGTAACGCTTTGGATAAAGTCATGATTGGCCTGGATTATTTTGATGCCAGCATCAACCGGGTAGCCGCTTGGGTTATTGGGGTCCGGAATATGCAAAAGGCACTGCTTAGTGCGATGCTGATCCCGCATGGAAAGTTAAGGGAACTTCAGGATGGTGGTCAATTCACTGAACTGATGATGCTGGGTGAGGAGATCAAAACGTATCCGCTGGGCGCGGTTTGGGATTACTTTTGTGAGCAGCAAAATGTTCCGGTGAAAGAAGAGTGGTATGAAATCATTCAAGGTTACGAATCAGATGTTCAAATGAAGCGGAGGTAAGAACAATGAAGGTGTTGAAGGCAGAATTTATGCAAGGATTTATCCGGATGGCGGATGACGGTTTTCATCAGGGATGGCATGAGCGTAACGGTGGTAATCTCACTTATCGTATTCGGCCTGAGGAAATCGCAATGATTAAGTCGAATTTATCCTATAATAAACCCTTTGTCAATATAGGAGTCAAGGCGGCCAATCTGGGCGGTGAATATTTCGTGGCTACGGGAAGCGGTAAATTTCTAAGGAACGTAGCATTAGCGCCACAAGATAATCTTTGTATTGTTCAAATTGACGAGCAGGGCGAAAGTTACCGTATTGTTTGGGGCCTCGAAAAAGGCGGAGTCCCAACCAGTGAATTTCCATCGCATATGATGAACCATAGTGTTAAAAAAGAAGTAACCGCAGGAAAGCATCGCGTGATTTATCATGCGCATACTCCCGGTTTGATTGCGCTAACCTTCGTCCTGCCTTTGGAGGATAAGGAATTTAGCCGCATTCTCTGGACCATGGCCACGGAGTGCCCGGTGGTATTCCCGGACGGAGTTGGCGTTGTCCCGTGGATGGTTCCCGGCGGCAGCAAGATCGCTCTGGCCACCTGTGAGCTGATGAAAAAATACGATGTAGCGGTCTGGGCTCATCATGGAACCTTCTGTTCCGGTCCGGATTTCGATATGACCTTTGGCCTGATGCATACGGTGGAAAAATCAGCCGATATTTATATCCGCGCCATGAGTTGCGGCCAGGGCATCAAACAGACTATTTCCGACCAAAATTTGCGGGATATCGCCAAAGACTTTCAGGTCACCCTGCGGGAAGAATTTTTGAAGTCAATTTAAATTTTGAATTGGTTTGATCATTGCAGTGGGGATATTACGGGCTGCGACAAAACTGTCCCCGGAGAATGGCAATTTATTACAGGAATACGAGGATACTTCTTTTTATTTTCTATAATCCGAAGGACTTACCCCCGTAACCATCTTAAAAAGCCTGCTAAAATAGTACTGATCCTGATAGCCTACGATTTCGGCAATATCTTTTAAGAGCATATTGGGCTGTTCGGCCATTAACTTTTTGGCTTCATTGATTCTTAGATTGGTTAGATATTCATTGAATGAAAGGTTTTTATAGGTTCTAAACTGCCGACTAAGATAAGGTTGAGATATATTAAAGATATCACAGACCCTTTGTAAGGAAATGGGTTCGGAAAGGTTCGACTTCAGGAATTCCTCTATTTTTTGCATCAGGTCGTTGGCAGAATTCCGCTTTAATTTCGAAGTCTCTGATTCCTGGAATAAATCATCAATAATATCCCAAACGCTTTGTGAGAGTTCGTTATAATCAGAAGATAAAGCGAGAATCTCTTCCAATTGTTTATCAGTATTAATGGTGGTACTAATAGATATCAGTGGAGCATTCTTTTCGATGAGTCTGATAATTTGCTTTAAGGCCCTTTCAATGAGTATCTGAGGAAGTGATTGCTTTTCCCAGGTTTGAAACAGTTTAGTCATTTCATCTTTTAATGAATCGAAAGATTTTAATTGAATGAGGGTGGATAGTTTATTTTCTAAGCTGCTATCAAGTACCGATAAGGTCAAAACCTCTGATGAATCTTCCGCAATGTTCAATAATTGATTTTTGCCCAAAATTAGATGCAGATTCAGTTTCTTTGAAATGTTCATTATCAAGTTTGGAAGAGCTGAAAGCTCAACCGGATTCGAGCAAAATACGGCTGTTAGGGGATGAAAATTCGTTGATAAATGGTTATAAATTACTTTTACAGCCTCCTCAACCCCTGCCGGAGTTATATTTTGTAAATATCCCAGTAAAAGGATAATCGTTTGTTCATTTTTACTGTTTACCAACCAAAATCGGTCTACATCACAAGACTCGGTAATTGAAGGCAATCCAATTGCTTGAATAAAACTCAAGTCTTGTATTGGATAACTATTGCTCAAACAGCCCGTTAAATCCGCACTCCGGATAATGACAGCTGCGAAAAATTTGTAATCAAGGTAGTGAGAGAGTGAATCCGGATCGATTGGGCTGGAGTTCAGTGTACGATATAATAACTCAGTGCTTTTTACGCTATATATTTTCTCCAATTTCAAAGAAAGATTTTGGAAGAGATCGGATATGGATTCGGGGTCGATCGGCTTAAGAAGATAATCAACAACTCCGGATTTTAAGGCTTCTTTCGCGTAATTAAAGTCTTGGTATCCACTGATGATAACCGGAAGGATTTCATCCGGATAGAGTTCATTGATTTTTTTTACTAATAGAATGCCGTCCATTACCGGCATTTTGATATCGGTAAAAATGACATCAGGTTTGGCAAGAGCTATTTTTTTTAAAGCTTCAGCGCCATTATAGGCTTCACCGATAACTTCAAAATGAGTGGAATACTTTTCAATCGCTCTCGTAATATTTCGAATAACCGGTGGCTCATCGTCGACTATGATCACTTTATACATTAAGAATTCCCTCCTTGCCAATTTTGTCAAGGGACCCGCCAATGTTTATACATGCTCCGCCGTTTTCCATATTTTTTAATTCAAAGCGTAATTCGTTACCATATAACAAGAATAATCGGGCAAAAGTGCTAATTAACCCCATTCCTCCAATGGATAATTCGATATCTTTTTGATCGGAGATCAGGTTGGTTGAATAATAATGGATTTTTTCTTTGAGGTTTTCCAGGATATCACCGGCAAAGCCGGAGCCATTATCCATAATGCTTATCTGCCAGCCGTTCTCAATGAAACCGCCTTTGATAATGATTTTCATGGGATCCGGTGAATTTTCAAAGCCATGGGTGATGGAATTTTCAACCAGCGGTTGGATGGTTAACTTGGGAATGGGAAAATCCATGATGGCTTCATCGATATCGATCTGATAGTCAAGACGGTGTTCAAAACGCCGTTTCATCAGGGATAAATAATTTGAAGTATGATTGATTTCTTCCTGTAGGCTAGCCCAGGCTTTTCCGGTTGAAGTTGAATAACGCAAAATTTTTGACAGATTGAGGCAGATGAGTGAAATCTCATTCTGGCCGGCTTCATCCCCCATGTTTCCCAGTATCGTAAGCATATTGTAAAGAAAATGCGGATTGATTTGAGCTTGAAGCGCATCAAAGTGGGCTTTCATTTGGAGGGATTGGGATTTAAATTCCCGTTCAATGGCTTGATTAAGCCGATCTCGCATTTGGCGGAATGCCTGATTGAGTGCTTCAATCTCATTATTTTCATGTTTAATAGGCATCGGTTCGGGCAAGTTGCTGATGGTGATATCTTCCATGGTTCTTTTTAGCTCCCTAAGAGGAGTCGTCAGTTTTTTTGCTAAAATAAAGAAAAAAAACAGGGTAATAAAGATAATGCCTACGCCGATAAAAATTGTAATATTTCTGATCACCAGTAATGGCGCCAATAATTTTTTTT
>WSSedL1CaDRAFT_10001842_pt1 | contig 11668 bp, 5 predicted proteins | sample WetSurSL1Cattail_FD_9464 | JGI IMG/M metagenome (IMG submission 9464)
AGGTGTTACCGTACAAAATGTTTCAGGGACATTTGGTACTGCCCCTAAGATCAGAGTACGTGGTGCCACATCTATATATGGGAGTTCTAAACCTCTTTGGGTTGTCGATGGGGTTGTTATTGAGGATGTTGTTGAAGTTTCAGCTGATCAGTTATCCTCGGGAGATGCAGTTACATTAATTTCATCCGCAATCGCGGGATTAAACGCAGATGATATAGAAAGTTTTCAGATACTTAAAGATGGCTCCGCTACATCTATTTATGGTGCCAGAGCGATGGCTGGGGTAATTGTTGTAACAACAAAGAAAGGGCGTAGTGGAATAAGTCGAATTAGTTATACCGGCGAATTTACAACCAGATTACAACCTAATTACAACCAGTTTAATATATGTAATTCTCAAGAACAAATGGGGATTTATAAAGAAATGGAAGAAAAAGGGTGGTTAGAGATATCAGCACTTGCCTCTTCCAAAAATAAAGGGGTTTATGGAAAGATGTATGATTTGATTGATGCTTACAACGAAACCAGTGGTACTTATGGTCTTGCAAATACCATTGCAGCTAAAAATGCTTATCTTCAACAGGCTGAATTCAGAAATACAGATTGGTTTAATCTTCTTTTTAAAAACTCTGTACTGGAGAATCATTCGCTTAGTGTAAGCACAGGAAGTGATAAAGCAAGATTGTATGCCTCTTTATCTGCAATGTACGATCCCGGTTGGACTTTATCAAGCAATGTAGAACGTTATACTGCCAATGTAAATGCATCGATTAATGCAACAAAAAATCTTGTTGTCAATCTTATTTCTTCCGGATCTTACAGAAAACAAAGAGCTCCGGGAACGCTTAGTCAGGAGGTTGATGTGGTAAGTGGAGAAGTAAAAAGAAACTTCGATATTAATCCATTTAGTTATGCTATAAATGCTTCGCGAACACTTGACCCGAATGAAACTTACACAAGAAATTATTCTGATTTTAATATTTTTGATGAACTTGAAAATAATTATATTGATTTGAATATTACAGATGTAAAATTTCAAACTGAATTGAACTGGAAACCTATCAAGGGGTTGGAAATAACTGGATTGGCTGCATTGCGCTATCAGTCAACAGCTCAAGATCATATTGTTACAACTAACTCTAATCAGGCAAACGCATATCGCGCTGGAATAACTCCTGAAGATGCAATCATTCGCGAAGCAAATACTTTTCTGTATACAGATCCTGATGTTGATAACGCTCAGCCTGAAACAATATTACCTGAAGGGGGAATAAAGTTTCGTAATGATTATAGTGTAAAACAGATCGACTTTAGAGGAACGGCTTCATATAATACAGCTTTTGGGGAGAGCCAAGAATATATAATGAATCTTTTTGGTGGAATCGAAACTAATCAGACAGACAGAAATGCTTTATATGAAGAATTATGGGGCTGGGACGGTGGCAATGTGGCTAATCCGAGTTATCTCCTTTTTAAACAAAAAGCGGAAGAAAACTCAGTCTATTATTCAGATAGTTGGACATATGGTCGAAGTATTGCGTATTTTTCTTCGGAAACTTTTTCTTATGAAGGGAAATATATTTTGAGTCTTACCGGCAGATATGAAGGTACTAATAAATTAGGGAAATCAAGGCAATCCAGATGGCTACCTACGTGGAATATCGGTTTAGCTTGGAATGCTCATGAAGAAACGTTTTTCAAAACTCTGACACCTGTTTTATCTCATCTAACATTAAAAACTTCTTATAGTCTCACAGCCGATAGGGGTCCTTCATGGGTTTCAAACGCGGATCCTATTTTCTTGTCTTATTCTCAATGGCGTCCAACATCTTCAACAAAAGAAACCGGATATAGAATTGATCAAATTGGAAACACCGAGCTTACGTATGAAAAGAAACTGGAACTTAACTTTGGTGCTGATATTGGATTTCTTAATAATAGAATCAATCTTACTCCGGAAATTTATTTTAGAGATAATTTCGATTTGATAGGGATGATTTATACAGAAGGAGTCGGAGGACAAATTGGAAAATGGGCTAATGTTGCTACCATGAAATCAGGTGGACTTGAAATAACGCTATCAACAAAAAATATTGAAAAGAAAGATTTTAGCTGGACAACTGATTTTACTTTATCGAAAACTCATAATGTAATTACGAATCTTAAATCGCGCTCTAATGTTATTGAGTTAATAACAGGTTCGGGATATCCATTGGAGGGATACCCCGTCAGAGCATTATTTTCTATACCTTTTGTAGGTCTTAACGAAGAAGGCTTACCGACATTTATTAATCAGGACGGAGAAGTAACTGTAACAGATATTAATTTTCAGGAATTTGAGAATATAGGATTTCTTAAATATGAAGGGCCTTCGGATCCAACGTTAACAGGTGGTTTGGGAAACTTGTTTAATTATAAAAATTTCAGACTTAATATATTTATAACATATTCATTTGGTAATGTAGTAAGGCTTGATCCTGTTTTCAGTGCTTCATATTCAGATATGTCGGCACTCCCAAAAGAATTTAAAAACAGATGGGTGTTGCCCGGAGATGAAAACTACACTAATATTCCTGTTATTGCGAGTAAAAGACAATATGCCAATTATGGAAGCGAATTAGCTTATGCATATAATGCATATAATTATTCTACTGTACGAATCGCTGATGGTAGTTTTGTTCGTATGAAGGAAATTTCTTTAGCATACGATTTTCCTAAAAAAATAATCAATAATTTTAAAATTAGCGATTTGCAAATAAAATTACAAGGAACTAATTTATTTCTTTTGTATGCAGATAAAAAACTTAATGGACAAGATCCTGAATTTATGAATAGTGGTGGTGTGGCATCTCCTATCGCCAAACAGTACACATTGACTCTTAGATTAGGGATTTAATTAAAAATGAGAATCGTGAATATGAAGAAAAAAATTATATATACAATACTAATTTTTAATGTATTGGTTTTTACAGCTTGTGATGATTTTCTGGATAAATCGCCAGATAGTCGTGTTGAAATTGATAGCCCCGAAAAAATTACCAAATTATTAGTGAGCGGATATTCTGATGGGAATTATGGCGTTCTTAATGAATTAAGTAGCGACAATATGGTAGATAATAATTCTCCTGATGACAGTAATAACGGTGCTTATTATAACTTAAGTTCTTGGGAAAAAATGCATGATGAAATATATGCGTGGCAGGATGCCGTATCATCTACAGAACAAGATTCACCTTCTGCAGTTTGGAATGGTTGCTATAATGCAATTGCAGTTGCTAATGAAGCTTTGGCAAGAATAAAGGAATTCGAAGACGAAGGACGTGGAGATGAAGTTTCTGCTCAAAAGGGTGAAGCTTTATTAATAAGAGCTTATCATCATTTTATTTTAGTAAATGAATTTTGTCAGGCGTACAAAAACGATGAATTAAGCAAAAATGATTCTGGAGTGCCCTATATGACAGAGCCTGAAACAGAGGTGCTTGTTAAATACAATCGTTCTAATGTTACTGACACATATGATAAAATTGAAGAAGATTTGCTTGCTGGGATAAAATTAATTGATGATGGTAGCTATACAGTTCCGAAATATCATTTTAACAAACAAGCGGCCAACGCTTTTGCTGCAAGATTTTATCTGTTTAAACGCGATTATGAAAACGTGGTGAAATACGCAACAATTGCGCTTGGCGACAATCCTGCAGATTATATGAGTAAATTCTGGAATGAAGATCAGTCAACCACTACAGCACTCGGATATGGTTGGATTGATGCAACTTCAGCAAATAATTTTATGTTGATTCCTACTTCTTCGTGGTTATCCAGAATGATGAATACCCGTTACGGTTGTAATAGAGAAGCTTCTAAAGGAACTATATACGGAAAAGGTCCAACATGGCAAAGTTATAATTTTAATCCATGCTATAGTGGCCGACTGTATTTGAGAAGCTCACAAGAATATGGGCTATTCTTTTTAGCTCAATGTTACGAGTTTTTTGAATATACAGATAAAATTGCCGGAATCGGATATGGGCATATTATAAGATCAGAATTTACCGGAGAAGAAACTTTACTTTGTCGTGCCGAAGCCTATGTTTATTTAAATCAGATAAGTGCTGCAATAGCTGATCTGAAGATATTTGATGATTCAAGAAAAAGAGATGGATATGATGCGTATACGAATTTAACCGAGAGTGTAATTAGAAGTTTTTATACAAACTCAAATACATTATTTGTACAAACATTTAATACAACTTTGATGTCACCGGATTTTATTGTATCAAGTACGCAAAAACCTATTATAGATTGTGTCTTACATTTTAGGCGTTTACATACAATTCATAATGGAATGAGATGGTTTGATTTGAAAAGATATGGAATTGAAATTACGCATAAGATAGGTAAGTATACCGTAGATGTTTTAACCTGGGATGATCCCCGAAGAGCTTTACAGATACCTGCTGAAGTAATAGCCGCTGGATTCTCTCCTAATTACAGAGAGAGCACTTCTGATAACTCGACAATAACAAAAGCAAGTGAATCATTACAAGATTAATTTTCAACTAACAGCATTATGAAAAGTAAATTATCAAAAATTATAATTGCATTAGTAGTATGTACAATCTTTTTTTCGTGTCAGGAAGAAGAGTTAGGTACTTCAATATTTGATACGACGGAAGAAACTTTAGACTCAACCTCTTATACTTATGCATTTGATAGTTATTTAGAAAGAAACTTCAGAGTTCCCTATAATTTGACATTTTCATATAAATTGAGAGATGTTGCCGCTGATATGGATTACAACTTAGTTCCATCTTCATTGGAAAATTCTGAGAAATTAGCAGTTCTGGTCAAATATTTATGGTTCGATGTCTATGCGAAAGTAGTCGATTCTACATTTTTAAAAAAGTACGGACCAAGAATGATTCATCTCATTGGTTCTCCTGCATATAACCCTATCAGTGGAACAATAATATTAGGGCTTGCAGAAGGCGGAATTAAAATCAGCTTGTACAGAGTAAACAGTATAGATACGAGTAATCCTGACATGCTGAATGAATATTATTTTAAAACAATGCATCACGAGTTTGCGCATATCTTACATCAAACTAAAACCTATCCGGCTGATTTTAATCTTATCTCGTATAAATATTATGATCCGTATGCTTGGCAGGATAGAACTACTCAGGAGGCAGCCTCACTTGGCTTTGCAAGCCCTTACGGAAGTTCAGCTACACGAGAAGATTTTGTTGAAATTATAGCTAATTACATAGTAAAAACAGATGCTCAGTGGGCAACATTGTTAGATTATGCTTCAAAAGGATGGGCTGTAAACACATCGGGTACTGTTTATGAAACTACTGATACTGACGGTGTCGATGGTCGAGCTACAATAATTACAAAACTTGGAATTTGTCGTACATGGTTGAAAGACTCATGGAATATAAACATAGATTCTTTAAGAACTGAGGTGCAATATCGTCAAGCGAGGATTGATATGGATTCACTTTTATCTGAAATAAAATGATATTATAAATTAAAAGTAATGAAATCAAAATGAAGTCAAGGTTTTTATATTCGATATATCTATTATCTCTTTTGGTTGCCATAATAAGTAGCTTTAGCAGTTGTAAGTTTGAAGAAGAAGATATTTTTACTGATTCTCCAGCAATAAGAATGGAGAAAGCACTTGTTTCTTATAAAGATATTTTGTGTGCAGCTCCTAATGGCTGGGTAATGGAATATTTTCCAACATCAAGTACTGAAGGATATACTTTTTTAATGAAATTTAGTGAGTCATCGGCCGTTACTATTGCTGCTAAAAATCAATATATTAGCAATACGTATAAAACTGAAACAAGTGTTTATGAGTTAACCGGTGATGATGGACCTGTGCTCTCGTTTAATTCTTATAATCAAATATTTCATTTGTTCTCAAATCCTGTAGATCCTGAAGGTAGCACTGATCTTGATGGATATGGGCTTCAGGGAGATTATGAATTTGTTATTGTAAGTGCCGATTCAAATACTGTCAGACTTAAAGGTAAAAAACGTTCTACCGATATTTATCTCAGAAGACTTGACTCAAATCAGTCGTGGCCGGAATATTTTGCAAAAATAGCAAAAATCAATGCTAGTATATTCAGTAGTAATGTAGATACTCTAAAACTTCATTGTAACACGGATATCTTCTCGGCTTATGATGGTATTTCACATATATTTTCAATTCTTGAACAAGGAGGTGATCCTGTAACTGATGCCGATTTAGTGCCCTTTATTATCACTCCTGAGGGTTTGCGTTTTCATTCTGTTTACACGTATAATGACAATGCATTTCAAAATTTCAAATTTAATTCTGATAGTACAAAATTAATTAGTGAAGAGAATTCGGCAGTCTATTTTACAGGTCCTGAGTTAAGTCCTTATCTTAAACTAAGTTCTTCTACATGGAAAATGGATACGGTAAAAATGAGTAATAATTTTAAAAGTAGACTTAAAAGCTTGGCTTCGGCTATGAAAATTGCATACCCAAGCAGAAGTTTTGAATATTTTGGAATATCGTATAAGTCTACATATTTAAATACTTTTGTTTTTAAAATTACGAATGCAGAAGCTGCATATAGAATTGATTTTACAGTTATAAACAATAGTACTATCAATATATCTCTCCCTACAGAGCTTTCAAATTTATATGATAACAATGGTAAGACATTCTATAACAAAACGAGTGAAGTCGCTACTACTTTATCGTACTTTGCCGGAGAATATACTGTAACGACCGAAACTCCTTTTGTTATAAATAGAGTAAGATATGAACGAACTAATAACTCGAACGAGTATTTTGAAATATATAGATAATTATATTATTAACATTTAATTTTTTTGAATATGAAACAAATTCTACTTTTTACATTGATTATTGCTCTCAATTTGTTTAGTGCGAGAGTGGGTGCATTTGAAAAAAAAGCAAACAGAAGTGTAACTACAAGTACGCTTTTAAATTCACAGGTTAAACAATATGAAAACAAAGATGTTAGTCTCAGTAAAGCTCCGAGTAATGAGGTTCAGGTTGCTCGGGTAACTACTGCTACAACAACAAAACCAGGAGTAAGTTATAAAGTTCCTCAAGGAACACTTTTTTATGGTTTATCTAATGACTATTATGGATATAATTCTACCTTTGCAGTAGCAAGTCCGTATGTTAATTGGACTTTTACTAACACATCAACCGACATTCCAAATACCACATTTAATTGGTCTCTTTATGAGTATAGCAGCACTTCTAGTGCTTATATTGCTAGTACAAAAACATTAAATACATCTGATAGTAATTTATCTTTTGATGTTACTACTGAAAGTTTTTATAATCCCACACTTGTAGGAAGCGCTAGTGGATTATCTGATTCAACATTTATTTTTGGAAAATTGTACTCGGCAAAATCTTATGTAAGTTATATTGATGCAGGGGGAGCATCTTACAATAATGGAACAAGGACTTTCCACTTCACAAACTATTTGAAAGATTTAAGTAGAACTGCCTGGATTTTTGATACTAATGATTTTGCATTTGGAACAGGAACTCAGGGGACAGATGCGGTAGTTGCTTATTATGAAAAGCCTCAAACTACTTTGTATTTTGAAGGTGCTAATTTTTTCCTTGGAACTTTTTCTGCTCCTATAGGTGCCACTTTCACACTTAGAATCATTACTGTTGATGATAGTTCAGGTAGTCTTGCCATGAAAGATACAGTTGCTACTTCGTATGCTACAACGGCAGATGTCGACACTATAACATTTACTAGTGGAACCAAAGCTTATACTATGCCTTTTACTTCTTTAGTTACTGTGGATGCTGATGGGCTTGAAACAGAGCTTGCATATCTTGAGCTTGATGACCCTTTTGTTTTAGAAGTTAGTTGGAATAATGAAAGTAATTTGAATTTAGGATTCTTCACCACTTATTATGATGGAAAATATGGTGATCTTGCTTTTTATGACAATCATGCTTTCATATATGCTCCTTATGCAAATAATAATAATGAAAGAACTCTATTGTCATATTCATGGAATGCAACTTTAGTAACATCTCTTACAAATGCAGCTTATACTTATTTGGTTTCGGACGCAGATACAATTAACTTTGCAGGCACTGGAGGAAATTCTTCTTTTACGTTGGTTCCTTATTATAATGGAGTCTGGATAAATGAAGATCTTCCATCTTGGATTTCTGCTGCTGAAACAACGCATTATGTGAGTGGGAATTGGGGTACTGACATAACTTTAACTGCTGAGGCTTTACCAGAAGGAGTTTCATCTCGATCAGCTGATATAACTTTTAAAACATGGGGGGCAAAAAAGGTTATTCATATAAATCAAGATATATCTACAGGGGCTAGTAATCCTGAAACAGTGTCAGTTTATGTGGCAAAAGTACCAGATTATTTTGAAATCAAGAATGCAAATAATTATAATTCTGTAGATTTAATAACTATGACTGGTCAGGTTATAAATCATTATTCTATATCTGCTTCAGGTAATATTAATATACCTACATCATCACTCGAAAACGGAATATATTTGCTAAAATTTGTTGGAAATAAATCGGAAGTTATCAAGGTTATTAAATAAAATCTGATATAAAATACTATATTGAGAGTATTAATTATTAAAAGTACCTTAATGCATTTCATTAAGGTACTTTTTAATCCAAAAATATAAAATTGAAGAATAATATAACTAATATACACAAAATCTACATAGTTATAATATTATTTATAACTATAAGCTTTTATATAAAAGCAATACAGGCTTATCGTAATCCAATAAATGTTTTTCAACCCGATGGACAAAAAATTACCATATTACTTCATGGGGATGAAAATTTCCATTATCGGACAACAAGTGATGGTTATCTGATTGCTCAGGATGAGAAAGGTTATTTTAATTATGCCGAAGTTGGTGACGATGGGAGTATTTTATCTCTAAATATTCAGGTTAGTTCTGCTAATCAAAAAACTCAAAAAGAGCAAGAATTATTATCAAATTTGACTCCTGTTACAACTGCCGATTTTATTCTGTCAAAATCCAAGATTCAAAAGGCAAAATCTACAACGACAAGCGAACTTAAAGAGACTGGTTTCCCATTAAGTGGAGTCCCCAAATCATTAGTTATTCTGGTAAATTTTTCAGATAAAAATTTTAATAATGATCAAACTGCGTTTACCAATCTGTTGAATCAGCAAGGATACTCAACCAATGGGGGAACAGGGTCTGCACGCGACTATTTCAGCCAAAATTCATTAGGAAAATTTGACCCTCAATTTAATGTGGTTGGTCCATATACATTACCCAATAATATCGCTTACTACGGTGGAAATGATGCTTCTGGAAATGACAAAAATCCCCGTCAGATGGTAATAGATGCTTGTACTCTTGCAGATTCAGCTGGGGTAGATTTTACGCAATATGATACAGACAATGATGGCTTTGTTGATAATATTTTTGTCTACTATGCCGGTTATAATGAAGCCGAAGGAGCTTCTGTAAATACAATATGGCCTCACAGGTGGACATTGGCAAGTTATAACACTAAATTTGATGGTAAAATCATCTACGATTATGCTTGTACTTCGGAATTAAAAGGAATTTCAGGAGTTAATATGTGTGGTATTGGAACTTTTGTTCATGAGTTTGGACATGTATTAGGATTACCTGATTTTTATGCAACTAATTCAGCAACTCATCATACTCTATACTCTTGGGATGTAATGGACTATGGTCCCTACAATAATAGTGGCAGAACACCTCCTAATTATTCAAGCTACGAAAGGTTTTTTTTAGGTTGGTTAACCCCCACCGAAATTAAGTCTCCAGTAAATATTAGTCTGGATACTTTATCACATTCCAATCAGGCATATCTTATTTCGCAAACCGGAAGTCACAATTTGAATGGGGAAAACCCAAACCCAATTGAATTTTTTATGCTTGAAAACAGACAAAAATCAGGTTGGGATAAATATTTGTCTGGTCACGGATTACTTATTACTCATATTTATTATAATTCGAATACATGGAACAGTAATACAGTGAACAATACTTCAACAGCAATGGGTGTCGATATTATTGAAGCCGATGGAATTGCTACTGATGCTTCTTGTAGTGGTGATGTTTTTCCCGGCACTTCAAAAGTTACAAGTTATACTCCTATATTGAGAGCCGGAGTTGATATCGGAAAGCCCATTACGGTAATTACTGAAACAAATGGCGTTATTACATTTAAATTTAAGGGAGGTGAATTCCCTGTGGATAAAGCTCCTGTGGCAACAGACGCAACAAATATAACTCAAACGTCTTTTACTGCAACATGGAATGCTGTGGAGTATGCTGATAAATATTTGTTAGATGTGTTTATGATAAACGAAACTGATACAACCTATCTTACAGGTTATCAACAAAAAGATGTAGGAAGTGTAACCTCTTTTTCATTGACAGGCCTGACTTCCGGATCAACATATTATTATCGCTTGAAAGCAACGAGTGATACGATTAAGACTATATATTCCAATGTTATCAGTGTAAGGACACTTGAATATACTTTTGACATGTTGAAGCCTGTATCATTGGCAGCTTCTGATATTACGTCATCATCATTTACGGCCAACTGGACTCAAATGGATGATGCCACAGAGTATATTATTAACGCATATACAAAAAAACAAGGTACTACAAGCTCAGATAGTTTATTTGAATTTGCAACTTTCCCTGACAATTGGTCAAAAAATTTCATATTAACTTATACTAGTAGCGGAATGTATGGTAATGAATCACCAGCATTACGTATGTCGACTCAATATGATTATGTTCAAACAAATGTTTTTGATGAAGCAATATTGGGGCTAAAGTTCTGGTATAGAGGCGCTGGTGTACATGGTTCGAATTATTTACAGATATATACATCGATTGATGGCGTTACTTGGAGCTTGATAAAAGAAATCTCATCTTTAAAAAATACAGCTCAAACAGTAAGTGTAACGTTGGAGGAACTGGGGCTGTGCTATGCAGTTAAAATTGTATACCAAAAATCAGGTTCAGGAGATATTGCTTTGGATGACATGGTTTTGAGTTTTATTAATTTAGATAAAGAAGTGATAGAACCTTACAATAATTATTCTGTGGGAAATCAATTATCTTATAGAATTAACAATCTTCTTCCTGAAACAACCTATTATTATAATGTAATCGCGTCTAATGGTTCGGTATTAAGTAAAATTTCTGAAGAGGTTGAAGTAAAAACCGATCTTTCAGATGCAAATGCACTTCAGCAGACATCGGATGGTTCTAATTATAAAATATTCATCAAGAAGAACCAAATTTATGTTTCTACTCATGATAATTCAAAAAAAGCAGTTTTTGTTATAAATATTGCAGGACAGGTTTTATATAATCAAATGATCGGTGAGTCAGATTTTTCAATTAGTCTTGATCAATATGGAATATATTTTCTAAAAATAAATAATCATATAACTAAAATAGTTTTGTAGTAAAAGTATTTTATAGTTACTATGTAAACCCGTAGTGCATTTAGACTACAAGTGATTTAATATTGTTTATATTTCTATTTAATAATTTGTTTATCATTTGAATAACTGTCAAAGCAGTGATTTTAGATAAA
>WSSedL1CaDRAFT_10001845_pt1 | contig 11648 bp, 15 predicted proteins | sample WetSurSL1Cattail_FD_9464 | JGI IMG/M metagenome (IMG submission 9464)
CGCTGTATCGAGGCGGGAATGAACGACTTTATTTCCAAGCCAGTCGATCCCGATCTGCTGTTCAATACGCTACTCAAGTGGTTAAGCCAGACTCCTTCGCCTGGGTATGACCGCCAATCGGTGCCTGCTTGCTGAGTTTTCCGGTATCGATGCTGACTCGGTCAAGTCCGACAGCCTTCTGCGGCTTGTTCGCCATGTTTCCCTGACTGTCAGCTTTGTTGCAGCCCTCATGGCGTAGTCGTCAGGCTGACCTGGGCAACTCGCTGTCCTTCACATTCCCCGCCGCTTCAGGCGCAGCGTTCAATTTCCCGGCGGATCAGGATGCCGCTGCCCAGCGCGTCCATCGCCGCTTCGCGGCAGCCCAGCGCCCGGAAATGGCGGCGGAAGCGGCTCTCGTCGCGCAGCACCAGGGCGGCGGGCTGGTCATCGTTGCCGCTGAAATAGGCGAGGCCGGCGCTATCGAGCAGGCTGGCCATCTGTTCAGGATCGGCGTCGGATTGTTTATATTCCGCTTCCGACATGGCAAACAGCCAGGCAGCGGCGTGCACGCTGATGCTGGGGGCAAGTTCGAAGTCGAGCAGGGCCTGGACGGCCTCCGGGCCGCGGCGCCGGTAATCGGCAAGCTGGATGATTTCTGACATGCGCCAAGTATACGAAAACTTTCGCTTGAAGCGGAACCGCAGCTTGGCACGCTCTGCGCGGCACCGTGTCGAATGTTGGGCTGGCTGGCATTTCTCCGGCCGGGAACAATTGTCGAGGCGCCGCGGTCCCATTCCCTGATGAGAAATTGTTGCGCCGGCGCTTGCCAGCTTGCCGTAGCGATGTTTCCAATGGGCTGGCAGGCGAGGCGGGAATGGACAAGAGCAGGCTGGAAGCCTTCAGCGACGGGGTGATCGCCATCATCATCACGATCATGGTCCTCGAACTCAAGGTCCCGCATGGTGAAAGTATCGAGGCGCTGCAGCCCCTGCTGCCGGTGTTTTTGAGCTATGTGCTGAGCTTCGTCTATGTCGGCATCTACTGGAATAACCATCATCACATGCTGCAGACCTGTGACCACGTGACAGGGCCGATGCTCTGGGCCAATCTGCATTTGCTGTTCTGGCTCTCGCTGTTTCCCTTTGCTACCGGCTGGATGGGTGAAAATCACTTCGCGGCCGGACCGTCGGCGCTCTATGGCCTGGTGCTGCTGATGGCGGCGCTGGCCTACCGGATCCTGCAGCAGTCCATCATCGCTTCGCAGGGGGGCAATTCGCTGCTGCAGCAGGCGATCGGTCAGGACTGGAAGGGCAAGGCGTCGCCGCTCATTTATGCTCTTGCTGCCAGCGCCGCCTTCTGGTCGCCGCTGCTGGCCCAGGCTTTATATGTTCTGGTTGCCCTGGCCTGGCTGGTTCCGGATCGCCGTATCGAGCGCACGATTGGTGCCCCTGAACGATGATCGACCCAGGTGGCGGAATTCCATAAGTCAGGAACTTTCTCTGGCCAGCACTGGCCGAACTGCTACCCGGTTTTGCTTGAGCCGGAAATGCTGCGCTTCTGAAGGAGGTGCAATGAAACGTGAAAACGATTTTTTCTTCGAGGAATGGGCATTTCTCGCACGGGTCGATCCGGAAGCCTTCGAACAACGCCGCCGGGTTGTCATTGCCGGGTTTCTCGCGACTTCGCTGCGCCCGCGCGCTCTTGGTGAAGCGCTGCAGGCCCGGATTGACCTGGCAAGAGGGCGCGCCGCCGAGCCGCTGGAAGCCCTGTTGACCATTGCCTTGATGCTGCACGCGGAATTGGGCCGGCTTGGCGAAAAACTGCATGCTCTTTATGCGGAGCTGGACGGGCCCCTTGTCAGCGAAAAACCCTTTGCTGCGGTAGCGTCGCCGTTGCCGGTTACCCGGAGCTCAGGCGATGCCGGACATCTCGAACACTGATGATCGCGAGCTGGTCCTGACGCGTCTGATCGATGCCTCGCGCGCCAAGCTGTTTCGTTGCTGGACCGAGCCAGCGCTGATCGTGCAGTGGTTTACGCCGCCACCCTGGCGGACCATCCACGCCGAGACCGATGTTCGCCCCGGCGGCGGCAGCTATATCTTGATGCAAGGGCCGGATGGCGAGGAGGTGCCGAATCGCGGCGTCTATCTCGAAGTGATTCCGAACCAGCGCCTGGTCTTCACCGATGCCTACACCACAGCCTGGGAGCCGGCGGCCAAGCCGTTCTTTACGGCGATCCTCAGCTTTGCCGACGAGGCCGGCAAAACCCGCTACACGGTCCAGGCTCGCCACTGGACGATGGCTGATCGCGAGGCGCACGAAAGGATGGGTTTTCACTCCGGCTGGGGTGTTGCCACCGACCAGTTGGCGGCGCTGGCTGCCCGGCTTTGAGATTTATTCAGTGCATCCTTAGCGACCGCCCGCCTTCCAGGTGGCGACGCAGTTTTGCCGGAAGTACTTGAGCGCCCGTTCCATGTAGCTGTCCGGCATTTGCGGGTCGTTGTCGGCGAGGTGGATTTCGGCGTCCGGCTTGAGATCCTGCAGCCACATGTTCTTGAGGTCGTCGCGCTGCTCGAAAGGTGCCTGCTCGTCGATGAAGGCGAGCACGGCGGCGCTGTCGAAGCCCTTGCTGCGGAAGGACTGGATGATGCTTTTGGCGTCCTTGAGCAGGGCGCTCGCCTTGGCCGGGTGGCCGGTGGCGACATTGAGGAAAATGGTCGCCAGGACGGCCGGGTCGTCGGCGTCGCCCTTGGTGATGCGCACCCACTCTTTGGCCACCAGCTTGTCGTAGGCGACGACGTCCTCTTCCGGCATGTCGCGCAGAAAGAAGGCGCCCTGGGCTTCGGTGTGGAGAATTTCATCGGCCGATTTGCTGCTCGCCAGCAGGCGGGGCAGGGTGGTTTCGATGAAGTCCTGCATGGCCTGCCGGGTCAGCGTGGCGAAGGCTTCCGGCGCGTTGCGCAGGAAAGTTTCCAGTATCGCGGGCGGGGCCTTGAAGGATTTCTTGCGCAGACTCGCCAGCAAGGCGACGAACTGGCTTTTCGAGGGGATTTCCAGGGTTTTCGGGCCGACGTGGAGAACCAGCATGGCCGAGCGAATCACTTCTTCGGCGCTGTAGCCTTCGTAGTCGTCCGCCGTGGCCGCGAGTTGCCGGGCCAGCCAGCGCGCGAAATCGATATTCAACTGGTTGGCCTGGCATTGCCGGACCTGCTCGCGGTAGCCGGCCAGGCTCAGCGGGAAGGCAAAGCTGCGCTCATTGACGAAAAATTTCTGCGCCGTCGCATCGGCCGGGCGCGGGTGCAGGCTGGTTTCGCCCGGCATGGCGTGCAGGCGCTTGAGCATTTCCGAGCCGCCGCGCGAATGCGACAGAAACGTGTTGTCGCGCAGCGAGATGGCGGCGGCGCGCAGGTCGCCGTTGCTGCTGTCTTCAAGGAACAGGCTGACCAGGTTGACCAGGCGGGTGACCGCAGTTTCGAGGTCGGTGCGCAGGTAGGCCGTGCCGAAATGGTCGGCGATCTGGACGATGCCCTTGGGCGCATCGGCTTGCATGCGGCCGATGTCGTCGGCCTTGAGCAGGCCCATGTCGAGCCCGTAGCGCACGGCCTTGTCGAAGAACGGGCCGTGGTCGGCAATGGCAACGGATGTGTTCACTTGAGCCTTCCCTTACAGTGCCGATTCCTCGTCGTCCGCCGCCTGGGCCGGGCGGGGGCTGCTCGTTGCGGCGGGCGCTTCCTCGATATCGACGATGCGCTTGGCCAGGCGGTCGCGCAGCGTGATGACGATCTGTTCGAAGATGTCGGACAGCTCGTAGCGCAGCACCCAGGCGGTTTCCATCCAGTCGTGGTCGGCAATGTCGCCGCGCGCCACCTTGGGGCGCGAGCCGGTGATCGAGTTGCCTTCGTGCAGGGCTTCGTCGAGTTCGTCGATCTTTTCGTTGAGCCAGGAGATCGAGCGCGCCTCGATGCCGCCATCCATGTGGTAATCGTCGGAGAAGTCGCCGGACATGGCGAAGGCCAGCAATTCGTCGTCGCGTTCGCCGAAGTAATTGGCCAGCACTTCGTAGCCGCCCTCGATCTCGCCGATGGCTTCGAGATACTCGGCGCACAGCTCGGGTTCGCGGAAGAGTACGGCATTCATCATGCCGTGCAGCGCGGCATGGGTCTGGTCGCGGTAGCGGACTTCGAGGATGACGGCGCGGGCGAACTGATCCGGCGTGACCAGCATGTTGACCACCGACTGCTTCGAGCCGTCGAAGCTGCGCATAATGGCCAGCAGATCCTTGGGCGGAACATCGTCGAGCAGGGTGACCAGGGCCTCGTCGCCCTCGGTGTCGGCAATGCTGGTCAGCGCGGTTTCGGCGCCCTTCACGTCGCCGGCCAGGATGAGCTGGGATGTCTTGATTACGACGGGATGTGTCATGTCAGGCCTTCTTCAATGAACGATTTCTCGGGGTGTTTCGCGCTTCAGGACTTGTTGGAATCGAAGCCCTGGTCGGCCAGCCAGTCGTCGCCGGCTTCGCCGAGGTCACGATCCTCGTCGTCGTCGCTGTCGGACTCATTCTTTTCCTCGTCTTCGCTGTCGTCAGCCTTGACCGGGGCTGCATGGTCGAACTGGCGGATGAATTCCAGGCCGGCCACGGTGACCATGAAGTTTTCACCGGCGCTTTCGCCGAGCACGGCGTCGACCAACGGGCGGGCCCAGCTGGCGAAACTGATGGTTGCGGCGAGCGATTCCCAGCTCGGGAAATCGCCGTCGTCCGGTTCGCACTGGATGGCGGCGATCATCGCCTGCGGATTGTCGAAGGAGAGGCCGTCGTAGAACACCGGCACGACCATTTCCGGGCTGAATTCGATCATCGGCAGGATGGCCTTGAGTTCCTGGCGCTTTTCGGCCAGGCGGGCCTTGAGCGCCGACTTGCCTTCGGAGTCGCTGAGCAGGTCCTGAATCTCGGCATCGTAGGCCGAGGCGAGCTCGGCAAAGTAATAGGATTGTTTCATTTCTGCAGGTTTCCCAGGTAATTGCTCCAGATTTCCCGGGCTACTGCCAGCGGGTCATCGATCAGGCTGCTGCGCCGGGTTTCATCGTAGACCTTGCGGCGCTCGCTATCGCTCAATGTTTCGTAGGCTTCCTGGACGGCCCTGAACTTGCTGGCGGCATCCGGCTCCGGATTGCGGTCCGGGTGGAACTGCGCCGCCTTTCGCCGGTAGGCCGTCTTGATGGTGTCCGTGGTCGCATCGGGCGAGATGCCGAGCAGTCCGTAATAGTCTTTCATGGGCTTTGTCGTTTGTTCAGGCGGCTTCGCGCACCCGTTTGGCTTCTTCAAGCAGGTAGCGCTGGTAGTCTTCCAGGTCGCCGTCGAAGGGTGCGACGCCACCCTTGGAAACCAGCCAGAATTCGTCGCAGACCGAGCGCAGCATGGCGCGGTCGTGGCTGACCAGCATCACCGTGCCTTCGAATTCGTTGAGGGCGACGGCCAGGGCTTCGCGGGTGTTGAGGTCGAGGTGGTTGGTCGGTTCGTCAAGGAGCAGCAGGTTGGGGCGTTGCCAGACGATCATGCACAGCACCAGCCGCGCCTTTTCGCCGCCGCTCATGGTGCCGACCGGCTGCCTGACCATCTCGCCGCCGAAATTGAAGGTGCCGAGGAAATTGCGCAGTTCCTGCTCGCGCCCCGGCACGTTGCTGCGGCCGGCGGCGATCGCCTCCTTGGCGAGGCGCACCATGTGTTCGAGCGGCGTGTCCTGCGGCCGCAGCACGTCGAGTTCCTGCTGCGCGAAATAGCCGATGTTGAGGCCCTTGCCTTCGGTGACGTCGCCGGCAATCGCCTGCAGGTCGCGGGCGATGGTTTTGACCAGGGTCGATTTGCCCTGGCCGTTGGCGCCGAGGATGCCGATGCGCTGGCCGGCCATCACCGAACGGTTGATGTTGCGCACGATGGTGGTCGGCGGCGTGCCGGCCGGCGCATCTTCGCCCGGCGCGTAGCCGATGCTGACATCCATCATCGAGAGCATCGGGTTGGGCAGGTTCTGCGGTTCCTGGAACTCGAAGGTGAATTCGGCATCGGCCAGCACCGGCGCGATCTTCTCCATGCGCTCCAGTGCCTTGACCCGGCTCTGCGCCTGCTTGGCCTTGCTCGCCTTGGCCTTGAAGCGGTTGATGAAGGACTGCAGGTGGGCGATCTTGTCGGCCTGCTTGGCCATCGCCGCTTGTTGCAGCAGCATCTGCTCGGCGCGCATGTCTTCGAACTTGCTGTAGTTGCCGCCGTAGCGGACCAGTTTGGCGTTGTCGATGTGGAGCGTGACGCCGGTGATGGCGTCGAGGAATTCGCGGTCGTGGCTGATCATGATCAGCGTGCCCGGATAGCGCTTGAGCCAGGCTTCGAGCCAGACGAGAGCATCAAGGTCCAAGTGATTGGTCGGCTCGTCGAGCAACAGGATGTCGGACGGGCACATCAGGGCACGCGCCAGTTGCAGGCGCATGCGCCAACCGCCGGAGAAGCTGTCGACCGGGTTGTGCAGTTCGGAAACCTTGAAGCCGAGGCCGAGGATCAGCGACTGGGCGCGCGCCTCGGCGTCATGTTCACCAGCATCGTTGAGCGCCATGTAGGCTTCGGCCATGCGCATGCCGTCGTCGCTGGCTTCGGCTTCGAAAACTTCGTTGCGCGCGGCGAGCAGGGGCGTGTCGCCGTCGATGACGAAATCGGTCGCGCTCTGGTCGGTTTCCGGCATGTCCTGCGCCACCTGGCCCATCCGCCATTGCTTGGGAATGGAGTAGTCGCCGCCGTCTTCGTGCAGCGTGCCGTTCAACAGGGCGAACAGCGTCGATTTGCCGGCGCCATTGCGGCCGACCAGACCGACTTTTTCACCGGGATTGATGGTGACCGAGGTCTTGTCGAGCAGCACCTTGGAACTGCGGCGCAGGGTAACGTTCTTGAGGATGATCATGAGCGGAAATTTCGGGGAGGACGCGCATGATAGCCAGCCGGGGCCGGCCCGGCCATGACTATTTCGCCGGAGGGGTCTCTCGGTCGGCCTTGCTGTTGCGCCGCAACATATACAGGTACAGGGATTCGACCCGTTCGCGGGCCCATGGCGTGCGGCGTAGAAATTTCAGGCTCGAGGCCAGGCTGGGGTCGTGCGTGAAGCAGCGGATGTCGATCTCGCGCCCGAGTTCCTCCCAGCCGTAGTGGGCCTGCAGTTCCTTGATGATGGTTTCGAGGGTGAGGCCGTGCAGCGGGTTGTTGGCTTGGCTTTGCGTCATGCGGGTTTGTAAGGGCGGCTGGATGTTGTCCATCATGATAATGCGTCGGCGGCCAGCGGCCGCTAAATTTGCGCTTGACGCAGTGCACAATATTCCTTCAGAATCAGTCCATGCTTATCGCCAAATCCGCTTTCCCGATGTCCGCCTGCCGCCGCGCCCTGCGCGCCTGGCGCGTTGTCGTTGGTCCGGGGCCGGGAGCGGGATAGCAAGTTTTATTCACCGAATTCTCCAGAGGCCGCGGACTGAACCCCGCGGCCTTTTTGTTTTTTGCCCAACTTTTTCATTCATCGCACTACCCGGATCAAAGGAGTCCGTCATGTCCGTTTCCGCAGCCTATTTCGCCATCATCCTGATCTGGGCGACGACGCCGCTGGCCCTGCAATGGAGCACGCAGGGCGTCGATTTTGCGTTCGCTGTATTCGCCCGCATGCTGATCGGCGTCGTCATTGCCGGTTTGCTCGTGCTCGTCTGGCGCATCGGCATGCCCCTGCACGGCCGGGCGCGCAAGGCTTACCTGGTCGCCGGCCTCGGGCTGTTCGGTGCCATGGCGCTGACTTACTGGGCGGCGCGCTATGTGCATTCCGGGCTGATTTCCGTGCTCTTTGGGCTGTCGCCGCTGATGACCGGCATCCTGGCTGCGCTGTGGCTGGGCGAGCGTTCGCTATCGCCCCTGCGGCTGGTCGGCATGGTGCTGGCGGCCTGTGGTCTGGCAACCATATTCATTCACGGCGACAGCCTCGGTGACGAACATGCGCTGGCCGGCCTGGCCGCGTTGTTGGTGGCGGTGTTCATCTACTCGGGTTCGCTGGTCTGGCTCAAGCGCATCGATGACGACAGCCCGCCGCTGGCCACGACAGTCGGTTCGCTGCTCGTCTCGCTACCGCTGTTCGGCCTGGTCTGGCTGGCCAGCGATGGTCATCTGCCGGCCATGGTGCCGCCGCGTTCCGGCGCCGCCATCGTCTATCTCGGCATTTTCGGCTCGGTCATCGGTTTTGCGCTGTATTACTACGTGATCAAGCATCTCGAAGCCTCCAAGGTGGCGCTGATCACGCTGATCACGCCGGTCCTCGCGCTGCTGCTCGGCAATCTGCTGAATGGCGAGAATATTGGCCTGCGCCTGTGGCTGGGCACCGGGCTGATCCTCTTCGGTTTGAGCGTGCATCAGGCCGATGCATTGCTCCTGCCAGCCGCCGGGGAAGCCGAGGGGTAAATGCCGGGGAGGCGCGCTGCAAGGCTGTTCCTGCAGCCGCGCCTTCTGCTAAGCTTGCAAAAAATGGCGCGGCAATAAATATGACCGCCGATTTATTCCCCAAATTCGGAGTGTTTTAGATGCGAATCATGATCGTCGATGACAACGCGGCCATGCGCAAGGTATTGGCGGCCCTGTTGAGCAGTGCCGGTCATGAAGTGGTGCTTGCCCTTGAAGACGGTAACGGGCTGGAGGACGCCATCCGCGGCCTGTCGCCGGATGTGGTCTGCCTGGATTACAACCTGCCGGGCCGCGATGGGCTGAGCCTGATAAAGATCATCCAGAACGAATGGCCGCAGATCGACGTGATCTTCATCACCGCTTCCAGTGAGTCCGGTATCGAAGAAAAGGCGGCCGATGCCGGAGCCTCCGGTTTTATCCGCAAGCCATTCGGACAAGTCCAGATCGTCGAGGAGCTGCGCGCCGTCGAGGAAACCCGCAAGGTGGCCAATCATCAGGCGCACGCGGCAGGACACCAGGCGGCGCCGGGAACGGATGCCGGCAGGGGAAAGCGGCAAGCGACCGCACTGATCGCCGACGACAGCGGTTCGGTGCGACTGGTTCTCAAGGGCTTGCTCGAAGAATGCGGCGTGACCGTGGTGCAGTCGGTGGCCAATGGCGCCGAAGCCGTGCTGGCCGCGCAAAATCATCAGCCGAGTGTGATCTGCCTGGATGTCAATATGCCGGTCATGGGCGGACTGGAGGCGCTGCCCAAGGTGCTTGAGGCCTGCCCGAACACCCGCGTCGTGATGGTCACCGGCTGTGCCGACAAGGCACTGGTTGCCCAGGCCGCAGGACTTGGCGCCGTCGGCTACATCCTCAAGCCGTTGCGGCCGGCTTATGTCGAAAATTTCATCCGCCGGCTGCTTGGCGGCTGATCTTTGGCACATTTACGGAGGATTGGGGAATTGATGGCCGCGCTTGCGGTCAGACCGGCTTCTCATCCCAAACAGGAGCTTTTTGATGATTCATACCGTAACGCTGGGCGGCAATCCGATTGAAGTTGATGGCAGTTTTCCCGCCAAGGGCAGCCAGGCACCGGCCTTTTCGCTGGTCGGCAAGGATCTAGCCGATGTCACGCTGGCCAGTCTGGCCGGCAAACGTAAAATCCTCAATATTTTCCCGAGCGTCGATACGCCGACCTGTGCGACCTCGGTGCGCAAGTTCAACCAATCGGCCAACGATCTGAAGAATACCGTCGTGCTTTGCATCTCGGCCGACCTGCCGTTCGCCCAGAGCCGTTTCTGCGGCGCCGAAGGCCTGGCCAATGTGCAGACCCTGTCGACCATGCGCGGCCGCGAGTTCCTCGAAGCCTACGGCGTGGCGATCAAGAGCGGGCCGCTGGCCGGGCTGGCAGCGCGGGCCGTCGTCGTGCTTGATGAAAATGATCGCGTGCTGCACAGCGAACTGGTCAGCGAAATCAAGAACGAGCCGGACTACGCGCCGGCCCTGGCGGCGCTGGCCTGATCTGGCGCCAGGGCAGGGCGATGGCCTGGGAACATCCCGGCCATCGCTGCGCAATCTTTTGCCGCACTTAAACAGGCTTTGGGCCGTTTGCCGGGCTGATTCCCCGTAAAATACGGCCTTTCGAATTCCGGCCCGCCGGACAAGGTTTTTACCGCATGCATAGCAAACAAAAAGTGCCGACCGTTGGCTTCGTTTCCCTGGGTTGTCCCAAGGCCAGTTCGGACGCCGAACTCATCCTGACCAAGCTGCGCGCCGAAGGCTACGAGATTTCGCCGAGCTACGACAATTCCGACCTGGTCATCGTCAATACCTGCGGCTTCATCGACGCCGCCGTCGAGGAGTCGCTCGACGCCATCGGCGAGGCCTTGAGCGAGAACGGCAAGGTCATCGTCACCGGCTGCCTGGGCGCCAAGGGCGATATCGTGCAATCGACGCACCCGTCGGTGCTCGCCGTGACCGGCCCGCATGCTGCCGAAGAAGTCATGGGCTATGTGCACAGCCACCTGCCCAAGCCGCACGATCCGTATTCCGACCTCGTGCCGCCGCAGGGTGTGCGCCTGACGCCGGATCACTTCGCCTATTTGAAGATTTCCGAAGGCTGCAACCATAGTTGCACCTTCTGCATCATCCCGTCGCTGCGCGGCCCGCTCGTTTCGCGTCCGGTCGGCGATGTGCTGGCCGAAGCTGAAAACCTGGCCCGGGCCGGCGTCAAGGAAATTCTGGTCATTTCGCAGGACACCAGCGCCTACGGCGTCGATCTCAAGTACCGCACCGCCTTCTGGGGCGGCCGGCCGGTGAAGAGCCGCCTCAAGGAATTGTGCGAGGCGCTGGCCAGCTTCGGCATCTGGGTGCGCCTGCATTATGTTTATCCCTACCCGTCGGTCGATGACATCATTCCGCTGATGGCAGAGGGCAAGATCCTGCCTTACCTCGATGTGCCTTTCCAGCACGCCAGCCCGAAGATTCTGAAAGCCATGAAGCGCCCGGGTTCCAGCGAAAACACCCTGGAACGCATCGCCAAGTGGCGCGAGATCTGCCCGGAACTGGTCATCCGCTCGACCTTCATCACCGGCTTCCCGGGTGAGACGGAAGAGGATTTCGACCAGCTGATCCAGTTCCTCGAAGATGCCAAACTTGATCGCGTCGGCGCTTTTTCCTACTCGCCGGTCGACGGCGCCAAGGCCAACGAACTGGCTGATCTGCTGCCCGAAGACGTGCGCGAAGATCGCCGCCGCTGGCTGATGCAGGTCCAGGAAGACATCTCGGCCGACAAGCTGGCGGCCAAGATCGATACCACCATCGAGGTGCTGGTCGACGCGGTGGACGAGGAGGGCACGATTGCCCGCTCCAAGGCCGATGCGCCGGAAATCGACGGTCTGGTCTATCTTGACGGCTTCTTCGATGCCGAGCCCGGTGACTTCCTGCAAGTCAAGGTCGTCGACGCCGATCACCATGACCTCTACGCCCAACCAGCCTGAGCAACTCGTCGCGCAGTTGGCCGAAGCGCTCGGGGCGGCTAACGTCCTGACTGATGCGGCCGATATCGCACCCTTCGTCACCGATTGGCGCGGCCGTTATCACGGCGCGGCGCTGTGCGTCGTCCGCCCGGCCGATACGGCGGAGGTTGCCGCAGTGGTCCGCGCCTGTGTTGCGGCCAACACGCCGATCGTGCCGCAGGGCGGCAATACCAGCCTGT
>WSSedL1CaDRAFT_10001846_pt1 | contig 11638 bp, 24 predicted proteins | sample WetSurSL1Cattail_FD_9464 | JGI IMG/M metagenome (IMG submission 9464)
TCCCCAACTAATGTTTGTTAACCTTGTTTTTGTTTATGTTTTGGATTATCACAGATTACCATCACACGGCCCTTACGTTTAATAATCTTACAATGTTCACAAACTAACTTTACAGAAGGTCTGACTTTCATGGGAAATCCTCCTTTAAAACAAAAATTTATTTATGTCTAAACTTTAAAAGGTCGGGAATTACTTAAAGCGATAAATTATCCGACCCCGGGTTAGATCATAAGCCGATAGCTCAATAGTAACTTTATCTCCAGGTAAAATTTTAATAAAATTCATACGCATTTTTCCGGAAATATGAGCTAACACTTTATGGCCATTTTCCAACTCGACTCGAAACATCGCGTTAGGTAATGGTTCAACTACGGTCCCTTCGACTTCAATAACGTCTTGTTTACCCATCGAACCGCTCCCCTTCCTCAAGTTCGTTTTTCAATCTCTTAATTGCCGCATTCACTTGGGTATCTCCTATTGACTCACCTTTTAAAAGTTTGTCTTCTATTTCTTTGGCAATGAGCATCTGGACTTTCACATGTTTTACATTCTTTTTTTTAGTTCTGGCAATTGGGTGTTTAATTCCATCCGTAACCTCGAGAAAATGATCATCAATCATTCCAAGAATTAAATAAAACTGATTACAATCCCGTCCCGAAACAGAAATCACCAATTGACCAAAGCGTAAACCCTCTATAGTGGTAATCATTCAATAACAGGCAACAATTCCGGCCGAAGTAAAGTTAATATTTCAGGCCCATCTCCAGTTATTGCGACTGTGTGTTCAAAATGAGCCGAATATTGATGATCTTCTGTGCGAACAGTCCAATTATCTTTTGTATCAACCTCTACTTCGTAAGTACCGACATTAACCATCGGTTCAATCGCCAATGCCATTCCCGGTTTTAGCACCGGATTAAAATCATTACCAACAAAATTGGGTATTTGGGGCAATTCATGCATGTTACGTCCAATACCATGTCCCACAAAGTCTCTTACCACCGAAAAGCCATTACTTTCGACATATTGCTGGATTGCCCCGGAAATATCGTATAACCGGTTTCCAGCTTTTGCCTGATTAATTCCCTTCAATAAAGCTTCCTTTGTAACTTTGATTAATTTATCTGCATCATCTGATATTGTCCCTACTGGGACAGTAATGGCTGAATCAGCATAAAAATTTTGATAAATGACTCCATAATCCAGACCAACGATATCGCCATTTTTCAAAATACGGTTTCCAGGTATACCATGAACAACTTCTTCGTTAACTGAAGCACATAAGGATGCAGGAAAACCGTTATAACCTTTGAAAGCAGGGATTGCATTAAATTGCCTTGTTCTTCGTTCAGCTTTTTTATCAAGTTCAACTAAACTCATGCCAGGCCGAATTGCTGCTCTCAATTCCTCAAGGACTGCCGCTAAGATACTTCCAGCAATCTTCATTACGGCAATCTCCGAAGGAGATTTGAGAATAATCATTAGGGTTTAACCCCCAGATCTTCACATATTTTAATAAAAACAGTCCTAATTTCTTCCTGACCATTAAAGCTGTGCAGAACGTCCTTATTCCTATAGTAGGCAATCAATGGTTCAGTCTGACTGGAATATACTTCCAACCTTTTGCTTACCGTTTCCGGAGTATCATCAGCCCTTTGATAAACTTCTCCGCCACAATGATCACAAATACCGGAAACTTTCGGTTTTTTTGTTTCCATGTGATAAACTGCTGCACAGTTTCGGCAAACTCTTCTACCGGTTAACCGTTTTAAAAGGGCTGCTGAATTAACTTCAATATTAATAACAGCATCTACTTTTTTTCCGTTGCTCTTCAAAAAATTATCTAAAGAATCTGCTTGAGGAACGGTTCTGGGAAACCCATCTAATAAAAATCCATTTTTGCAATCCTCTTTTAAAAGCCGCTCTTTCACAATTCCAATAACAACTTGATCGGGAACCAATTGCCCGCTGTCAATATAACGTTTAGCTTCCGTTCCTAGTGGTGTACCTTCTTTAATTGCAGCTCGGAATATATCACCCGTTGAAATATGGGGTATATTAAACCTTTTGAGTAATAATTCAGCCTGGGTTCCCTTGCCAGCACCAGGAGGTCCTAATAATATTAAATTCATTGGTATTTCCTCCCACCCGAACAATATTTTTAACCCTAAACCTATTGCCTCAACATTTCATTTTCGGGGAACTGTTTATGCTAACAACAAGATAGAGAACCAACCCGGCATAAAATTATAAAGACTATTCATTACCCTAATTAGGCCGGGATGGATGACTATTTCAAAAATCCTTCATACTGCCGCATTAAAAGTTGAGCTTCGATTTGTTTCATTGTATCGATTGCCACACCAACTGCAATTAATAAGGCCGTACCGCCAAAGTATAATTGCAATCCACGAAAACCAGGTAAAAAATTAATTAAATAAGGCAATAAGGCAATAATCGTCAGAAACAAAGCACCCGCTAAAGTGATTCGGGTTAATACCCGATCAAGATATTCGGCAGTTGGTTTCCCCGGTCTAATTCCCGGGATAAATCCGCCATATTTCTTCATATTATTAGAAACTTCTAACGGATTAAAAGTAACAGCCGTATAAAAATAGGTAAAGATAAAAATGAAAAGAGCATATAAAACTAAATACAAAGTTCGACCCGGATAAAAGGCTAAAAGAAATTTAGCAAACCAATTCGTTTTATCCGTGATGAACTGACCCAATGTTGGGGGAAATGCTAAAATCGACGAAGCAAAAATGATAGGAATAACACCGGATTGATTCACTTTCATCGGAAGATAAGTAGAACCACCGCCATACATTTTGCGTCCGACCATTCTTTTGGCATATTGAACAGGAATCTTTCGTTCACCTTGTGTAACATACACAACGGCTGCGACAATAAAAATCGCTAAAATCGCAAATAAAATTACACTGAAAAATGAAGTCCCAATTCCTTTGCTGCTAACAGTGGTCAACATGGTAAAGGTTCCTGGAATAATACGGGCGACAATACCGGCAAAAATTAGCATGGATATACCATTACCAATTCCTCGTTCCGAGATTACCTCGCCTAACCACATGAGAAATACCGAACCTGCGGTTAGCGTTGAAATAATCATTATAAAATCCCAAGGGGTTGGATTTACCATTGCACCTCTAAATCCAAAAGCCATAGCCCCACCTTGAATAATTGCCAGGATAACGGTGCCATAGCGCACATATTGATTGATCAACCTACGACCTTCAGTTCCTTCTTTAGCTAATTGCTCTAATTGGGGAATTACCATTGTCAAAAGTTGAACAATAATTGATGATGTAATATAAGGATTAACACTCATAGCAAAAACAGACATTCTACGGAGTGCGCCCCCAGCTAACATATCAAGTAAACCGAATAAATTTCCCCCACCGCCGAAAAGATTCTCCAAGGCCTTGGGATCCCACGGCCCAGGTGCGGGAATATGCGCTCCCAACCGAAAAACGCCTAACAAAATCAAGGTCCAAATCAACTTTTTACGTAAATCCGGGAGTTTAAAGGCAGTTTTTAGAGCTTCCAGCAATTAAATCACCTCTGCTTTGCCACCGACTTTTTCGATTTTTTCAATCGCCGATTTACTAAAACTATTGCTTTTAACTGTTAACTTCTTTTTTAATTCGCCATTTCCTAAAACTTTAACTCCATCACCCATCTTGTTAATAACTCCCTTTTCCAGGAGAAGTGTTGGAGTTACTTCCGTACCATTTTCAAAAAGATTAAGTTTTTCTAAAGCTACTTCGACCCATTCATGACGGAATTTATTATTAAATCCACGTTTTGGCAGTCTGCGTTGTAATGGAGTTTGACCGCCTTCAAAAGCCGGGCCTTTCCCTCCACCAGAGCGGGCTTTTTGTCCCTTATGCCCTTTTGCAGAGGTTTTTCCTAATCCAGAACCGATTCCCCTACCAACTCTTTTAGGAGCCGTTTTTGCTCCGGGAGCTGGCGCCAGTTCATATAACTTCATCAGAGGACACCCCCTAGGCTTCTTCTTTAACTTCAACTAAATGTTCTACTCTTTTTATCATTCCGCGTATTGCTGGAATATCTTCCTTTGATAAACTTTGATTTAAATGCTTAAAACCAAGTGCTGCAATCGTAGCCCGTTGTACCGGAAGTCTACCGATAGTACTATGCTTCCAGGTAATAACGATCATTTTATGCTTTTCAGCTTTCTTTCTAGGCATATCTTTCCCTCCTAGCCAAGGATTTCATCCAGTGTTTTTCCACGCCGCTCAGCAACTATTTGCGGCTGTTTAAGTTCTCTTAAACCTGTCATGGTTGCATTAACCATATTGAGTGCGTTGGATGATCCAAGAGATTTGGTTAATATATCACGAATACCAGCGCTTTCCAAAACTGCTCTTACCGGTCCGCCGGCAATAACTCCAGTTCCAGGTGCTGCAGGTTTTAATAGAACCTTGCCTGCGCCATAATTCCCTTCAATTTCATGAGGAATTGTAGTCCCTTTTAAAGGAACTTCAATCAGATTTTTTTTGGCATCTTCGACCCCTTTGCGAATCGCCTCAGGGACTTCAGCAGCTTTTCCAAGACCAGTTCCTACATGGCCCTTGCCGTCGCCGACTACTACCAATGCGCTAAAACTAAATCGCCGTCCACCCTTGACAACTTTAGCCACCCTATTAATACGGACAACTTTTTCGGTCAATTCAAGATTGCTGGCGTCTATGATTCGTTTCATCCCAATCCTCCTCTCAGCCTAAAATTCTAGGCCGCCCTCTCTAGCGGCAGTTGCTAACGCGGCTACCCGGCCATGATAAATCTGACCGCCCCTGTCGAATACAACCTGCTTAATCCCTTTTTCAATAGCCTTTTTAGCTATCGTAGTTCCAACTAACTTAGCGGCATCGATATTTCCGCTTTTGCCTCCTAAATTCGTCCGTAATTCAGGATCCAAGGTAGAAACAGTCAATAACGTATTACCCTGGGTGTCATCAATGACTTGAGCATAAATGTGATGTAAACTACGGAAAACGCTTAAGCGTGGGCGTTCCGAAGTTCCGGATATTTTTTTACGTAAACGGATATGCCTTCGCATACGCGCTTCATGACGTTTTGTTTTACTAAACATATCAGGCCACTCCTTTCACAGGATTTACTTCTTTCCGGCTTTACCAGCTTTACCGGCTTTACGACGAACAAATTCATTCTCGTATTTAATGCCTTTTCCTTTATAAGGTTCAGGCTCACGAACAGCACGAACTTGCGCCGCCATCTGTCCCACAACCTGCTTATCTACACCCTTAACAATTATTTTGGTTGGAGCAGGCACTTCAAACTCGATTCCATCAAGAGGGACCAACTCCACAGGATGGGAATAACCAATCGTTAATACCAAATTTTTGCCTTGTTTTGCTGCCCGGTAACCTACTCCATTAATATCCAGGGACTTGGTAAAACCAGCAGTTACTCCTAAGACCATATTATTAATTAAAGACCTAGTTAATCCATGCAATGAACGATGCTTTTTCTCATCTGAAGGTCGGTCAACTTTAAATAAGTTACCATCAACCGATAATTTCATGTCAGGATGTACAATCTGGATCAATTTGCCTTTAGGGCCACTAACCTTTACAGTATTTCCATTAATTTCAATTTGTACTCCTTGAGGTATTATTATGGGTTTACGTCCAATTCGAGACAAAATTTACACCCCCGATCATTTTAGTTCTTAGTTATCAGTTATTGGTTAGTAGTGAGTCAATAAAAAATACACTTTAAATCAACTAATAAACTTAATAACAAATGACTAGTAACTAATTACTTAAGCTTACTTACCAAACATAACAGATAACTTCGCCGCCAATTCCCTCGGTACGAGCTTTACGGTCAGTCATAATTCCTTTAGAAGTGGATAATACTGCGATACCAAGACCGCCCAAAACCTTAGGAATCTCTTCTTTATGCGCATAAACTCTGAGACCAGGTTTACTAATACGTTTTAAACCAGAAATCACATTTTCTTTTCCGTTATATTTCAAATAAACACGCACAGAGCCTTGGAGACCATTATCAACAAATTCATAATCTTGGACATAACCCTCTTCTTTAAGAATTTTGGCCAATTCCATTTTTACTTTTGAAGATGGGATTTCAACTACTTTATCCCGGGCTATTGTCGCATTTCTGATTCGAGTAAGCATATCTGCAATTGGATCTGTCATAACCATCTAAAATCAACCTCCTTCCGTTTGGCGGAAACAACTAACATGATTAACATGTTTATTTACCAACTTGCTTTGGTAACACCAGGGAGTTCACCCGTATGGGCTAACTTGCGAAAACAAATACGACACATCCCAAACTTGCGCATATATCCATGAGGCCGTCCGCAAATCTTACAGCGATTATGCTGACGAACTGCAAATTTCGGAACGCGATTTGCCTTAATAATCATCGACGTCTTGGCCATGATTTATCCTCCTTTTGGCTAAGCTCTAAAGGGCATTCCCATTAACTTCAATAATTCAAAAGCCTCTTCATCATTTTTTGCTGAAGTGACAATCACAATATCCATTCCCCGAACTTTATCCACTTTATCATAGTTGATTTCCGGGAAAATCAATTGATCATGAATTCCAAGGGTATAATTACCACGTCCATCAAAGGCTTTAGGAGAAACACCTTTAAAATCACGAATTCGTGGTAAAGACACATTAAAAAGTTTATCCAGAAAATCATACATTCTTGTTCCACGCAAAGTAACCATGCAACCAATTGGAGCCCCTGCTCGAACTTTAAAAGCAGCAATTGATTTTTTAGCTTTAGTCACAACCGGTTTTTGTCCAACAATAGCCGTCATATCATTAAGGGCAGCATCAATAGCCTTGGAATCACTTGTTGCATCACCAACCCCCATATTGACGACAACTTTTTCAATTTCCGGTATTTGCATTACATTTAAATAATTAAACTTGCTTTTTAAACCGGGAACAGCTTCCCGTGCATATTTTTCCTTAAACCGCGACAAGTGTCGCACCTCCCTCCACTATCAATCTAAAGTCTTTCCACAATTCCGACAAATCCTAACTCCGTTTCCATCCGCTCCACGTTCTTTTCGAAAACGGGTAGGCTGATTACAACCGGAACAAACAATCATTACTTTGGAGGTTTGGATCGGTAAGGTTTTATCGATCACGCCGCCTTGTGGATTCGACTTGGTCGGTTTGGCATGTTTTTTTGCAAGATTAAGTCCTTCAACGACTACCGCACTTGCTTGCGGGAGTACTTTTTGTATTTTACCACGGCGACCCTGGTCTTTACCAGAAATCACTACAACCTCATCGCCTTTTTTCAACCTAACATTTCCGGCCATTTGTAAATCCTCCTCTCGTAGCCTTTTGTACTCATGTTACAAAACTTCCGGGGCCAAAGAAACGATCTTCATAAAATTTTTATCACGGAGTTCCCTGGCTACGGGCCCAAAGATACGAGTCCCCTTTGGATTCATTTGGTCACTTAAGATGACTGCAGCATTATCATCAAAACGAATGTATGAGCCATCCGGCCGTTTTGTTTCTTTCGTTGTCCGGACAATAACTGCCTTTACAACGTCGCCTTTCTTAACACTACCACCACCGCTTGCTCCCTTACGGGCTGCTGAAGGTGGAAGAGCATCCTTAACACTTGCGACAATTATATCTCCAACCCGGGCATACCTTTTTTTTGAACCGCCTAAAACTCGGATACACATTAATTGTTTAGCCCCTGAATTATCAGCAACAGCTAAATAAGTCTGTGGTTGAATCACGGTTGGTTCCTCCTTCCGATCGGAATAAAATCCATGATATTATTTTGCTTTTTCAAGAATCGTAACTACACGCCATCTTTTATCTTTACTTAAAGGACGTGATTCCATGACCTTGACTTTGTCACCAACCCGGCATTCATTTTGTTCGTCGTGAGCTTTCAATTTACTGGTTTGTTTGACAATTCGGCCGTATAGCGGGTGTTTTACCAACCTTTCAACGGCTACGACAATAGTCTTATCCATTTTATCACTAACTACTTGACCTACTCTTGTTTTTCGAAGCAAGCGATCAGCCATTTTAATTCCTCCTCTGCCACTTTTCCAATCAGAAAACATCTATCTTACAAGCATATTCTATTAGAAAGGTGACGTTTTTCCTTACGTATGACTTATATTGGAAAACAGACCGCTACAGAATTTGTCATACTATGCTTTATGGATTCCAAGTTCACGTTCATGCATTACCGTCAAAACACGGGCAATGCTTTTCCGAACATCCTTAACTCGCATTAAATTATCTAATTGTCCGGTGGCAAGCTGAAAACGAAGATTAAATAATTCCTCTTTTAAACTATTTAAATTGGTTTTTAACTCATCAGGCGTCATATCTTTAATTTCTTTAATTTTCATTAGCTTCACCACCCGCTTCCTCTCGTTTTATAAATTTACATTTGATAGGAAGTTTATGAGCTGCCAAACGAATTGCTTCACGGGCCATTTCTTCTTCAACACCCGTTACTTCAAAAAGAATTCTCCCGGGTTTTACAACAGCGACCCAATGTTCCGGTGAGCCTTTACCACTACCCATACGAGTTTCAGCAGGTTTTGCTGTAACTGGTTTGTCCGGGAAAATCTTAATCCAGACTTTACCGCCACGTTTCATATACCGTGTTAATGCAATACGGGCAGCTTCAATTTGTACATTAGTTATCCAAGCGGGTTCTAAAGCTTGTAAACCAAAATCACCAAGAACCAATTGTGAACCCTTAATGGCCTTGCCTGTCATCCGGCCACGAGATACCTTACGATGTTTAACCCGTTTTGGTACTAACATCTTTAAACGCCTCCTTCGGCAGCAACTTTAACGTTGTTCCGCTTTTTAGCTGGTGGGAGGATTTCACCTTTATAAATCCATACTTTTACGCCAATCTTACCGTAGGTTGTATTGGCTTCTGCAAAACCGTAATCAATATCAGCTCTTAAAGTATGCAAAGGTACTTTGCCTTCACTATAACCTTCAGTACGGGCAATTTCAGCTCCCATTAGACGGCCGCTGCACCTTACTTTAACACCTTGAGCCCCAAATTTCATAGTCCTTCCGATGGATTGTTTCATAGCCCTTCGGAATGATGTCCGGCGTTCTAACTGAAAAGCAATATTTTCTGCCACTAACTGAGCATTCAATTCCGGTGTTTTAACTTCAGCAATATTTAACTGAACTTGTTTTCCGGAAAAACCCTCAATTTCCTTACGGATCACTTCAACTTCAGCGCCTTGGCGTCCAATTACCATACCGGGTCTAGCTGTATGAATAGTAACCTTTATGCGGTTAGCCGCTCGCTCAATTTCGATTTTAGCTATTCCGGAGGCATAAAGGCGTTTTTTAATAAACTTACGAATTTTAAGATCCTCTAAGATTAATCCGGAATACTCTTTTTTCTGAGCAAACCAGCGGCCTTCCCAATCTTTGATGATGCCGACTCTTAATCCTATCGGATGGATTTTCTGGCCCATAATTAGCCCTCCTTCTCCGCAACTACAATTGTAATATGACTGGTCCGCTTATGAATTAACGATGCACGGCCTTGCGCCCGAGGCATTTGTCTCTTCATTGTTGGACCTTGATCTACATAAGCTTCGCTAACAATGAGTTGATCACGATTTAACTTTTGATTATTTTCAGCATTAGCAATTGCAGATTTTAAAACTTTGCCGACTACTTCTGCCGAAAATCTCGGTGTGAATTTTAAGATAGTCTGTGCATCGTTAACCCCTTTACCACGAATCAGATCAATAACCTGTCGTGCTTTGCGGGGAGCTATGCGTACAAAACGAGCAATAGCTTTACTTTCCAAACTTATTCCTCCCCTAGTGAGGCTTAAGATTTCATCACATGCCATCGGCATATACATGAACCTTATTCCTACCAATTTCTAAAACGTTATTCTTAATCAAAGGATTACAGCATCCTTTGTATAACTTATTTTGCTGCAGTTGTTTTTTCGGTATGAGAACCATGTCCGCGAAAAGAACGGGTAGGAGCGAATTCACCCAGTTTATGGCCTACCATGTCTTCAGTAATATATATCGGAACATGTTTCCGACCGTCATGAATTGCTAAAGTATGACCGACCATCTCCGGAAAAATCGTCGAACTTCGAGACCAAGTCTTAATGACTTTTTTTTCACCTTTAGAGTTCATGTCTTGAATTTTCTTCATTAAACTTAACTCAACATAAGGTCCTTTTTTAATTGAACGAGACACTGTAGTTCCCTCCTTAACTCTTCCGCGTAAATACGCGCACTTTAAGCCCGCCGTTTAACAATTAAGCGATCGGAGGCTTTATGTTTACGGGTTCTATGGCCTAGAGCAGGTTTACCCCAAGGAGTAACTGGTGCTCTTCCAATCGGTGAACGACCTTCTCCACCACCATGAGGGTGATCGATTGGATTCATAACAACACCGCGGTTTGCAGGCCTTTTCCCTAACCATCTTGAACGACCGGCTTTACCGATAGATACATTTTCATGGTCAACATTGCCGACTTGGCCAATGGTAGCCACGCACTCAACGTGAATTAACCTCATTTCGCCAGAGGGTAATCTGACATTGGCAAACTCACCCTCTTTGGCCATTAACTGCGCCCCAGCTCCAGCTGTCCGAACAAGTTGAGCACCACCATTCTTTTTAACCTCAATGTTATGAATTATGGTACCAACAGGAATATTAATCAATGGCAAACAATTCCCAGGTTTAATATCAGAACTAGCACCCGAAACTACGGTATCTCCGACGTTTAAACCAATAGGGGCTAAAATATATCTTTTTTCACCGTCTGCATAATGCAAAAGGGCTATACGTGCTGAACGATTTGGATCATATTCAATGGCATCAACTTTAGCAGGTATATCGACTTTTTCACGTTTGAAATCAACAATTCGATACATCCGTTTGTGTCCGCCACCACGATGACGTACAGTCATCCTTCCATATGCATTACGACCGCCACTTTTGGTTAACGGCTCAAGCAATGACTTTTCAGGACGTGTTTTAGTAATTTCTGCAAAATCAGGCACCGACATAAATCGTCTGCCAGGTGAGGTTGGCTGGTATTTCTTTACCGGCATCTTCCTGACCTCCCTACTTATTTTAATTAGTCGTTATTCGTAATTTGTTATTCGGTAAATTAATTAAAAAAACGAATCACAAATAGCTGTTCTTACACACCTTCAAAAAACTCAATATGGCTACCTTTTTTCAAAGTCACCGTAGCCCTTTTCCAGCTAGGACGCCGTCCTTCATGGCGACCCATCCGTTTAATTTTTCCCATAATATTGGTTGTATTGACTGATTTAACTTTTACATTAAAAATAGCTTCAATTGCTTGTTTAATTTGGGTTTTGTTAGCTTGTTGGTCAACAACAAAACAATATTTATTTTCTTCCATCATTTTGGTGGTTTTTTCGGTAATCACCGGTCGTTTAATTAATTCTCTTGCATCCATTAAGCCAGCGCTCCTTCCACCTTGCCCACAGCATCTTTAGTTATTACTAAATGATCATGAGCTAAAATATCGTAAACATTTAAACCTTCGGTAACCA
>WSSedL1CaDRAFT_10001847_pt1 | contig 11626 bp, 10 predicted proteins | sample WetSurSL1Cattail_FD_9464 | JGI IMG/M metagenome (IMG submission 9464)
CACCGATTACTGGTATCCCGAATTTGAGCGCAGTCTGTTGTGGAACGACCCGGCAGTGGGCATCAGCTGGCCGATTCAGGGTGAGCCAATACTCGCTGCCAAGGACAAGGTGGCCGCAACTATGGAGACAGCTGAAGTCTTTTAAAAAAGGAGTTTCTCATGGCCAAAGGCATGATTCTGGCGGCGGGGCAGGGCACACGAGTGCGACCTTTGACCACCGATTTACCCAAACCCATGATTCCGATCTTGGGCAGGCCGCTGATGGAATACCAAATTGAGCATCTGGCGCGCCACGGCATCAAACAAATCATGGTGAATGTGGCCTACCACCACGAGAAGATAGAGCGTTATTTTGGTGACGGCCACCGCTGGGGCGTGGAGATTGGTTACTCGTTTGAAGGTGTGTTGGAGCACGGTGAGATATTGCCACGCCCGATGGGTTCGGCCGGGGGGATGCGGCGCATTCAGGACTTCAGCGGGTTTTTTGACGAGACCACGCTGGTGCTGTGTGGTGATGCGCTGATTGACCTGGACATTGGCTCCGCCCTGCACGAACACAAAACCAAAGGTGCGCTGGCCAGCCTGGTGGCATTGGAGGTGTCACAGGCCGAGGTACAGGCCTATGGCATTGTGGTGGCTGAGCCGGACGGACAGATTGTGTCGTTTCAGGAGAAACCAACACCTGCAGAGGCCAAGTCCACGCTGGCCAGCACCGGGATTTACATTTTTGAGCCTGCTGTGTTGGAGTTGGTACCGTCGGGCCAGGCCTACGACATTGGTTCGCAGCTGTTTCCACAACTGGTGGCCAACAAGCTGCCATTTTTTGCTCAGAACCGCTTTTTTAACTGGATTGACATCGGCCGGGTGAGTGACTATTGGTCGGTGTTGCAACGGGTGCTGCGCGGCGCTGTGGCCGAGGTGGACATGCCGGGCCACGAGGTGAGGCCGGGGGTGTGGATCGGGTTGAACACTTCGATTGCCTGGGACCAGGTGTCAATTGAAGGTCCGGTGTACATCGGCTCCAGCGTGCGTATTGAGCCCGGGGCCAGCATTGTTGGTCCGGCCTGGATTGGCCACGGCAGCCACCTGCGCACCGGTGCCAAAGTGGTACGCAGTGTGTTGTTTGAGTACACACGTATTGCGGCCGACATGCGTTTCTACGAGATGATTGTGTCGCCCGACTACTGCGTCGACCGCCACGGCGACACCCTGTACCGTGGTGATGAGACTGCCCAGCTGCGTTGGGGTGATGCGCGGGCCTGAGTCGTTGTGCTTTTGATCCTGAATAAATAGCTGTCAACCCTTGATGCATAAGGGCTAGAGGCCAAAAAGGCTTGTAATTTTTAATACTCTGGGGTAGATACCGTCCCCATTGCAGTGGGCCAGACGCATTGGATGCTGGGCTGCAATCTGTGTTGAGCGAACACCAAGATGGTGGTGTCCAGAGAAAGGTGTCTGCCGTGTCACCAGACCGGCATCCTGAACCGGGGTTCAGGTGGGCGAGGTCAGTGCCGTCTTGGGTTCATCTAACGCGAGATGATCACGCCGACAACACGATGTTCCAAGCCCTGGCTCAATGAGCATTGGTTCAAGGAAATATACAGCCCAGCGAACACGACAGACGACCCCATTGTAGGGTGGCTATCCGTGGTCAACAACTGTTGTGGGGGCTTTTTGTTGCAATGGGCTGAATGGCAGCCTGCAATCCGTTCAAGGCCGAGTCAGCGGGTCTCAACGCGAAATCTGCACATAAATTTCATTGGTTTTCACCATGCCCAGTTCCATTCGGGCCTTTTCTTCGACCATCTCCAGGCCTTCCTTCAGATCATGCACCTCGGCCTCCAGCTGGCTGTTGGCCTGCAGGGACTGGTCATTTTTTAGAAGTTGGTTGGCCAGATCGGCGCGCAACCGCGCCACATTGGGCAGACTGCCTCGGCCCAACCACAGCTGCGCGTGCAACAGCACCAGCAGCGTGATCAGCAGGGTCGGGACGAGGCGTCTACCCACGACTAGCGTTTAACGCAGGTTGTAAAACGCAGCACGACCGGGGTAGCTGGCCACATCACCCAAGTCTTCTTCGATGCGCAACAGTTGGTTGTACTTGGCCATGCGGTCAGAACGGCTCAAGCTACCAGTTTTGATTTGACCGGCGTTCATGCCCACGGCGATGTCGGCAATGGTCGAGTCTTCGGTTTCGCCCGAGCGGTGGCTGATCACGGCGGTGTAACCGGCCCGTTTGGCCATTTCGATGGCAGCAAAGGTTTCGGTCAAGGTGCCGATCTGGTTGATCTTGATCAGGATCGAATTGGCAATACCTTTGTCGATGCCTTCTTTGAAGATCTTGGTGTTGGTCACGAACAGGTCGTCACCGACGATTTGCACGTTTTTGCCCAGACGGTCAGTCAGGACTTTCCAGCCGTCCCAGTCGCCTTCGGCCATGCCGTCTTCGATGCTGATGATCGGGTATTTGTCGACCCAGGTGGCCAACATGTCGGTCCACTCTTGCGCACTCAAGACCAGGCCTTCACCTTCGAGGTGGTACTTGCCATCTTTGTAGAACTCGCTGGCAGCGCAGTCCAGGCCCAGGGCGATGTGTTCACCCGCCACAAAACCAGCTTTGTCAATTGCTTGCAAAATCAGCTGGATCGCGGCTTCATGGCCACCTTCAACCTTGGGTGCAAAACCACCTTCGTCACCCACAGCGGTGCTGATGCCCTTGTCGTGCAGAATTTTCTTGAGCGCATGGAACACTTCCGCGCCGTAACGCAGAGCTTCACGGAAAGTAGGAGCGCCCACCGGGATGATCATGAACTCTTGCAAGTCCAGGTTGTTGTTGGCATGTTCGCCACCGTTGATCACGTTCATCATCGGCACTGGCATCTGCATGCCACCCATACCGCCAAAATAGCGGTACAGCGGTAAGCCGGATTCTTCGGCGGCAGCGCGGGCCACGGCCATGGAGACAGCCAGCATGGCGTTAGCGCCCAGGCGAGATTTGTTTTCGGTACCGTCCAGGTCAATCAAGGTCTTGTCCAGGAAGGCTTGTTCCGACGCATCCAGGCCGAGCACGGCTTCAGAAATTTCGGTGTTGATGTGCTCGACAGCTTTCAAAACACCTCGGCCGAGGTAACGGGTCTTGTCACCGTCACGCAATTCGATCGCTTCGCGGCTTCCGGTAGAAGCGCCGCTAGGGACTGCGGCGCGACCCATGGTGCCGCTTTCCAGCAACACGTCGCACTCGACCGTGGGGTTGCCACGGGAGTCCAAAATTTCACGACCTACGATATCTACGATTGCACTCATTGGCTTCTTTCAGTAGTTAAACACACGGGAAAAGGGGTCATTGATGGGGCGTGATTGGATCACGCCGAGAAGTCATTTTCAAGAAAACCATGTTTTTTGGTGACCCGATCCAGGTCCAGCAAAGTTTCCAGCAGGGCTTTCATGTGTTTGAGCGGTACCGCATTGGGGCCGTCGCTCAAAGCCTGGGCCGGGTTCGGGTGAGTTTCCATGAACAGGCCTGCCACACCGACGGCCACCGCCGCGCGTGCCAGCACCGGGACCATCTCGCGCTGGCCGCCACTGCTGGTGCCTTGGCCGCCTGGCAGTTGCACCGAGTGGGTGGCATCAAACACCACAGGTGCTTGTGTATCGCGCATGATGGCCAGTGAGCGCATGTCGCTCACCAGGTTGTTGTAGCCAAAACTGGCGCCACGTTCACAGGCCATGAAGTTGTCTTCCACCAGGCCAAGTTCACGTGCCGCAGCGCGGGCTTTGTCGATGACGTTTTTCATGTCACCGGGGGCCAGAAATTGGCCTTTTTTGATGTTCACAGGTTTGCCACTCTGGGCCACGGCACGGATGAAATCCGTCTGACGGCACAAAAAGGCCGGGGTCTGCAACACATCAACCACCGACGACACCTGAGCGATCTGGTCCTCCGAATGGATGTCGGTGAGCACCGGTACGCCGAGTTCACGCTTGACCTTGGCCAAAATTTCCAGGCCCTTATCGATGCCGGGACCGCGGAAGGTGCTGCCGCTAGAGCGGTTGGCCTTGTCAAAACTGCTCTTGAAGATGAACGGAATGCCCAGGCTGGTGGTGATTTCTTTCAAGGTGCCAGCGGTGTCCATCTGTAATTGTTCGGACTCGATCACACACGGTCCGGCGATCAGGAAAAACGGCTGTTGCAAGCCAATCTCAAAGCCACAGAGTTTCATCAGGCCAGCGCTTTCTCAGAAGTTGTTGTGACCTGGTGGTCCAGTGCTGCACGAATAAACGCGTTGAACAGCGGATGACCAGCCCAGGGTGTGGATTTGAACTCGGGGTGGAATTGCACACCCATGAACCAAGGGTGCACAGCTTGGGGCAGCTCCACAATTTCAGTCAAGTGNTCACGCTGGGTCAGCGCGGAAATCACCAGCCCGGCTTTGCGCAATGTGTCGAGGTAGTTCACATTGGCTTCAAACCGGTGACGGTGCCGTTCGGTAACGACATTGCCATAAATTTTGTGCGCTAACGTACCCTTGACCACGTCTGAACTTTGTGCACCCAGGCGCATGGTGCCGCCCAGATCAGAGTCTTCTGTGCGTGTCTTGATGCTGCCGTCAGCGTCTTTCCATTCGGTGATCAGGGCGATCACTGGGTTGGTGCACTCGGGCGCAAACTCGGTGCTGTTGGCGTCATTCAAACCAGCCACATGGCGTGCGAATTCGATGGTGGCCACTTGCATGCCCAGGCAGATGCCCAGATAGGGCACCTTGTTCTCACGGGCAAAACGGGCCGCACAGATCTTGCCTTCCACGCCCCGGAAACCAAAGCCGCCTGGCACCAGAATCGCGTCAAACTTGCCCAGTTGGGCCACGTTGTCGGGAGAGATAGTTTCCGAGTCGATGTAGCTGATCTTGACGCGAACATGGTTTTTCATGCCGGCATGGCGTAAGGCCTCGTTGAGTGACTTGTAGCTGTCGCTCAATTCAACATACTTGCCCACCATGGCAATCGAGACATCCCCCTTGGGGTGTTCGGTTTCACGCACCAAGTCATCCCAGCGTTTGAGGTTGGCCGGTGGGGTATTCAGCCGTAACTTGTCACAAATCAGACCGTCCAGTCCTTGTTCGTGGAGCACACGCGGTACTTTATAGATGGTGTCCACGTCGGGCATGGAGATCACGCCCCATTGCGCCACGTTGGTGAACAGCGAGATTTTTTCGCGCTCATCATCGGGGATGTAGCGGTCGGCACGGCACAACAGGGCGTCGGGCTGGATACCGATCTCGCGCAGCTTTTGCACCGTATGCTGGGTCGGCTTGGTCTTGAGTTCGCCCGCAGCGGCAATCCACGGCACATAGGTCAGATGCACAAAGGCCGCCTGATTGGGCCCCAGGCGCAAGCTGAGTTGGCGCACGGCTTCCAGAAACGGTAGTGACTCGATGTCACCCACGGTGCCGCCGATTTCCACAATCGCCACATCCACCGCATCGGGTGTGCCAAAGTCGGCGCCGCGTTTGATGAAGTCCTGGATCTCGTTGGTCACATGCGGGATCACCTGCACGGTTTTGCCCAGATAGTCGCCGCGACGCTCTTTTTCGAGAACACTTTTGTAGATCTGGCCGGTGGTGAAGTTGTTGGCCTTTTTCATGCGCGTTTCAATAAACCGCTCATAGTGGCCCAGGTCAAGGTCGGTTTCGGCGCCGTCGTCGGTGACAAACACCTCACCATGTTGAAACGGTGACATGGTGCCGGGGTCGACATTCAGGTAAGGGTCCAGTTTGATCAGAGTGACTTTGAGGCCACGCGATTCAAGGATCGCGGCGAGTGAGGCAGAAGCGATTCCCTTGCCAAGGGAAGACACCACGCCGCCGGTGACGAAGACAAATTTGGTCATGTCGAGGGGAGCTGCACGCTCATGGAGCTGGTAAAAAAGGATTATAGAAGGCCGCCATGTTGCGGCCATGTAACCAGCGACGCCTCTGTTACATTGCGGCGCATGAAAGACCTTGCTGGAAAACACATTGTTCTGGGCCTCACTGGGGGAATCGCCTGTTACAAGTCGGCCGAGCTGTGCCGACTGCTGATCAAGGCGGGCGCCACCGTGCAGGTGGTGATGACGAGCGCTGCCGAGCAGTTCATCACCCCGGTGACGATGCAGGCGCTGAGCCAGCGCACCGTGGCCACCTCGCAGTGGGACGCGCGTGAAGCCAATAACATGGCGCACATCAATCTCAGCCGAGAAGCCGATGCCTGCCTGATTGCCCCCTGCAGCGCAGACTTCATCGCCAAGCTGGCACAGGGCCGGGCCGATGAATTGTTGAGCCTGATGTGCCTGGCGCGGCCCGCTGACAAGGTGCCGCTTTTGCTGGCACCCGCCATGAACCGCGAAATGTGGGCGCACCCGGCCACCCGGCGCAATCTGGCGCAAGTGGCAGCCGACGGTGCGCTGGTGCTGGGTGTGGGCAGCGGAGAGCAGGCCTGTGGCGAAACCGGTGACGGCCGCATGCTGGAACCGCAGGCTTTGCTCGATGAACTGATTGCCTTTTTTCAACCCAAGCTGCTGGTCGGCCAACATGTGCTAGTGACCGCCGGGCCAACCTACGAAGCGATTGACCCGGTGCGCGGCATCACCAATCTGTCGAGCGGCAAGATGGGTTTTGCCATCGCCCGTGCGGCGCGCGAGGCTGGTGCCGAGGTGACGCTGGTGGCTGGCCCCGTCAGTTTGCCAACCCCGCGAGGTGTCACGCGGGTGGATGTGCATTCGGCATCAAATATGCTTGAAGCCGTTATGGATAAAGCGCCAGTAGCTAGTGTCTTTATAGCAACTGCGGCCGTGGCCGACTGGCGTCCGGCGCAAACGTCTGAGCAGAAGATCAAAAAGGACGGTTCAGGTGCTTCACCCGCACTGACGTTTGTGGAAAACGCCGACATCCTGGCGACGCTGGCCCAATCCCCGCAGGCTCAAAGCGGTGCCTTGTTTTGTGTCGGTTTTGCGGCGGAAAGCCACGACCTGCTGGCCAACGCTCAGGCCAAACGTTTGCGCAAAGGTGTGCCGCTGCTGGTGGGCAACATTGGTCCGGCCACCTTTGGCCAGGACGACAATACTTTGCTGCTTATAGATGAGCAGGGTGTGCGCGAATTGTCGCGTGACTCCAAACTCGCGTTGGCTCGCAAATTGGTAGCTAACATTGCAGATAAATTAAGGGCTGGAAGCCAATAATGCTTGATATCGACATCAAAATCATCGACCCACGCATGGTCGATCAGTTGCCCGCTTATGCCACGCCGGGCAGCGCCGGGTTGGATTTGCGTGCTTGCTTGGACGCGCCATTAACACTGCAGCCCAACGCCTGGCAACTGGTACCCACCGGCATCGCCATCTACCTCAAGGACCCGGGCTACGCCGCGCTGATCCTGCCGCGCTCGGGCCTGGGCCACAAGCATGGCATTGTGTTGGGTAACCTGGTCGGGCTGATTGACAGCGACTACCAGGGGCAGCTGATGGTCAGTGCCTGGAACCGCAGCGACACCACGTTCACCATCGAACCGATGGAACGGATTGCCCAGCTCGTGGTGGTGCCGGTGAAACAGGCGCGTTTCAATGTGGTGAACGAGTTCCCCGCCAGCGAACGGGGCGAGGGCGGTTACGGCTCCACCGGCAAGGCTTGACCCACACCGCTTGGGGCATGGGTGCGCTCAGTGCAAAGTGTCGCTGCCCGGCACCTGCACCAGCGGGGTGATCCTGAAAAAACCGGTGCCAGCGGTGCCGCTGCCGATCTCTTCCTCGGTGGCTTCACGCACGGCACGCACGGTCAGGCTCAGTCGCAACGCGATACCCGCCAGCGGATGGTTGCCGTCCAGTACCACATGTTCCGGGTAGATTTCGGTCACGGTGTAGAGTGCATCGTGCGGGGCATCGGGGTTACAACCAGCGGGCAGGGCGCTGCCGTCAAAGGTCATGCCTTCTTCGATCTCATCGGGGAACAGCGTGCGGTTTTCCAGAAACACCAGTTGTTCGTTGTACTCGCCAAAACCCTGTTCGGGTTCGATCTGCAAGTTGACGGTGTCACCGGCACTACAGCCTTGCAACGCGTCTTCAATGATCTGGAACATGTCATCCCCTCCGATCAAAAATTCAACGGGGTCCTGGAGCACGTCCAGTTCTTCACCCAGGGTGTCACTCAGTGTCCAGCTTAAAGCAGCTACGCATTGTTCGGTAATTTTCATACCTAGAATTGTCGCATTAGAGGAGCATTCCATGGACATCACCCAAGCCCTGCCTTTGCTGGGCGGCATCAGCCCACAGCAGTTCATGAAACGCTACTGGCAAAAAAAACCTCTGTTGGTGCGTCAGGCCTTGCCACAGTTCACCCCCTTGTTGAGCCGTTCGGAGCTGTTGGCCCTGGCCGGTGATGACGATGTAACAACACGCCTGGTGGTACAGCACCCGGGCCAGACCCCGGCCTGGCAGCTCAAACACGGGCCGTTTCCGCGCAAAGCGCTGCCACCGTTCAAACAAGCTGGCTGGACCATTCTGTTGCAAGGTGTCGACCTGCATGATGAGTCCGTGCATCAGTTGATGAACCAGTTTCGTTTTGTGCCCGATGCCCGGCTCGATGATGTGATGATCAGCTACGCCACTGACGGTGGTGGTGTGGGTCCGCATATTGACAGTTACGACGTGTTTTTGTTACAGGCCCAAGGCCGCAGGTTGTGGCGCATCGGGCGGCAGAAAAAGCCTGTCTTGCAGGACGGTGTGCCACTGCGGATATTGACCAACTTTGTGCCGGAAGACGAGTTTGTGGTGGAGCCGGGTGATTTGTTGTACCTGCCACCTGGCTACGCGCACGACGGCATCGCCCAAGGTGAGTGCATGACTTATTCGATTGGTTTTCGCATCCCCAAAAAAGCAGAACTGGCGCGTGAATTACTGCAACGTGTGGCAGATCAAGCGGAGGATGAACTCGGTGAGGTGCTGTACCGCGATGCTGACCAGCCTGCGGTGGGCCAACCCGCCGAGATTCCGGCGGCCATGCAGGTGTTTGCTCACAAAGCGGTGCAGGACGCGCTCCAAGATCCGCTGGCTGTGGCCCGTGGGCTAGGTGAATACATGACTGAACCTAAACCCAATGTGTGGTTTGAGTCTCTGGAGGAGGACGTGGCGGTGACAGCTTGCGCGGTGTCTCTGGATCGCCGATCCAAAATGATGTTCGATAATGAGCACATTTTCATCAATGGCGAGAGTTTCCTCGCCGCTGGCCGGGATGCCGTCTTGATGCGCACTCTGGCCAACCAGAGAAACCTGTCAGCCCAAGAGACACAAAAACTCAGCAAGCAGGCGCAAAAACTGCTTGCTGCTTGGGCAGTTTCAGGCTGGTTACACCCGAATTAATGCGTAGCCATAAGATTTGTGTTATGTCAATGGTGGAAACCATTGGTAAGGTGCCTATAATCAAGCCCCAAGCAACTTTCGCTTCCGCGATGTATGCTTGTAGGGATGCAGGAAACTGCATCCACAATTTCCGGAAATTGTCTTTTTTTTTAGGTAATTACAAATGAACAAAACTCTCGTACTCGCTGCTGTGATCGCTGCTGCCGCTTTGGCTGCTTGTGGCAAAAAGGAAGAAGCTCCTGCACCCGCTGTTGAAGCACCTGCTGCTGCTCCCGCCGCTCCTGCTGCTGAAGCACCTGCCGCTCCCGCTTCTGACGCTGCTGCTGCTCCCGCTGATGCTGCTGCAGCCGCTGCTGCTGAAGCCGCCAAGGCAGCTGCTTCCAAGTAATTGGAACCAGAGCAAAAAAAAGCCACCTTCGGGTGGCTTTTTTTTTGCTTGGATGTCTGGGCGAGGGTGTTTGACGTCAGCGTGTGGCGGCCTAACGGCCTGATTCTCGGCAAAACCGACAGTCATAATCACGCGGTCGTTCCATCAAAAACAAAGGTAATTTCATGTTGACAGCCCTGGTCATTGTTTTTGTGCTGGCGTACGCCGCCATTGCACTTGAACACCCTATCAAAATCAATAAATCGGCCTCGGCACTGATTGGTGCTGGTTTGCTTTGGACCATTTACGCCCTGTCCAGCGCAGACACCCACCTGGTTGGTGAAAATTTGTCCGAATCGCTGATGGGCACCGCGCAAATTGTGTTCTTTTTGATGGGGGCCATGACCATCGTCGAAGTGATCGACGCCCACAACGGGTTTGAGGTGATCACCTCCCGTATCAAAACCACCAAACTCTCCACCCTGATGTGGATGGTGGGGTTTGTGTCTTTTTTCTTGAGCTCCATTCTCGACAACCTGACCACCACCATCGTGATGGTGTCGCTGATGAAAAAGCTGCTCGACAAGCGGGAGGACCGGTTGTTTTTTGCCGGCATCATTGTGATTGCCGCCAACGCGGGCGGCGCCTGGACACCGATTGGTGACGTGACCACCACCATGTTGTGGATTGGCGGCCAGATCACCGCACTGAACATCATGAAAGAACTGTTCGTGCCGTCCTTGATCAATTTGTTGGTTCCGCTGGCAGTGACCGCTTTCCTGTTAAAAGGCAAGCCGGTGGTGTCGCCAGACAAACAGGCCGAAGCACGCGGTATCGCCTCGACAGAAACCGAACGCAACATCATGTTTTTTCTGGGCCTGGGCATTCTGGTGGCGGTGCCGGTGTTCAAGACCGTGACCCATTTGCCACCCTTCATGGGCATTTTGTTTGGCCTGGGCATTTTGTGGCTGGTCGGTGACCTGTTACACCGCAACAAGGCTGACGAGGACAAGGAACACTTCACGCTGGTGCATGCGCTGTCCAAGATTGACATGGGTTCGATCGTGTTTTTCATCGGTATCCTGCTGGCCGTGGCGTCGCTGGAACACACCCACATCCTGACTTCGCTGGCGCAATGGCTGGATCAGACGGTGGGTCGCCAGGACATCATCGTGATGATCATCGGTCTGGTCAGTGCGGTGGTGGACAACGTGCCGCTGGTGGCAGCGTCGATGGGCATGTATGACCTGGCCCAGTTCCCACCGGACAGTTTCTTGTGGGAATTCATGGCCTATTGCGCCGGTACAGGTGGTTCGATCCTGATCATTGGCTCCGCTGCTGGTGTCGCCGCCATGGGGCTGGAGAAGATTGATTTCTTCTGGTATATGAAAAAAATCAGCGGGCTGGCATTGCTGGGATATTTTGGCGGTGCCCTCTGGTACATCGTTGAAATGCGCCTGATGGGACACTGAGCCTGTGATGAAACCTGCCGTTCTAGTCGCCCGCGCCGTTTTCCCCGAGGTTCTGGACAAGCTGGCGCAGTACTTTGACATTACGTCCAACCAGGAGGACGTGTTGTGGTCAGCTGAAGAGCTGACGCAGCAACTCCAAGGCAAGCAGGGCGCCTTCACCACGGGCAGCCAGCGCATCGACGCGGCTGTGCTTGCTGCCTGCCCGGACCTCAAAATTTGCGCCAACATGGCGGTGGGTTACAACAATTTTGATGTGGATGCGATGACAGCGGCTGGGGTATTGGCCACCAACACCCCCGATGTGTTGACCGAGACCACCGCTGATTTTGGTTTTGCACTGTTGCTGGCCACGGCGCGGCGCATCACCGAATCCGAGCACTTCTTGCGTTCAGGCCGTTGGAG
>WSSedL1CaDRAFT_10001848_pt1 | contig 11625 bp, 9 predicted proteins | sample WetSurSL1Cattail_FD_9464 | JGI IMG/M metagenome (IMG submission 9464)
TTAGAGCAGGTGGTTCATCAGGAACAATTGCAAAAGCGATGTCGGCATACGATAAAGATTTTAGTGATGCGGTTTACGGAATTGAAAAAGACGGACGTTATGTTACTGAAAACCGACTGAAGAAAATGCTCTCTCACGAAGTAAACCTTATAGAGCAACGACTGAACCGAGAGAAACACCCCAACAAAATGTTTTTTAGCTACGCCAATACGGTAGCAACGATTGATTTTGCCAAACAATTTAAAGGACACGGATGGGTAGGAATTAGTTACCAAATTGATCCTAACGAGGAATACAACGAAATTATACTTCATATTCGTTTTAAAGAAACCGATGCCAAACTACAACAAGAAACATTAGGAATATTAGGCGTAAACTTAATTTACGGCGCCTATTACAAATACAATGATCCTAAAAAATTGTTGCGTTATTTATACGATCACCTTGACAAAGACCAACTAGAGATTGATACCATCAACTTTTCAGGACCACGATTTGCCGATGTTGACAACCGCTTAATCAGTTTGCAATTGGTTAAAAACGGAATGACAGATGCCGTAATGTTCAATCCAAAAGGAAAAAATATTCTTCCAGCTTCTATTTTATACAAGAAAAACATTCTTGCACTAAGAGGAAGTTTCCGCCCAGTTACTAAGGTAAACATGGACATGTACGAGAAATCATTACGCATGTTTATTGAAGAAAATAAAGTGGACAAAGAAAACACCTTAGTTATTTTCGAAATTACCTTGTCTAACTTGCGTTCTGACGGTGAAATTGATGAAAGAGATTTTATGGATCGTGCCGAATTGCTTTGTTCTTTAGGACAAACGGTAATGATTTCTAATTTCCAAGAATACTATAAAGTAGTAGAATATTTTGCTAATTATACCAAAGCCCGAATGGGACTTGCCATGGGTGTCAACAACCTAGTTGATATTTTTGACGAGAAATACTACCGTCATTTAAGCGGTGGAATTTTAGAAGCTTTTGGTAAATTATTCTTTAGAGACATGAAGGTATTTTTATACCCAATGTTAGATGAAAATGGAGAAATCACCACTTCCGAAACTCTAAAAGTACATCCACGAATGAAAGAATTGTACAAATTCTTTAAATTCAATGGAAAAGTAATTGATGTAGAAGACTATAATCCTGAAAACCTAAAAGTATTCTCTCGAGAAGTGCTAAAAATGATTAGCCAAGGAGCCGATGGATGGGAGCCGATGTTGCCTTCTGGAGTTTCGGAAATCATCAAAGAAAAACGCCTTTTTGGTTATGACCCTAGCAAGACCTTAATTGAATAAAAAAGTTTTACATTTTATAACAAACGCCACAAGTATTTCTATTTGTGGCGTTTTTGGTTTATTAAATCTTTCTTTACTAATTTTTAAAATAAATATCCTATTTTTGGAAATAGATAAATACTGATAGTTATCAGAGAAAGCAACCCAATTCAGAAATAACAAAAACATTTTTAAACACAGTTAGATACTATCAAGAAAGTTAAATGGAAAATATCATATCACCAAAATATCAAATGAAGCTTGTAAAAGAAGTTGAAACTGCAATTTGGGAAGAATTCAAAACTGATGAAGATGTAAAGAATTACATTCTTAAATGGCATCAATCTGATGATTACCACAATGGTTGGCAAAATTTTATTTTGCATTGGAAGCAAACTGGGAATATAGATTTAAACTCAACTTTGCATTCTATGTTAGGCACTGATTTATTAAAAATAGCAATTGAATTAGGTGTTAACACTCCTGATTTCCTTCCATCAATTCCTACATTTAAAAATGCTTTAAAATCTGAATATAAAACCGCATATTCAACTTTCGAAAAAGCATATAAACAAATTGAAACCGATCCAAGCCTTTCAATTGGTCTTGCAAATTCTTCATTAGAAAGTATTATTAAGGAAATTTTAAAAGATGAAAGACTTAATACTAAAGTAGGAAATGAAACTTTATACAAATTGTCACAAATTATTTTAAAAGAATTTAAACTGGTTAGTGGAGATTTTCCAATTGAAATAAAAACAATTGGCAGTTCATTAATGTCAATATGTCAAGCTATTGAAAAACTAAGAAGTGAGAAAACAAACTTTCATGGAAAAACAGACAACGATTATCTAATTGACGAATCAATCTTTGCAACATTGGTAATTAACAGCGTTACAACTGTAGGCCTTTTTCTTGATGCGTATTATAAGACAAAGCATCCTAAACCCCAAAAAACATTCGAAGAAGAAATCGATGATTTACCTTTTTGAAAATTTCAATAAAAAAACCGATCGCTCCGATATATCAGTACAAAGTTAGCGCGGAAATATTTTGGGCCCACAAATATGAGCAACTTTGTCGAGTTACTTAATGAGATTGCTTTGCCAGCTCCGCTAAGTTTGCAACTTTGCGGCAGTGATTATCGGTTTATAACCGATATTTTCTGTTTCTGTCTGAGACAGATTACCCCCCTCAAAGTCTAAGACTTTGCGGAGCTAAAAACGCCACTAGAATTTAGTGGCGTTTCTAGTTTATTTCAAAATCTGAGCAGCATGTTCTTTAGTTTTTACTGCTGTGATTACCTCATCAATAATTCCATTTTCGTCAATTACAAAAGTGGTTCTATGAATACCATCGTATTCGCGTCCCATGAACTTCTTAGGTCCCCAAACACCAAAGGCTTGAATAACTTCTTTTTCTTCATCTGCCAATAATGGAAAAGGAAATTCGTATTTATCTTTGAATTTGGCTTGCGCTTTAGCCGAATCGGCACTTACACCTAGAAGTGCATAATTATTGGCTTGAAAACGCTCGAAATTATCTCTTAAATCGCAGGCTTCGGCAGTGCAACCTGGCGTACTGGCTTTTGGGTAAAAGAAAACAACTAATTTCTTCCCTTTGTAATCTTCTAATTGATGGGGTTTTCCGTCTTGATCCACACCGAAAAAATCGGGTGCTTTATCTCCTTTTTTTAATGTTGTCATAATTATTTTTGTTTAAACGTAAAGTTCGCAAGGCTTTCGCAAAGTTCACTAAAACTTGTTTTTCTTAATTGGTATTTTTTATATTATTTTTACAAGATATAAATTTACAATAATGACCAAACAAGAACGGGTAACATTTGTTATAAATACGTTAAAAGAACTCTATCCCACCATTCCAGTTCCATTAGATCATAAAGATCCGTATACTTTGTTGATTGCCGTTTTGCTTTCGGCACAATGTACGGATGTGCGTGTGAACCAAATTACGCCTTTACTTTTTGCGAAAGCGGATAATCCGTATGATATGATTAAAATGTCGGTGGAGGAAATTAAGGAAATTATTCGTCCTTGTGGCTTATCACCAATGAAATCAAAAGGAATACATGGTTTGTCGCATATTTTGATTGACAAACACGGTGGAAAAGTGCCACAGAGTTTTGAAGCTTTGGAAGAATTGCCTGCTGTTGGACATAAAACGGCTAGTGTGGTAATGTCGCAAGCTTTTGGAGTTCCTGCATTTCCTGTTGACACACACATTCACCGATTGATGTACAAATGGAATTTGACCAATGGAAAAAATGTAGTTCAGACTGAAAAGGATGCCAAACGTTTATTTCCTGAGGAAATTTGGAACGATTTACATTTGCAAATTATTTGGTACGGAAGAGAATATTCACCAGCTCGTGGTTGGAGTTTAGACAAAGATATTATTACCCGTACTATTGGACGAAAAACAAACCTAGACGGCTATAAAAAGTAAATCTCACTAACTTAAAAATACATTAGTGAGATTTACCAAAACAGCTATTGCTAGCTTTATTAGTTTGCTATAATTTCAAAGCTATTATCCGCCACCTTAATCATGTGGAGTGCTTTTGAATAGTTCAATAGAAAAGAAATAACTTCTTTTTTAGGTTTCATCTGTGTAGTAACTAGATTTTTTTTAGAGTAAATTTTTGCCATGCTGTATTTTAATTTATGTGTTAGAATACAACGTGACATGTATTTGAATATTGTCTAATTAGTCAAAATAATTTGGTGTTTATCAATTACTTTCCTCAAATTCATTAAAGCATAACGCATTCTTCCTAAAGAGGTATTGATGCTCACTCCCGTGATTTCGGAAATTTCTTTAAAACTCATGTCTTTGTACATTCGCATCACAAGGACTTCTTTTTGATCCTCTGGAAGTTCTTCTATTAATTTCTTCAGATCTAATTCTACTTGATCCGCAATCAACTGATTTTCGATGGTAAGAGAATCATCAGTCATAATTGAAAAAACGGAGAATTCCTCTGTTTCACGGTACAACGGCATTTTTTTATTTCTTCTAAAATAATCAATCACGAGATTATGGGAAATTCGCATTACCCAAGGAAGAAATTTACCTTCCTCGTTATAGGAATTGGATTTTAAAGTTTTGATTACTTTTATAAAAGTGTCTTGAAAAATATCGTTAGATACATCTCTATCGGATACTTTTGAATATATAAAACCGTAAATTTTAGATTCGTGTCTTTTTATTAAAGTAGCTAAGGCTTCTTCGTTGCCTGCTACATAATCCTGCACCAACAAAGCGTCGGGAATTTGAATATTAGCTATCATAGTAATACTTTTTAGTATGGGTTAAATTGGGGTATTCTTCTAAAAAGTAGTTTTATACTATAGGCGCTTTTATTTTTTATAACATTAATGAATTACCAAATTTAACAAATTATTGTTTTAATAAACAAATTAAAATTAAAAACTATTAAAAAAAGTAATTTAAAAACTAAAAATTCCGTTCTGATTTTGTCATATTCGCATCTAGATTACGTATTATTATATATATTAAAAAGTTGTTTTTTTTTACTGATATACTTTAATGTAATCAACTACAAACTCTTGCGGAAAAATAGCATCATCTACCTCTGGTCCACCAAAATTTCCACCAACAGCTAAGTTGATTAAAAAATAAAAAGGCTGATTAAATGGCCAAGTTGCTTCATTTTTATCTTTGGGATTAAAGCTGTACAATAATTTTCCATCAACAAAAAAATCTATTTTGTCTTTGTTCCAATCAATTCCATAAATATGAAAACCCGATTCGATTCCGTCAATTTTAGTTTTCTTAGTATTGATTGTATTTCCGTAACTTGCTTGAGTGTGTAGCGAGTTAAAAACTGTATTTTGTTCTTTACCAACGTATTCGAGAATATCAATTTCGCCACATTTAGGCCAACCCACTGTATCAATATTCGAACCCAGCATCCAAAAGGCAGGCCAAATTCCATATCCTAAAGGTAATTTAGCTCTGGCTTCAAAATATCCATATTTAAATTCTTTTTTCCCCTTGGTGGTAATTCTAGCAGAAGTATATTTCTCTTCTTGCTTTTTAGCCGTAATTACTAAATTACCATTGACTAACTTTTGATTTTCTTTAGTATAAAGTTGGCGTTCATTATTGCCCCAACCACAATTGGGGCAACCATCTCCTAACTCAATATTCCAATTTTTCAAGTCTAATTCCTTAGACTTAAATTGTTCTTCCCATACTAATTTCTTTCCTTTTGGTTGTGCAAAAGAAAATGCAACTACAAAAAGTAATATTGAAAATTTATTCATTTTTTATTCGTTTAAATATTGAAAATCTTTTTCTAAAGTTTTTGCCGAACTTCCTCCTACAAAAACTTTAAAGTCACCTGCTTCTGCTTCCCATTTTGAATTAGCAGTAAAAAACTCAATTGTTTTTTTATTGATTACAAAACTTACTTTTCTAGACTCATTAGGCAGTAATTCAACCATTTCAAAGCCTTTTAATTCCATTACTGGACGAGTTATTGATGCAATTAAATCCCGAATATACATTTGAACAACCTCTTTTCCCTTGTATTTTCCTGTGTTTTTTATTGTAACAGTAACCTCAATTTGATCGTTTCCTGAAAAAGAATCTTTACTAACACTTAAATTTGAATATTCAAATTGCGTATAACTTAGTCCATAACCAAACGGATATAAAGGCGTATTTTTTTCATCAATGTAATGTGACCAAAAAACACTATCAGGTTCTGTCATGATAGGGCGACCTGTATTTTTATGATTGTAATAAATAGGTAATTGGCCCACATTTCTAGGAAACGTCATAGGTAATTTACCACTCGGATTATAATCTCCATACAAAACTTGTGCAATGGCATTCCCACTTTGTGTTCCCAGTTGCCAAGCTTCAACAATAGCAGGAATATTTTCATCTGCCCAAGGAATTGCCAGAGGACGACCATTATTAAGAACCAAAACTATATTTGGATTTACTTTATAAACAGCTTCTAATAACTCCTGTTGCACACCTGGTAATCCAATATCAGTTCTACTTCTTCCCTCACCTGATTGCAAACCGTGCTCTCCTAAAGACATAATAACCACATCGGCTCCTTTTGCAGCAGCAATTGCTTCTGGAAATCCACTTTTATCAGTGGTGTTAATTTTGGTTTCCCATACAAATTGAGTACGTCCCACAGCAACATCAGCACCTTTTACATAAGACAACTGATTATCAGTGTATTTTTTCATTCCCTCTAACAACGATACAGCTGAATCATCGTCGGCAGCAATTCTCCAACTCCCTAATGGACTCGTTTTATCGTTTGCCAAAGCTCCAATTACTACTATTTTTTGACCTGATTTTTTAAGTGGTAATAGCTCTTTTTCATTTTTTAAAAGTACGATTGATTTTTTTGCCATTTCTAAAACACCTTCTTGAAAAGCTGTTTTCCCTACTGTTTCTTTCTCGTAATTTTCATCACAATATAAGTAAGGATTATCGAATAAACCCAACTCAAATTTCACTTTCAAAATTCGTCTGGCAGCATCATCAATTAAATCTTCTTTTACTTTTCCTTCCTTAACAAGAGTTGCTAAATAAGTAACATAAGCACTAGACTCCATATCCATATCAGATCCTGCATTTATAGCTATTTCGGCAGCCTGCTTGCTATCTTTGGCATGACCATGCGCTATCATTTCGTTGATAGAACCCCAATCAGAAACCATAAATCCATCAAAACCCCAATCTCCTTTCAAGATTTTTCTTTGCAAGTACTTATTCCCTGTGGCCGGAATTCCATCCAGTTCATTAAACGAATTCATAAAAGTTCGCACACCAGCATCAACAGCTGCTTTAAAGGGAGGAAAAATAATATTTTGCAAAGTAGATTCACCTACATCAACAGTATTATAATCTCTACCCGATTCGGCAAAACCATATCCCGCAAAATGTTTGGCACAAGCTAAAATAGTATTTTTAGCTTTCAAATCGTCTCCTTGAAATCCTTGTACACGAGCTATTGCTATTTGACTTCCTAAATACGGATCTTCTCCAGATCCTTCCATTACTCGTCCCCATCGAGCATCACGAGAAATATCTACCATAGGAGCAAAAGTCCAGTTCAATCCCACTGAGGCAGCCTCTTCAGCAGCAATAGCAGCTGATTTTTTTATTTCTTTTAAATCCCAACTAGCAGCTTCGGCTAATGGAATAGGACTTATTGTTTTATAGCCGTGAATCACATCAAAACCGAATAATAACGGAATTCCTAATCGAGTTTCTTCGACTGCTATTTTTTGCAAAGCTCTTACGTCTTTCACTCCTTTTACATTCAACATTGAGCCTACTAAGCCATTCTTTAAATCAGCGTATTTTTTAGCAGCTTGTCCTTCTTTGGGAGTTGGTCCTGTAATTTCCCAAAAACCATTGTACTGATTGAGTTGACCAATTTTTTCCTCTAAAGTCATCAATTTCATAACTGAATCTACTCTAGAATCTAATTTACCTTTGAAACTAAAACCTATTTTGGGTTGAACTATTTTTTGGCTGCAACTTATGACAACGATGGTAGTAAAGACAAATGATATTTTTTTTATAACTCTCATTTTCTATATTTTTTTATAATTAAAAGGTCGAAAAAAATCGACCTTTTAATGCAATTACTAATTTGATTATTGATAGACTCTTACATAATCTATCTCCATCGAAGATTGACTAAAAGCAGGATCAATAGCTCCTCCAAATGTTCCACCCATAGCTACATTCATAATTAAGAAAAAATCTTTATTAAAAGGTAAAGAACTCGTATTTGCTACTGTATGAAACAAGACATCATCTACATACAATTTTACTGCAGCCGGAGACCAAATGGTTTTGTAAACATGAAATTCAGATGCCGCATTAGCAATAGTTGTAGAGCTTCCGTTCCCATTGCCTCCAGAACGCCCAGGGTAATGCAATGTGCCATAAATTTTAGTCGGTTCACTACCTTTATATTCCATTATATCTATTTCACCACAAGCAGGCCATACATTTGTTGCGTAATCAGATCCTAACATCCAGATGGCTGGCCATGTTCCAGCACCTGTTGTAAGTTTAGCTCTAACTTCCACTTTACCGTAAGTGAACTTAAATTTATTTTCAGATTTTAATCTAGCTGAAGTATAGCTTGCACCTTCTTTTTTAGCAGTAATTTTTAAACTACCACCTTGTACAATTACATTATTAGAACTATTAGTATAGCTTTGTGACTCACTATTTCCCCAACCATTATCTCCTGTTCCTAAATCATAAGTCCATTTAGTCGCGTCTGGTGCTCCGTCAACATTAAATTCATCTGAGAATTTTAAAACAGTATAGTCAACTGGATCAACAGCTTGAGTTGGAGGAGTGGTTGTAAATACTAAATACCAGGCTAATGCAACATTGTTTCCTTGCACCAATCGCACTGTCATTCTATTTTCAGTAATTGATAAAATTTCGTATTGTGTTGCTCCAGCATAATACCCCATAAAACCTCCATCAGAAAAGTTCATTATTGTTCCTGTGGTGACTCTTGTTTCTTCTGGATTTTTAGAAACAACTGAAGTGGAAGGACTTAAAGCTACAATTTTGGTACCTGCTGTGCTGTATGCTAAACAAGCATCATCGCCTCCATTTGTCCCACCTGCAACACTTTTATAAGAGTTATGGAAAAAGGTATTTCCTTTGTTATCTTGTTTGTATTCAATTTTACCGTTTACCAAAGCAAAAGTATAATCGCCATCATAGAAACAAGTAGCTGATTTTTCAAATGGCTCTGCTTGGTAATAATTAGCAAAATAATTTTTAGTAGCATCACCATCATTTTGTCCAACCCCAAGATGACCTTTTTCGGATGCAGCTAAATACCATTTTTTTCCTGTAGTTGTGCCACCAGTAAGCAACTGTGTAGATTTTTCATCGCTAAAGTTACTAAAAACAGTAACGTCTACTGTTGCATTTGTAGCTACACCTCCTTTACCATAAGCAATAACTGTTACAGTATAAGTATTAACGCCAACTGTAGTAAAGCCATGCTCTGCTATCCCTCCTGGAGAATTGTCTGTAACACCATCACCATAGATATATTTGTATGAAATGGCATCATCTGCTGTACTAGTGAACTTAACAGTTCCAGAACCATCTCCATTAGGTAGTTCGGCAGTTTTTCCAACTATTTCTACTGTAACATCTAGATTAGTTGGGGCACTTAATGTTCCAAAAGCTGAATTATCCTCCTGACAATTGACCATCAATAGAAGGACAAAAACGGATACTATTTTTACTATTATTTTTTTCATTTTTTTCGTTTTTAATTGGATTGTTTAATATCGTCAAAATAATAGGTTGTTCCTGTACCTGCGACATTAAAATCAGGAAATAAGATTACTCTATCATAAGCATTGGCTGTATCAAAACCAGATCCTGTGGTAAGGTCGAATGTTATAATTTCCCAAGCATTAGCAACTGTAGTAGTTCCTTGTACCTCAACATTAACAGTAGGATTACCATTACCATCTTTAGGAGAGGTTGACACTTCCATTTTAAACAATATTGTGGCTCCAACTTTAGGTGACCAAACAGCCATTTTTACTTTAGTTCCTTTACTAAAATCAACTTTTGCATCTAAATCTAGACTTGCTCCAGCCCAAACTTGCGCTCCAGCAGCTTTTTCGATTTTAACCACTTTGTTTGAAACATTACTTCCAGACTTATCAGGATTTGCTACTACCGAAACTGGAATCGCTCCAAAGTCTGAAGCTCCAAAACCTCCCCAAGGATAAGTCAATGATGTAGATTCAAAATCAATAGGCATTTCTATCAATGTAGCCGGGGTTTTATAAAAGTAGATATTATCAATAAAAACACTTCCTGTAGCGGATGGTATTCCAACCAATTTCAACTGAAATATATCAGCAACTGTTAAACCTTGACTCGTAAATGCTGAAATAGGAATTTCAATTGAAGTCCATTGATTTGCTACTAAACTTTTAATAACAGGCTTTTCACCATTGGTTTTACTGATAAGAGAAGTTTCAATTTGTGCTAAATCAGCTGTCCAAACATCCATGTGCAGGTATTCCATTCCAGAAACATCAATAGTTGTTCCATCCGCTAATGCAATTCCTTGATAACTTAACTTGATATAATTTAGCATTTTGTCCCCATTCAAATCAAATTCTGCCCAGCTACTGCCTTGACCTCCTTGTCCCCAATCAGGGAAATAATTAGTTCCTGCTACAGCTGTATATTTCGATCCATAAATAGAGATAACATCTGAAGCTTGTCTATTAGGAGGAGTTGGTGCTGATGCAAAAGGTTTATTGACTACAGTTACTGTAAATTGTTGAGACTTTTCGGTTGTTTTGATAGCCGCACTTTTTGAAACGACTCTAATGGTATATACACCTGCATTTTCATAAGTATAGGAAAGCGTTTCACCATTATTAGCTGAAATAGGATCCGATTTTCCTGCTTCACCAAAATAAACATCATAAAACAAGGCATAATCTGCAGTTGCTGTTATATTTACTTTTTTAGAAACAGCCAAATCATTTTCTATCGTTATTACTAAATTTTCTGGTGATTTGAATGATACAACTACATTTTGAATTACTTCAGTCTTTTTTCCATTGACTGTAGTTGCTATAATTTTGGCATCATAAATTCCTTCTTTGTACGTATGATTCACTGTTCCACCAGGAGTTACGTAAGATGGTTCTGTAGTTCCGTCACCAAAATAAATTTCATACTGCGTTACTCCTTCACCACGAGGCAAAAAGGTCACTTTTCCAGTATTATCCTGAGTAACAGTAGTCAAAGCAGAAATATTTGTAGGTGCTCCAAGAGTATCTAAATCAGGTAGATCATTCTCTGTCGAACAACTAAAAACTATAGCTGCCACAATAAGACTTGTTATATATTTTATATTTTTCATTGTTCTATTTTTTTAATTGTAATTAGGATTTTGATCCCAGTTTCCGTTAGCAAATTGAATTTCTTCTATTGGTAGTGGAAAAATTTCATTTTTTCCTGCTGTAAATCCTGGGATTTCTTGGGCTGCTTTACCAGTTCTCACTAAATCGAAGAAACGAATACCTTCACCTGCTAACTCTACTCTTCTTTCTGCCTGAATAAAGTCAGCTAATGCTGCTCCTGATGCTGATATATTGTGGTCATTATCTCCAAAAGCTCTAGCTCTTACTTCATTCAAATACTTACGAGCTAGCACATCATTTACTACTGTACTTTTATTGTATGCCTCAGCTGCCATTAGTAGAACATCAGCGTAGCGAATGGCTCTGTAATT
>WSSedL1CaDRAFT_10001849_pt1 | contig 11621 bp, 9 predicted proteins | sample WetSurSL1Cattail_FD_9464 | JGI IMG/M metagenome (IMG submission 9464)
CCGGCCGGCCTTGCCGCGGGCGAGTTCGGCGGCATCGGGGTTGCGTTTCTGCGGCATGATCGACGAGCCGGTCGAAAAGGCGTCCGACAGCGTCACGAAGCCGAAGCCGGGCGAGCACCACTGCACGATTTCGCCCGCAAGCTTGGAGAGATGCGTCGCCGCGATGGTCGCCGCGGCAAGGTATTCGAGGGCGAAATCGCGCGCCGATACCGCGTCGAGCGAATTGCGCATCGGCTTATCGAAACCGAGCTGGCGGGCGGTAAACTCGCGATCGATCGCGTAGGGGGTTCCGGCCAGCGCCGCCGCACCGAGCGGGCATTCGTTCATGCGCTTGGCGGCATCGCGAAAGCGCAAGACATCGCGGGAGAACATCTCGACATAGGCCAGAAGATGATGGGCGAAGCTGATCGGCTGGGCCGCCTGCATATGGGTGAAACCGGGCATCACCGTATCGATGTTTCCGGCCGCCTTTTCGTGCAATGCCCGCATCAATGTTATCAGTGCATCCTCGGACCGCCCGCAGGCGCCGCGTACCCACAGGCGGAAATCGGTCGCCACCTGGTCGTTGCGCGAGCGGGCGGTGTGCAGGCGCCCGGCCGCCGGACCGATCAGTTCGGTCAGGCGCGATTCGATATTGAGGTGGATGTCCTCCAATTCGCGCTTGAAGACGAAGCGTCCTTCGGCAATCTCCGTGGCGATTTCGGCGAGACCTTTGAGGATCGCGTCGGCATCCTCCGCCGGAATGATGCCCTCTTGGACCAGCATCCTGGCATGGGCGCACGAGCCTTTGATGTCTTCGGCGGCCATTCTCCGGTCGAAATCGATCGACGGCGTGAACGCTTGCATAATCTCGGCGGGTCCGCCGGCGAACCGGCCCCCCCACATCTGGTTGCTTGCCATGGCTTACCTCGTGGGGACCGGGTGATCGCCGCGGTAATCGTAGAAGCCGCGGCCGGTTTTGCGGCCCAGCCAGCCGGCTTCGACGTACTTCACCAGCAGCGGACAGGGCCGATATTTGGAATCGGCAAGGCCTTCGTACAAGACCTGCATCACCGACAGGCAGGTGTCCAAGCCGAGAAAATCGGCGAGTTGCAGCGGACCCATCGGATGGTTGGCGCCCAGGCGCATCGCGGTGTCGATCGCCTCGACGTTGCCGACGCCTTCGTAGAGCGTATAGACCGCCTCGTTGATCATCGGCAGCAGAATGCGGTTGACGATGAAGGCGGGAAAATCCTCGGCGTGGGACGGGGTTTTGCCGCAGCGACGGACGATTTCGAGGGCAATCTGAAAGGTGGAATCGTCGGTGGCGATGCCGCGGATCACTTCGACCAGCTTCATTATCGGCGCCGGCTTCATGAAATGGATACCGATGAACCGCTCCGGCCGGTCGGTGCTCGATGCCAGCCGGGTGATCGAGATCGACGACGTGTTGGTGGCGATGATCGTTTCTTTCGGCAGCAGCGGACAAAGCTCGCGTAAGATTTCGCATTTGACCGCCTCGTCCTCGGTGGCGGTTTCAATCACCGCATCGCACATCGCGACGGGGGTCAGAGCGTTTACGGCCTCGATGCGCGCCAACGCCGGTTCGACCGCCTCTTCGCGTACGATGCCCTTGGCGACTTGACGCTTCATGCTCTTGCGGATGTCGGATACGGCGTCGGCCAATATGCCGGCGTCGATGTCTTCCAGCACGACGCCATATCCGGCAAGGGAAAGAACATGGGCGATACCGCGGCCCATCTGCCCTGCGCCGATGACGCCGATCCGTTCGATGCTCATAACGATGTTCCGTTTCTCAAGGTCGATTTGCCCGGCCGTTTCGAGCTCGGGCGGCTTCTACAATTTCGTGCGCCGGCCGCCGCCCATACGGATATGCCTCCGCCTGTGCCGACGCAGGACATTGTGCCCCACCGAAGCGTGCTTGGGAATAAGCCGTCGAAACATGCCGCAACTTCGGATTCGATCGGCCGAACAAGAATAATACTAATTGATTTCATATAGTTACTGAACTTCTGTCATTTCAAAGTATGCATATAGGCGATCAAATCCTCGATCTGCTTGGGATTGGAGAGGCCGGCGAACGCCATGCGGGTGCCCGGCAGGGTCTGATTGGGACGCTTCAGCCATTGGCGTAAGGCGTCGTCGGTCCATACGATCTTGGAATTCTTCATCGGCCGCGAGTAGGTATATCCGGGCAACGTGGCCGCCTTTTTACCCATAATGCCGAACAAGAGCGGTCCCAGCTTGTTGGGGCCGCCTTGGACGTTGGAATGGCAGGTCAGACAGCGGCTGTTATAAACCTTCTGGCCGGCTTTCACGTCGCCGCCGCCTTGCGCCGCTGCCGTTGCCGCCAGCACGCCGGCCAACGCAAATATCAGATATCTCATCGGGTCTATTTCGCCCTTTGTTCCTTCATCTGCATGTCTTTAGCGGTTTCGATGGCGGCGCGGAAGCCCACCGGATCGGCGATGTCGGGAATATCGATGGCATCGACCCCGGTGCCTTCGATTATTAAATGGCCGTAATTGAGCATCCGCCCCCAGATGCTCTGGATGACTTGAACCCCTTCGATGTTGGGTAAGGCGATCTCTTTGGAATGGCGCACGATCAATCCGGTTTTGACGACGAAGCGGTGCGAGGTGACGCCGATTTCGGTGGTGGCCATCTTGATCAGGAGATAGAGCCAAATCCAAATTCCGACAACGATCAACCCTATGAAAATCCAGGCATAAGCCTTGAACGTATACCACCAATGGAAGTGGGCGATGGCGCAGACTTGCTCGCCTTGCCCAAGCGATTCCTCGATATAGCCGCCCTTCTTGGGCGTGGTGTCGTAGTGTCGTGATCTGCCGTGCATGGATGCCCCCCCGGTTTCGATCCCTGCTTCTACCTAAGCAGGAATTTGCGGTACATCCAAGCCCGCACCCCTTTGCATCCCGGTAACGACGGCCGGTTGGCCGCTCGGACGTGCATAGGCCATGACCTATGCACGTCCGTATTAGAGCGACGGACGTTCAAACGCGATCAGTCCGTCGCTCTATCCCTTCGTTTTGTCGCAACTTTACGCGCAAAACCGATTCCACTTTTGCGCTCGTTGCTCTAGAGCGCATTCCGGCGAAGTGGAATCCGGTTCGCCGCAAAAATGCGCGGGAACAAAGAAAGCTACAGCCAATTACGGTTCTTAATGACCGGAATTGGCTGTAGTGGCGATCAGCGGAACAGCAAGGGAGCGAATTGGCTCAAATACAGCCGCCAATTCACCATGGTGTGCCCGCCGGGGGTTTCTTCGATCACATCCGGCTTTGCGCCGTTTTTTTCCAGCATGGATAGGGCGTTGAGCGAATTCTGTTTGGCGATGTCGGTCTCGCCATATGCCCACCAGAACAGCTTCAGCCGCTGGCGCGCATCCGCCAGAATCGGCCCATGAGCCGCTTCGAAGGCTTTCAGCCCGTCGGGGAACCAGCCGGAGCTGAACACGCCGAGATAGCGGAAATCTTTGGTATGGGTCAGCCCGATGTTGAGGGTCTGGATGCCGCCCATCGACAATCCGGCCAGTGCCCGGTCCTCCGGACGCTTGGAGACGTTGTACCGAGCTTCGATCAGGGGGACGATGACCGTCGTCAGTTCGGCGGTGAATTTGTCTTCTTCGGGCTTGCCGCCCATAAGGTTGCTGCCCTTGACGATGCCGTCGGGAAACACCGCCACCATCGGCTTCGCTTTGCCTTGTGCGATCAAATTGTCGAGGATCACACCGGCCCGGCCTTCGGTGGGCCAGTCATGGTCGGAATCGCCGCCGCCATGCAGCAAATAGAGCACGGGATAATTTTTTCCGCCTTTGTACCCCGGCGGCAGATACAGGTGCAGGCGGCGGGCGGGGCCGGCTACCGGCGAATCGTACGTCTGTTCGACGATGGCGCCGTGCGGAATCCCCGCGCGGTAGGTTTGCAGATCGTCGGCGTCTCCGGGCACCTCGACCAAACTGAGCGTGTCGCGGTTCATCGGCGAGTTGTAGGTGTTGCGAGGATCGGCGATAAGCGCATCGTCGACGACGAACTGATAGCGATAGGCGCCGGGCGCCACCGGATCGCTCGTCACCGACCACACTCCGTTCGCCGCTTTGGTCATAAGCAACGGCGGCTGCCCGCTTTGCAGGAACCACGGCTTGACGGAAACGCTCGACGCCTTCGGCGCAAAAAAGCGGAAAGTGATGCGTCCGTCGGGCGCAATCTCCGGCGATACCAAGCTGTCATAGGGCGAGCGAGGCCCCATCGGTATGCCCGGCGGCGGATTGGGGACTGCCTGCGCTACCGCAGACGGCACCATCGCCGCCAGGGCCAAGGTCAAAACTACACTGGAAACGCGCATTGTCGGTTCTCTCCCGGTTGTGATTTTCTTATGCAATCAGAATGAGCCGGAACCGATCATCCGTCACGGGGACACCGCCGTTTTGCCGATGACAATAGCGCGATCGGATCGTTACTCTTCGCGGTGGTCGGGCAAGAGGATTTCCCGCACACCCTTGTGATTGGGCTGCGAAACCACGTTTTCCCGCTCCATCCGCTCGATCAGCCGGGCGGCGCGGTTGTAGCCGATCTGGAGACGACGCTGGATGTAGCTGGTCGAGGCTTTGCGGTCGCGTGCGACGATGGCCAGCGCCTTGTCATAAAGTTCGTCGCCGGAATCGCCGCTACCGGAGCCGAAATCGCCATAGGCGTCTTCGCCCTCGCCCTCGGGTTCCTCGGTCACCGCTTCGAGATAGTCCGGCCGACCCTGGGTTTTGAGGAAGCGCACCACATCTTCGACTTCGCTGTCGGTGACGAAGGGGCCGTGGACGCGGCGGATGCGCCCTCCCGCCATCATGTAGAGCATGTCGCCCATGCCCAGAAGCTGTTCGGCGCCCTGTTCGCCCAGAATGGTGCGGCTGTCGATCTTGCTGGTGACCTGGAACGAGATCCGGGTGGGGAAGTTGGCCTTGATGGTGCCGGTGATGACGTCGACCGACGGGCGCTGGGTGGCGGCGATCAAATGGATGCCGGCGGCGCGCGCCATTTGGGCGAGGCGCTGGATGGCGCCCTCGATCTCTTTGCCGGAGATCATCATCAGGTCGGCCATTTCGTCGACCACCAGCACGATGTAGGGCATCGGATCGAGTTGCAGCATCTCGTCTTCGTAGATCGGCTTGCCGGTTTCGCGGTCGAAGCCGGTCTGCACCGTGCGCTTCAGGGTTTCGCCCTTGTCCTTGGCCTTGCGCACCCGGTCGTTGAACGCCTCGACCCCGCGCACGCCCAACTTGGACATCTTGCGATAGCGCTCTTCCATCTCGCGTACCGCCCATTTGAGGGCGACGACCGCCTTCTTCGGCTCGGTGACCACGGGGGCGAGAAGATGCGGAATACCGTCGTAGACCGACAATTCCAGCATCTTGGGGTCGATCAAAATCATCCGGCACTGATCGGGCGCCATGCGGTACAAAAGCGACAGGATCATGGTGTTGAGCGCCACCGACTTGCCCGAACCGGTGGTGCCGGCGATCAGAAGATGGGGCATCTTGGCCAGATCGGTCATCACCGACTCGCCGCCGATGGTCTTGCCCAGCGCCAGGATCAGCGGGGCTCTGGCCTTCTCGTATTCGTTGCTGGCCAAAAGCTCGCGCAGATACACGGTTTCGCGGGTATGGTTCGGCAGCTCGATGCCCAGCACGTTGCGCCCGGGAATGACGGCGATGCGGGCGGCGACCGCGCTCATCGAGCGGGCGACGTCGTCCGACAGCGCGATAACGCGCGAGGATTTTACCCCGGCGGCAGGTTCGAGCTCGTACAGCGTCACCACCGGGCCGGGGCGCACCGCGTTGATCCGGCCCTTGACGCCGAAATCCGACAGCACCGCCTCCAGCATCCGGGCGTTTTCCTGCAGAGCCTCGTCGTTCAAACTGTTGTCTTTGATGTGCTTGGGCTCGGCTAAGAGTTCCAGCGCCGGCAGGCGATAATCGCCGGTGCCGAAATCGAGCGCGCCTTGGCGCGTCCGGCTACCCGTTTCCTTGCGCTTGGCTTCGCGTTTGACCAACTTCTTGCCGGTCTCGTGGCCCAAGGGCTCGGGTGCAGCCCCCAACTTCGGACCGGCGATTTCCGGCTCGCTTTCGGTATACTCTTCATACTCCTCGTCCACGTCCTCGTCTGTCTCCCGGACGGACGGCAACCGGAAGGGAAGCTTCAGCGATTTCAGCTTTTGACCGAGCCAATACGCCGTCGCAGGTACGTTCGCGGCCGTTCTCAAGATCGGCTTGAGGCGCAAGTCGGCGGCGAGAAACACAAGGACCGCGCCGAGCAAAAGTAGCAAAAACGGCAAAACGANCCCCAGCCATGTTTGGCCGGTGGTTAGCCCCAGATTATGCGACAATACCACGGCGGCCAGGCCTGCCAGGCCACCAGCGCCCGCCGGCAGGGATTCCATGCGCGGCAGAAGGCCGAGACCGGCCGCCAGCGTCGGTGTGCCGATCAGCCAGGCGAAGGCGCGCCCTACGGCATAGGACAGCTGCCACCCCATGAAGGCCCGGCACCCCCACACCATCATCGGCAGCAGGAAGGCATAGGCGGCAAAGCCGAAATTCCTTAGGAGCAGATCGGCGGCGGTAGCGCCCAAGGGGCCCATCCAATTGCCGATGTCCCCGCCGGCGGCATTGTCGGGGCTGGCATCGAACGGATCGTAGGAAAGCAGCGACAAGAGGATGACGAAAGACAGGATCAACACCGTCGCCCCGGCGCCGCGGAAGGCGAGATGGCGCATCAGCCGGCTGATCGCACGACGGGCGTCTGCCAGGGCATCGGCAAAGGCACTGCCGCGCGGACGTGGTTGGTAAATGCCGTCGATCATGCTTTTGCAGCCTTCCTTGCCGCAGTCCGAATTCTCCGACCGTTAATAAGATTCATAATGGTTGATAAATTGTTGACACGCCAGGGGGATGGTTAATTTTATGTTTTTCATCCTTGCCGGACATGTTCGCCGGTGTGCCGGATGCCGCGCCGTTTCGGGCCGGCGGGGAAAAGAAAAGGGGCGCCCCGGAAGGAGCGCCCCAGCAAGTCCAGGAAGAAAGTTAAAGCGACGTGGATTACCGCACCGTTTCGCCGTGGAGATTGATGTCGAGACCCTCGACTTCCACCTCTGGGGAAACCCGCAGACCGATGGTCCAATCGATCAGCTTGAGAATGATGAAGGTGACGATGCCGCTATAGACGAACGTGGCGCCGACATCTTCGAGCTGAAGCACCATCTGATGGGCGTTGCCGTCGATCAGCCAGCCATGCGCGGCCGAGTTGATCGCGTTCGAAGCGAACACACCGGTCAAAAGCGCACCCAGCGCACCGCCGACGCCGTGTACGCCCCAAGCGTCCAGCGCGTCGTCGTAGCCGAGCCACTTCTTGACCCACACCGACGAGGTGTAGCAGACCACACCGGCGGCGAGGCCGATGATCAACGCACCGGTAGGATCGACGAAACCGGAAGCCGGAGTAATGGCGACCAGACCCGCAACCGCACCGGAGGTCATACCGAGAATCGAAGGCTTCTTGGCAATGAGCCATTCGACGAACATCCAGGACAGCGAAGCGGCACCGGTGGCGATTTGAGTCGCCGCGGCGGCCATGCCGGCATTGAAGTTGGCGGCAACCGCCGAACCGGCATTGAAACCGAACCAGCCGACCCACAGCAGGGACGCACCGATCACGGAAAGCGTCAGGTTATGCGGCGCCATGTTCTCGGTGCCGAGCCCGATGCGCTTGCCGAGCACGAGGCAGGTGACCAGGGCCGCGGTACCGCAATTGAGATGCACCACCGAACCGCCGGCGAAGTCGAGTGCGCCTGCGGTCATCAACCAGCCGCCGCCCCAGACCCAGTGGGCAATCGGAGCATAGACGAAGATCAACCACAGACCCATGAACCACAAAAAGGCCGAAAACTTCATGCGGTCGGCCAAAGCGCCGCTGATCAACGCCGGAGTGATGATGGCGAAGGTCATCTGGAAGAACATGAACACCGATTCCGGAATGGTGCCGGAAACCGAGGTCAACGTCATCGGCTTGAGGAACAGATAGCTTAAATCGCCGATGAACTGGTTGACGCTGGCATCGGAGTTGGTCTTGAAGGCCAGCGAATAGCCGACGACCATCCACAGCACGGTTACCAATGCCGTGGTTCCGAAGCTTTGCGCCATCGTATCGAGAACGTTCTTCTTGCGCACCAGACCGCCGTAGAAACACGCCACGCCGGGAACGGTCATCAGCAGCACCAGGGCGCTGGAGGTGATCATCCAAGCGGTATCGCCGGAGTCGATCTTCGGCGCGTCGGCGGCGAAAGCACTGCCGGCGCTTAAGATCAGCGCGCCGGCGCTCGCCAACGCGGCAAGCGAGATTTTTTGTAACATCGAGACTTTCATTCGTTTTTCCCCTTGTTATTTCTTCTGGCGCCGCCGCTTACAATGCGTCGCCGTCGGTTTCGCCGGTGCGGATGCGGACGACATGGCTCAGTGCCGTCACAAAGATCTTGCCGTCGCCGATCTGGCCGGTTTTGGCTTTGGATGCGACAGCGTCGATTACCGCATCGGCCACCTCCGACTTCACCGCAATTTCGATTTTCAGTTTGGGCAGAAAATTCACTGCATACTCGGCACCGCGATAAATCTCGGTGTGTCCCTTTTGACGCCCATAGCCTTTGACTTCAGTTACGGTCATGCCTTGCACGCCTAAGCCGGACAGTGCTTCGCGCACTTCATCGAGCTTGAACGGCTTTATGATCGCCATGATTAATTTCATTGCTTTTTCCCCGTTGGTTTCGGCCAGTTACTTTTCATCAAGAATTGTGCCGATTGCTACAACTTTATTAAGTGTTTGAATTGACTAAACATTGTGCAGAAAGCGCAATATCTTGGCATAGCCTGTAAATGGCCAATGCTGCACATTTTTTAATCTAAATAAAATATCCGCCTAAAAAAGCATCATTATCGACGAATGAAAATCCGCAAAAAAAAGGGCGCCCCCATCGGGGACGCCCTTTGCAAGTTGGCGGGATAAGACCGCTTGGGGAAATCAGCCGCGCACGGTCTCGCCGTGAAGGTTGATGTCGAGACCTTCGACTTCGACTTCCGGCTTCACCCTGAGACCGATGGTCCAGTCGAGAAGCTTGAGAATGATGAAGGTCATGATACCGCTGTAAACGAAGGTGCCGGCGACGCCAAGGAACTGAATCCACATTTGATTGAGATTGCCGTCGAACAACCAACCGTGAGCGGCCGGGTTAATGGCATTCGAGGCGAACACGCCGGTCAGCATGGCGCCCAGCATCCCGCCGACGCCGTGTACGCCCCAAGCGTCGAGCGAGTCGTCGTAGCCGAACCATTTCTTGACCCACACCGCCGAGAAATAGCAAACCGCGCCGCCGAGCAGACCCATGATGAGGGCGGAGACCGGATCGACGAAGCCGCAGGCGGGCGTGATTACCACCAAGCCGGCGATGGCGCCGGAGATCATGCCGAGCACCGAAGGCTTTTTGCCGATGAGCCATTCGGCGAACATCCACGACAGAGCGGCGGCGCCGGTGGCGATTTGGGTGGCAAGCGCCGTCATCCCGGCGGTGGTGCCGGCGGCAACCGCCGAACCGGCGTTGAAACCGAACCAACCGACCCACAGCAGCGAAGCGCCGATCATCGACAGGATCATGTTGTGCGGCGCCATATTTTCGGAGCCGTAGCCGATGCGGGGCCCGAGAACCAAGCAGGCGACCAGCGCGCCGGTGCCGGCGTTGATATGCACCACGGTGCCGCCGGCGAAGTCGAGGGCGCCCGCCGCGCCGATCCAGCCGCCGGCCCATACCATATGGCAAATCGGCGCGTAGACCAGGATAAGCCACAAGCCCATCAGCCAAAGAAAGGCGGAAAACTTCATGCGATCGGCCACCGCGCCGGCCATCAGCGCCGGCGTAATGATGGCGAAGGTCATCTGGAAAAAGACGAATACCGATTCCGGAATGGTCCCGAACAGCGAGGCCGGCGTCATCGGCTTGAGGAACAGATAACTGAGATCGCCGAAGAACATGTTGAAGCTGGCGTTGCCGTTGGTTTTGAAGGCGATCGAATAGGCGGCGACGACCCACAATATGGTCAGCAGCCCGGTCGTGGCGAAGCATTGCGCCAGAACCGCCAGAACGCTTTTACGCCGGACCATGCCGCCATAAAACAGCGCCAGGCCGGGAATGGTCATCATCAGCACCACGACGGACGATGTCAGCATCCAGGCGGTGTCGCCGGTGTCGAGCTTTGGCGCGTCGGCGGCCAGCGCGCCTGTGGCGCTTAAGACAAGCGCGCCGACGCCGCAAAGTGCGGCGAGCAACGGCTGTTTAAATCGGAAAATGCTCATATACACATACCCCTTTCAGATAGCAGATCGCTTATAAAGCGTCGTTGTCGGTTTCGCCGGTGCGGATGCGCACGACGTGGCTGATGTCGCTCACGAAGATCTTGCCGTCGCCGATCTGGCCGGTCTTGGCCTTGGCTGCGACCGCCTCGGTCACCGCATCGGCCATATCCGACTTCACCGCGATTTCGATTTTCAGCTTCGGAAGAAAGTTCACCGCATACTCCGCGCCGCGGTAGATTTCGGTATGCCCCTTCTGCCGCCCATACCCTTTGACTTCGGTAACGGTCATGCCCTGCACGCCCAAACCCGTCAGCGCTTCGCGGACTTCGTCGAGCTTGAACGGCTTGATGATCGCCATGATCAGTTTCATCGTTTGTTTCCTGCTGGTTTCCGAATTTTAGTTACCTATCAATTACTGTGCCGTTTTTGAAAATTGCATAACCATTTGAAATATATGCATTTGTCGTTTTTTCGACATCTGCGGGAGTGATAATTTCCTAAACTAAGTGCAAAAAATGTAATCAAACGATCCTTTTGGGAAAAATTGTTTACATTGACTAAACAACCGGCGCATGAAAAACGGCAGCATGACGAAGCGCTACGACGTATTGATCGGCGGCGGGGGAATGGCCGGCCTGGGCTTAAGCATTGCGCTGGCTAAGGCAGGTTTTGCCGTGGCCGTGGTCGACCCCAAGAAGGAGGCGGGGGCGGACGCCTTCGACGGCAGGGTCACGGCGCTGACGTTACGTACGCAGCGGCTATTGGCAAATCTGTGCGTCTGGGAGGCCGTCGCTCCGCACGCCGAGCCGATCCGGCAGGTACTGGTGACCGACGCAAAACCCGGTCTTGCACCGTCGCCGCGGCAATTGCGCCTCGATGCCGCCGCCCGCGGCGATGACAGGCCCTTCGGTCATATCGTCGAAAACCGCCACATCCTGGCCGCTCTTGGCTCCGCGGCGGCTTGGGCCGGCGTCGAACGTATCGTCGGCGCGATTGCAGCGCTCGACCCCGGAACGCTTGAAATGCGGGCAGTGCTGGAAAATGGCGAAATATTAGGCACGTTGCTCGCGGTCGCCGCAGATGGGCGCGCCTCGCGGCTGCGCGGCCTGATGGGCATCGGTGCGGTGACGCGCGATTACCATCAAACCGCCATCGTCGTCGCCATAAGGCATGACAAGCCTCACGGCGGCGTCGCTTGCGACCATTTTCTGCCCGCCG
>WSSedL1CaDRAFT_10001850_pt1 | contig 11614 bp, 10 predicted proteins | sample WetSurSL1Cattail_FD_9464 | JGI IMG/M metagenome (IMG submission 9464)
TCTGGAAGCAATCGGATAGATTACCGAACAGTCCTTAGCATACTCATTAAGTCCCTCAGCATCAGTATCGAGTAACACAGCCATCTGATCGATAAATGCTCCTGTTCCACCGGCACAGCTACTGTTCATCCTCTGTTCTACGGAGCCTTGCAAATAAGTAATTTTAGCATCCTCTCCACCCAGTTCAATCACAACATCAGTCTGTGGGATCAGAATATCAACTGCTTTTGTACATGCGATAACCTCCTGAATAAACGAGGTGTGCAGCCATTCGGATATAGACAATCCTCCTGATCCCGTAATACAAGCCCTCACAGAAGCATCCATCTTATTTTCCTGACATGCCTGAAGCATTTGAAGCATTGTATTCCTTATATCCGATAAATGCCGGCGGTAATCCTGATAAATCAGTTCATTTTTTTCGTTCAGCAATACAATCTTTATTGTCGTAGATCCAATATCAATCCCCATCCTGTATCTGTTCATGCTTCCAACTCCCAACTGACTTATATCTATCATCTAGTTATTATTTACTGATAAACGTAAAATCATTCATTGATTGTAAGTAGTTGGTAAATCAATAATTTTACATTTTTCTGTGATTTCTATTGTGTAATTATTATCCTGTCTGTATAATAATTCCTATCAGCATATAAAATGCCAGTGTATCAGAGAAACCCGAAAAAGTATGTGCAGAAATGGAGTAAATTATGAAACTGATCAAAAAAATAATAATCTCTGTACTTGTCTTAGTATTGATATTTACATTGACAGACATCCCAGCAATCAGTAATCCTGTTGTAACACAAGCTGCAACCATCAAATTAGACAAAACGAAGTTAGAACTTGTGGTAGGCAAAACTTCTTCTCTTCACGTTCTGGGAATCAAGAAAACCGCGACTGTGAAATGGTCATCGAGTGACAAGAAAACAGCTACTGTATCCACCAAAGGTAAAGTCAAAGCTGTTGCTGTGGGAACTGCCAAGATTACCGCATCTGTTTCAGGTAAGAAATTAACATGTACCGTTACCGTTAAAAAGCCGGCGAATCCATCCTTAAATGATGCCCCCTTTGATGCACAGGAAGTACAAGTCGGCAATATAGATTTTGTCATACCTTCTGATTGGACGTTAACCTATAATCTAACCACCGGTGGTATTAAAGCATCTCTTAAGCCGAACGATACCACTAATCCTTCCTCAATCGTGATCACCATCTTTCCCCAGAAGACTGTTCCTGACTACAATTATATAAAAAAACATTATACATCCCTTTATACGAAGGACTATTTTGATACTTCGTACACAGAATCTTTAGGAGCCGGAACCTATGAGCTTACAGGACTGACTCAGAGCGATCTAACCGTTTCTCTCGGTAAGGTATTGAAAACCGAATATACACTTACTATCAAAGGAGTACCTCTGATTCAGCAAATCTATGATTTTATCATAGAAAGTTATTGTATAGAAATTGATTCCAATAATGTAATCGGGACAGATCTTTCTACGATTATTGAATATACAATAAACTCCTTAATCATAGAGAAATAAGCGATTCATCTTTTGTAAAAAGGGCCGATGGTATTGTTACTAATATACGATTATAAATTTAAGAGGCTTCACATACTGTCCATAATGCACTGTTTACGTGACCAGTGTTTAGGGTAGTGTGAATATAATAAAGATAGCAGAAAATCCGCTTTCGCAGATTTCTGCTATCTTTATTATTTGTCTCGTAGTATTACTTCAATCCGTTATACAACGCATTCAGAAGTACCCTGTTCGGATCTTGACTTAACTCCCATATCATGGCACCCCCTAATCCCTTATCCTTAATATATTGTGCTTTGTATCCCATCGACTGCTCATCTTCATATGTGATAAAGGTGGTGCCGTTAAATAACCAGGGTACAAGGGACTGGGCATGAAAATATTTCACATAACCGGCGGCATTCAGATAATTGCCTACAACATTGGCATAGCTGATAGAAGAACCACCTGAATAACTCTGATAAAGACCTTGATTTGCATTTGTCACGGATTTATAAATATAACCGTAAAAGGGAACTCCCATGATAATTTGATTTGCAGGAAAACCTGCGTTCTGCCACGCGGTTATTCCGGAATCCACACTGTCTTTATATTGAGGAGATACATCACTGTTCTTATATAGAGGCGCATTAAAATCCGTATAAGTATCCCAGTTTCCATGGATATCATAGGTCATGACATTTACATAGTCTACATACAGCTTAAGCTTAGCAGGCTCAATATTATTCAGGTACCAGCTTCCTGAAGCTCCTGCAAAGGTAAGAAGATAGTGTTTCCCATCAATTACTCCTCTGGCGTCAAGCTTTTCGCGAAGCTTTTGCATCAGCAATGTGAAATTGGTTTTGTCCGCAACTCTTCTGACATTTGTGGACAATCCTCCAGTAACCGGATATTCCCAATCCAGATCAACTCCATCAAAGCCATATTGTACAATGAAATTAACACAGCTGTCGGCAAAGGTAGTTCTGGATGCATCCGTTAGTGCTGCATCGGAGAAGCGTCCCGACCATTCCCAGCCGCCCACAGAAATGACCGTCTTGAGATTCGGATTTATCAGCTTTAATGCATTCAGCTTGGTTATATTCGAAGGATCTACATCCGGATAACCAAGAGCTATTTTTAGGTCGCTGCCAATATTGGCAAAGGCATAGTTGATATGTGTTAATTTGCTTGCATCTACCCTATCCGGTGTGAAGCCTGAATAAGCTGCCCAAGCTGCATAATAGCCGATAACCTTTGATTCTGCCAAGGGTGCCGGAGTCGGTGTAGGAGCAGTCGTTGGGGTCGGGCTTGGAAGCAATGTAGGTATCGGGGTTACAATTGGTGTAGGTGTCACTGTAGGGGTGGGTGTTGGAGTCGCTGTGGTGCTTACCGATAGTATCACACTGCTTGCAGAGCTATTACCGGCTGCATCCTTTGCTTTGATATAGAACTTGTATGTAGTGAGTGGCTTCAGTCCTGTCACTAAACATGAGGTTGTTGTTGAAGTTCCTATCATGATGCTGTTCCTATATACTTCATAATTGGTTACCTTAACATTATCCGTTGATGCACTCCATGCGAGAGAGACCGATTTATCGGTTATCGTAACAACATGAAAATTCTGTGGTACCTGTGGTGACGTTTTGTCTCTGCCCGCTAGTGCTGTAACACTTGAACCGCTTAACATATTCATGGCAAAGATAAGGGTTAACAGTACGACAAATAATCTTTTCTTCTGAAACATCTCCTTCAACAATCTTCTCATAAGTTTCCAGCTCCTTTGCTAGCAATAAATCTTTTGTGGGTTTTCAACAACTAGTATGTGATAATGTTAGCAATTTTTCGTCATTATGTCAATAAATGCGAGCTAGGGAAACACTGGAACGACTTAACCGATTGTGATAAATTATACTGGACGAAATCAACCGAAGTCTTTATAATATGATATATGAATAATACCCAATCATACATAAAGGAGTGGTAGACATGGCTAATAGGGATTACAAAAAAGAAGTGAAAAAGAAGAAAAAGACTGATACCGGTGTATTACCATCATTAAAACCCATCATGTCCGAGCCAGAGGTAGTGAAAAAGCCTAAGAAGAAAGTGTAAGCTTATGCAAAACAAGAGGCTTCACCTACTCCCCATCATGCAAGTTAGGGTGGGAGTAGGTGAAGCCTCTTGTTTTCGTTACAGTATATCCTCATGTCCTGACAGGCCACTTAAGTTCAATGACAAACATATCTCCATCAAACCGCGCACTGATACTTCCTTTCATCTTTTCAACCAGAAGCTTCGTTATCGTAAGTCCAAGTCCCGAGCTCCCCTGATTGCGTGCCTTGTCACCGGTATAAAAACGGTCAAAGATTCGTTTTAACTCATTCTCTGTCATATCATTTTTATCATTACTCAATGTAAGGATGCATTGCGTGTCTGTTGTATGCTGCTGAATAACAAATTCATCTTTCGCATATTTTAAGGCGTTCTGAATTAGATTGTTTAGTATTCGGTTAAACTGGATTCTATCTGCAAAAATAATGCATGATTTTTCCTCCATTTGAACAGTGACCTTAATCTTTCTGGACTCAAATTCATGAAAATAGGCAACAGCAGCTTCAGATACAATATTCTGTACCGAAATTCTTTCAAACATTACCGGATAATCTTCGCGCTCAATCCTGGATATTTCATAGAAATCTTGAATTAGGCCTTGTAATATCCTTGCTCTTTTATCGATAATTTTAAGATACTCTTCTCTTTCTTCCTGCGTTATGTCAAGGTCTCCAAGCAAATTAACATATCCAAGAATCGAGGTGAGCGGAGTTCTAAGGTCATGGGAAATATTTTCTATCTCATGACGAATCTGTGTCTCTCTTCTTTGATAAACAATCCTCTCACTCTGTCTTTTCTGATAGATCACATTAATTTTTTTTAGTAGTTCCTCAAGATGGCGATCTGCCGAGATTGCCTTTATCAGCCTATTTCTCTCCGAGCATTTCTCTATCTCATCCATTTGCCTGGAAGCTTGCTTAAGGGCGCGATAGAGGAATACGATTTTTATCACAAGTAGAATAAAAATTATGATTAATCCAATACATAAGTACTGCATTTCTAACATACCCCCTAAGCACTTTGATTTATCCTAATCCTGCTAATACCTACTTAATCTCTTTTCTGCGTATTATTACATATCCGATGACGGTAATCAGAATCATCTGAACAATACTGGCAATCCAACAGTTGTAATAGCCGGCATCCCCCTTCCATGGAAGTGTGATAGCGTATGGGTCCATAGTAATTCCAATTCCATTAATGATATTCCAGGGTAATATCTGTGCCAGTTTGTTGAAAATGTCAAATTTCATTCCAAGAAGTGAGCCGACGATTGGAAATGCTATCGCAAGTCCTACATCCGCACCGATTGCTGCACCCGTGCTCTCAAATATGAATGCAAAGCAGTTCACCATAGCAAGTACAAAAAGATAAATCGGAAAACTGGCTATGAACACCTTACCTAATTCGTATAATTCGTTCAAGTGTGAATGCTCAAGCAGTAGATAAGCACTTGCAACATGAAACCCGGTTATGATGAAAAATGCAACTACTGCATATATGATTTCTACTAATAGCTTGCTAACATAGATCATTCCTCTTGGAATACCATAGGAAACGCTGTTCTTCATCGTATGATTGCCATGCTCATTGCCAAATACCATGGAGCCAACTGTGATGCAGAGAATAAATACAAATGACATACCTCCAATAAAATTCCCAATCGAAAAAGCCGTATTGCCATAAGGAAATGTAGTCTCCGACCACTTAACGGCCGCAAGAACTATATTGGAGCTAACTAATAATGTGGAACAGATTGCAATGAACAGATAGGTCCATTTATAGTGTAATATTCTATATAATTCACTTTTGATATAACTAATCATTACCCGTACCTCCCACTAATTGAATGAAATAATTCTCCAGATTGATATCCTTAACCATCAATTGATTTAAAGCGATTCCATTACTTACAGCAAGCTCGCTGATAATTGCCGGTCGATCCATATAATCATAAATATGAAGCGTATAATCCGGGTTTACTTTGTATGAAGTACAGCCAAGCTTTTGCTCTAGCAAAGCAGCCATTTTCTCTACCTTATCAACCTTAACTTCGAGGTACTTATTGCATTCCTTTGACAATTCTTCTGCCGTTAACTGCTTAATCATGATTCCGTTATCAATAAAACCATAGCTTGTAACCAGATTGGACAGCTCCGTCAGAATATGACTGGAGATTAATATCGTGATATTCTTTTCCTGATTCAACCTGATTAAAAGATTACGGATTTCCACAATGCCAAATGGATCCAGGCCATTAATCGGTTCATCTAACAGTAATATTTCCGGCTTGCTCATCAACGCCAGAGCAAGGCCAAGTCGTTGTTTCATACCAAGTGAAAAGCTCTTGTATTTCTTATTCCCGGTCTCCGACAGTCCTACTTCTTCGAGAGCCTCCCGTACACAGTCCTTCCCCGGAACTGCTCGCTGTATGCGGTAATATTCTAAATTTTGTTCTGCCGACATATAGGCGTAGAAGCTTGGAACCTCGATAATGGTTCCGATTCTTTTTCTTCCACGATTCAACGCTCTCTCTGAGCTCTCTCCATACAGGATTATTGATCCCTGCGATGCAAACGCCTGACCTGTCAGCAATCTTAAAAGAGTGGTTTTACCTGCCCCATTTTTACCGACCAAGCCATAGATTTCTCCCTGCTTAATTTCCAGGTTGACATTGTTTACTGCCTTGAAATTATTATACTTCTTCGTAAGTTCCTTTGTTGCTAAAATTACCTCTCGCACCTTTTGACTCCTTTCATACTTCCATGTTCTACACGAAAATCCATCAACTCTGACACTGACCTACGACTTCCCTGCTGATGAATATAAGTATGGACTCTTTGTATTAACAAGTACTTAATAAAGTTTAAAGAAAGTATAAAGATGTGCCTGTCCTATGAAATGTCTATTTTAAAGCCGATGCCCCATACTGTTTTAATATAGGATTCCTCATCATACTCCTTGATCTTTTTACGGATATTACTCATATGTACATTAATGGTGTTATCTTCCCCATAATAGCCTGCCTTCCATATATCCTGGTAAAGTTGCTCCTTTGTGAAAACCCGCTCAGGATATTGAAGTAACAGGTGAAGGAGATCAAATTCATATAACGTAAGTGAAATCGGGCTCCCACAGACGATTACCTCTCTGGACGCAGGCTTCAACAATAGATTTTTATGAGCGAATTCTCTCTCCGAATCAGGTATTTCCGCTACTGCCTGTCTGCTTCTCCTGAGGATTGCTTCTACCCTGGCAAGTAACTCATCCCGCTCAAAGGGTTTCGTCATATAGTCATCTGCTCCTGACTTTAAAGCATTTACCTTATCCTCCAGTGCAATTTTCGCGGATATTACAAGGATAGGAGTCTGAATGCTTTTTCTCATTTCTTTCATCAATTCTTCTCCCGTAATACCCGGAAGCATTAAATCTAATATGATTAAGTCATAACTGCCTAACGACAGCAGAAGCTTCGCCTCCGTACCGGAAAAGGCAGATACCACCTCATACCGCTCCCGCTCAAGATACCTTCTTATGATTCTGTTAATATCATTATCATCTTCCACAACCAGTATTTTCGCTTGCATTCTAATCTCTCCCCGCCAACTTATTTATCATTTGTTATATCTCCGTCTCCGCTTAACGGAATTGTATCTCCCAGATAGGTTGGTTTTGGCTTTGCTATGATATAAAGAAAATCCTTCGCTCTTGCCAAAATTTCACGGGCATTACGCTTAGCCTGTCCCTGATAAATCTGAGGATCGGCAGTAACCCCGTAGACATTAAGACCCAACCCTTTTCCGTCATATAGAGCCCGGTACATATGATACTGTTGTGTTACAATCACGATTGTATCTGCCTGAAAAATATCACGCGCACGGTAAAAGCTTTCATAGGTGGAAAAGCCGGCATGATCCATAAAAATATCTTCGGAGGGAACTCCCTGATCTATGGCATACTGCTTCATGATATTAACTTCATCATATTCCACTCTTCCGTGGTCACCGCTCATTAGGATGCGATTTGAAACTCCTGTTTTGTATAATTCAATGCCAAGATCCAAGCGATCTTCTAACATAAGTGACGGTTTATTATCTCGTACGCCGGCACCAAGAATAAGAATACAGTCCACATTCCTGAGGTCTCCTGCTTCTTCTGATGTAATGATCCGATTTTTTACAGATGCTTTCACATAAGAATTAAAGCATAACAATGTCAGGATTCCCGTAAGTCCGAGACCTGCTGTAACTATAATAATGATTTTAATCATACACTTGATAGAACGCTTCATTTAGATAACCACGCCTTTCTTAATAGCCTGCAAACCTTGGGCTGCAGGCCTACAAATCAGAATGAAAGATACTGAAAATGAAATTCTAATGGATTTCATTTTAGGATATGATAAGTATACCATAATTACCAATATTGGGAATCTCTTTTGTTATTTTATTCATTTTCTTCTTTATGGCAGTTGTATAATTTCTGTAGCAATCTTGTCGGTAAATATACGGTCATGTTCAATAAAAAGCATCGTTGGCCGGTATTTTAATATCAGCTCCTCAATCTGAATCCTCGATAGAACATCAATGTAATTGAGTGGCTCATCCCACAAAAATACATTTGCCGCTTCTGCAAGGCTCTTTGCCAGAAGCACCTTCTTTTTCTGGCCGGCACTGAATTCACTGGTATCCTTTTCAAACTGACTTCGGTTAAAATCCAATTGCCTCAGTACCGTCTTAAAGATGGATTCATCCAGACCATTACTTACCGCATAATCCTCAAGTCTGCCAGTTAACTGTGAGGTGTCCTGTGAAATATAAGAGATTCTTAGACCCTGAGCCACAGAAAAGCGCCCTGTATAAGCAATATCATCTCCCAGTAAAAGCTTTAACAGTGAAGTTTTACCTGATCCGTTTTTACCACAGATGGCAATCCTTGCTCCCATCCTCAGGATAAAATTTATCCCTGATACAATTTTCTGCGGCCCATAGAATAAGCTTAAATCCTCTGCTTCGATCAGCTTCTTACCCGGAAATGATATCAGATTCATCTTAAGTGTATCCACCTGCTCAATATTCTTTAATAGCCCTTTTTTCTCCTCTGCCGCTGCGAGCCTGCGGTTTTCTATGCTCTTTGCACGCTTCATCATCTTGGCAGCTTTATGACCAATGGCTCCACGGTCAGCGGCATGTGTGCCGATTTTAGTGGCTTCGACCTGATCAGACCACCCAGCCGCCCTTTTCGCCGCCTGTGTTAAATTTGTTATATCCTTTTTTAACTGTTCATTTTGGTCCAGCTCATATTGATCCTGCCTCTCCCTATTCTGTCTCCAGACAGAATAATTTCCCTTCATCACTTCAATGTCTGCTCGATTAATGGATATCACATGATCGATACATTCATCCAAAAATGACCTATCATGAGATACCAGAAGGAATCCATTCTTCAGCCGCAAATATTCTGCCAGAGTCTGACGTCCTTCCAAGTCAAGATGATTGGTTGGCTCATCAATCAACAGAAAATTGTTCTTTTTTAAAAATAAAGCGGCAAGCATAATCTTTGTACGCTCACCAAAGCTGAGGGTTGCATAAGCCCTTGTCAGCACAGAACTGTCGACGTGAAGTTTACTAATCTCCTTCTCAATCATATTCTCAATCATATAGCCGTCATGTGCCTGATAAAGTTCAAAAATCCTCCCGTATTCCTCCATGGAGTCCATATCCCGCTTCTTAATGCAATCTTCCATCTCCTTCTCCCATTGAGTAAATGGCGCAATCGCATTCTTCATAATTTCCATAACACACAGACTCTCATCTTCAATTTCAAACGGAAAGTAATCAAAGCTGACAGAAGTTGTGATACTTCCGCGGTATTCATATTGACCTTGAAGTAGCCTTAAGAAAGTGGTCTTTCCTCTTCCGTTTCTTCCAATAAATCCAAGCTTCCAATCCGTATCGATCTGAAAGCTGACATGTTCAAATATAGCATCGCTATGAGTATCATAGCAAAATGTAAGATCATTAACTGAAATTAGTGACATATCATTTACTCCTTCTATGTTGGTTTTAAAATAAAAGAATCACAAGAAATTATCTTCCTGTGATTCTAAAATTCAAATAGCTCATATTATGATGAAACCAAATTGTTTCATAAACCGGAGCACTGCTTTCGCCATGCCCGGCTGGTAAAACCCCTGGTATCAGATGAGTTGGCCAGTTAGTAAATTAGCCTTGAAATAGAATGATAATTTCCTGCCACGACAAAAGAGAGCCTTTATCGGCTTTTTTAATCGTATATTCAGATGTCTGATTAGCAAGTAATTAACAACATTTCTGATACCTCATTTCCTTTATAAATGGATTTATGAAGTGATTATAACAGTGCTTCCTCCCATATGTCAATACAATATACTCAATCCTATAACACGTTCTGTTACAGTTCAGCCTAACAAGGATAGTGACAAGACCGAGAAAGAAATTTTTCCCTATCTGTATACATTGACTGGTTCTCCATCTCGACTTATTTTCTCTGTCCTTTCTTCTTATCCTCTATATTATGATCTGAAGCTTATGTAACTCCTGCAACATTTGGTCATAGGACTTAACCTGTATGGTATGAAAGCCAAATGGTTCGGCTGCTGCAAGATTCTCCTCCAAATCATCCAAAAAGACTGCTTCCTTCGGATTAATGTGATATTTATTGATCAAGGTTTCATATATTTCAGGCTCAGGCTTATTACGGTTGATTTCATAGGATATGACTCCACCATCCATATAAGGAAGGAACCTAAAGTGATCTTTATCAAGTTCAAAAAAATATTTCGGATAGTTGGATAGAACATATATTTTATAACCGTTTCGTTTCAACAACCGAATAAATCCTTCCGAATAGTCATACTCCTTGACAAGACAATTCAAATTCTGAAAGAGCCTTCGGATTTCCTTTTCTGCTTCCGGTTCCTGCTTGCAGCATTGTTCAATCATCTCCTCCACTTCAATATCGCCGCGATTCCATCTTACCCAGAGCAGATTCATCACGGTAGCGCGACTAACCCTTTGGAGTGTCTCACCCGTATATCCGCAGTCCTCCAAATATTCTTTCCATCTAAAATCAACAAGTACATTGCCTATATCAAATATTAGCGTATTAATCTGTGGCATGATTTTCTCCTTCTTCTGATTATGAAGTATGTATTAATTTCAGAACTCAATTTGCGTCAATTATAGCCTGAAAGTCTGAATGAAAATATTATAACATATGCTCCGGGTTGTTGACAAAACAACTTTTCACCTATATAATCTTCATATTAAGTCGATATGATTTCTATACTATCACTAATATAACTAGTGCACTGAGACAGTACACTTGATACTTAACTGTTGAAAGGAGTTTCATCATGGAACTATTACAGGAAAAATACAACAGACTTATTGAACAGTTAAAAAGTCTTAAGCAGGCCGCTGTTGCCTTCTCGGGTGGTGTAGATTCCACCTTTTTGCTATATGCCGCAAAGGAAGCTCTAGGCTCCAATGTAATTGCCATTACTGCCCGTTCCCTCAGTTTTCCGGGACGGGAATTAACACAGGCAAAGAATTATTCCGAAAGCCTCGGTATCGAACATTTTGTGCTTGATTCTGAAGAATTGGAGTTAGACGGATTTTCCGAAAATCCAAAAAACAGATGTTACCTTTGTAAAACAGAATTATTTACAAAGATTAGAAATTTGGCCAAAAGTAAAGGAATTGATGCTGTATTGGAAGCCTCTAACAGCGATGACAACGGTGATTACCGCCCGGGACTGATTGCCGTGAAGGAGCTTGAAATCTATAGTCCTCTCAGACAGGTTGGATTTACAAAGGATGAAATCCGCATACTTTCTAAGGAGTATGGGCTACCTACCTGGAACAAGCCTTCCTTTGCCTGCCTCGCTTCTCGTTTTCCATATGGTGAAAGTATCACGCCGGAGCGTC
>WSSedL1CaDRAFT_10001851_pt1 | contig 11612 bp, 11 predicted proteins | sample WetSurSL1Cattail_FD_9464 | JGI IMG/M metagenome (IMG submission 9464)
GCCGAGATCAATTCCGCGGCCTCCAATGTCTCCAGTGGCAGCGAAGAGATGAGTTCGACGGCGGAGCAGCTTTCGCAGGGGGCGACCGAGCAGGCAGCCTCTGCCGAAGAGAGCACCTCGGCGATGGAAGAGATGGCCTCGAGCATTCAGCAAAATGCCGACAACGCGCGACAGACCGACAAGATCGCCTCGAAGGCCGCCGAAGATGCGCAGTCGAGTGGCGCGGCCGTCAACCAGACCGTGCACGCCATGCGCGAGGTCGCGGAGAAGATCAGCATCATCGAAGAGATCGCGCGCAAGACCGATCTGCTCGCGCTCAACGCCGCCGTCGAGGCCGCGCGCGCCGGTGAGCATGGCAAGGGTTTTGCCGTCGTCGCCTCCGAGGTGCGCAAGCTGGCCGAGCGCAGTCAGACCGCGGCAGCTGAAATCAGCGGCCTGTCTGCCGATGGCGTCAAGACTGCCGAAAGCGCGGGCACGCTGCTCGCCAGCCTTGTGCCCGACATTCAAAAAACGGCCGAACTCGTGCGCGAAATCGCCGCTGCCAGCGCGGAGCAGAACACGGGTGCGACGCAGGTGAACAAGGCCATTCAACAGCTCGATCAGGTGATTCAGCAAAACTCCGCAGCATCGGAAGAGATGGCCTCCGGCTCGGAAGAACTGGCTTCGCAGGCGGAGTTGTTGCAGAGCACCATCGCTTTCTTCAAGCTCGATAACTTCCAGAACGGCGCGGCCGTGCGGCGTGCGAACCCCGTGCAGCGCAAGCCCAAGCAGGCGCAACGCGTGGTGCATCTGGCTCCGAGCGTGCAGCGTACGGACAGACCCAAGGGCGTGGCGATTGAACTTGGCGTGAACGCTGGCGGAGCCGATGTGCAGGATCACGACTTCGCGGCATTTCAGGATTAGGGGGCGGCGATGATTACGGAAACCTGCCAGTACATGACCTTCAAGCTGGGCGACGAACTGTTCGCGATCAACGTCGCCAGGTGCGCGAGGTGCTTGAGGTCTCGCAGATCACCAAGGTTCCCACCGCGCCCGGCTACATGCGTGGCGTGGTGAATGTGCGCGGCCAGTCGGTGCCTGTGGTCGACCTGCGCCTGCGCTTCGGCCTGCCGAAAGGCAAAGAAACGGTGCACACGCGGATCATCGTGATGGAGCTTGAACTGGACGGCGAGACGGCGGTGCTCGGCGGCATGGCTGACAGCGTGCATGAGGTCATTGAGTTGGAGCCGGGCAACATCAATCCGCCCCCGACCATTGCCATGCGCTGGCGCAGTGAGTTCATTCAGGGCATGGGCAAGCGCGACGATGACTTCATCATCATTCTCGATTTCAACGCTGTCTTTTCAAGCGAAGACCTCGCGCTGGTTGATGCGGCCGCGACGCAGAAGGAAGAGGCCGTCGTCGCATAACGCAGGCGCAAAAAACAGGCACGGGTCTTGGCCCGTGCCTGTTTTTTTGCTCGGAATTATGCGCTGGCCAGCAACACCGCCTCCGGCGTCTTCGCCGCCAGCGCATGGTCAAAGGTGACCAGCCGCATGCCAGAGGCCTCGGCAAAGGCCGCCAGATAGCCGTCGGCCCACTGCTTGGCAGATGCCTGTTCGCTGCTCGTCCGCTGGCGGAAGATCGAGTCGATTCCGGCCGGCTCGTCGGTCTGGCAATTACTGGGGTTCGCGAGAATCGCATCATAGGCATCCCAGGCCTGCTGCTGAGTCATCACATCGGCACCCATCGCGCTGGCATTGGTCAGCAAACGCAACAATCCCAACTGCGTAAACCGGCAGAAGCAAACGATGTCCTCCGCCCCCAGCGCTTCGCACCAAGTCCGGGCCACCGCGTGATGTGGATGAACCTGATGCGCTAAAGCCAGCCACACATTCACGTCAGGGAAAAGGTATGTACTCGTAGACATCTTCCTCACCTAAATTCAACGAACCAGGGTGTTTGGCATGAATACGCGGGAAACGCTGCCCGCTCGGCACTCCCTTTGCAACCCGAGCCTCGCCAACCCGCAACGAGAGCCCTTCAATCACCATCTCGCGCAGCGTGGTTCCCTCACTGGCAGCGCGGATCTTGAGTTCACGAAAAAGTGGGTCCGGAATGTCGATGGTGGTCCTCATAAACGCATATTAGCATAAAAGCATATTTATGCATGGAACAAAGGTATATCCCCAATAAGCACCGGAGCAATTCCGTCCTTGACAGCTCCACTTTTCGGGCCTAATGTGTACTCCGTTTTTCAGGAAGGGAGGCCCCATCCATGGAGACGAACTTTCACCTTCAGCCGGCCCACAGTGACCTGCAACGGCTGGCCGAGCAGTACTGGCGCGAGGCCGGCGAATTGGAACGCCGGCGCGAAAAAGAGGCTTACGAAGCCGGTGCCGCTATCCGCAAGGGCGAACTGACACTGGCCAACCTTGAAACCATCGTGCGCTGGAAGTCAGAGCGCGCGGTCAGTTACCTGATCGGCAACAGCGACGAGAGCATCCACGCGGCGCTGGCTGCGGCAACCGCCCCGGGCTGCACGACCGAAGCGGCCGTCGAGGCGCTGACCCGGCTGCGCGGCATCGACCTGGACATTGCCACGGCGGTGCTGGCGGCGATCTTCCCCGACCAGTACGCCGTGCTCGACTACCGCACGCTCGAAGCGCTCGGCCAATCGCGCCACAACGCGAAGTTCTACGCCGAGTACAACGCCTTCATCCGCCACCTGCTCGACAGCGGACTGGTGCACACGCAACCCGAGGCACCTGGATCGACGCCCCTGCACGCGCTTGAACACGCCCTGTGGCAGTGGGCACGCAGCCACGACAGCTAACCGTTTTTACCGGCCGGGTTCGCCACGAGCCCGGCCATGCTCTACAATTTGCACGTGAGCAACGCCTTTGAAATCGGACCTGTTCCTGTCGGCGACGGCAAGCTATTTTTGATCGCCGGCCCGTGCGTCATTGAAAGCGAGCGCCATGTGCGCACCATGGCCGACGCCCTTCAACGCATCACCAGCGACCTCGGCATCCCCTACATTTTCAAGGCCAGCTTCGACAAGGCGAACCGCACCAGCGTGAAGAGCTTTCGCGGCCCTGGGCTGAAGGAAGGTGTACGGATTCTGGGAGAGCTGGCGCGCGCCACCGGCCTGCCGATCCTGACCGACGTGCACGAGCCCGCGCAGTGCGCCCCTGTGGCCGAGGCCGCCGACGTGCTGCAGATTCCCGCCTTCCTCTGCCGTCAGACGGACCTGCTGGTGGCCGCCGGCAACACCGGGCGCGCCGTCAACATCAAGAAGGGCCAGTTCGTCGCACCCTGGGACATGACGCACCCGGTCGAGAAGGTGCGTTCGACCGGCAATGAGCGCGTCTTTTTGACCGAGCGCGGGGCCAGCTTCGGCTACAACACGCTGGTGGTCGACTTTCGCTCGCTGCCGGTCATGCGCGCCATGGCCCCGGTGGTCTTCGACGGCACGCACTCGGTGCAACAGCCCTCGGCGGCCGGCGGCGTCTCGGGCGGTCAGCCCGAATACATTCCCCTGCTGGTGCGCGCGGCGGTTGCGGCCGGACTCGACGGGCTTTTTCTTGAGGTCCACGATGACCCGGCGCATGCGCTGTCGGACGGCGCAAACGCACTCGACCTCAAGCTGCTGCGACCCCTGCTCGAACAGTTGCTCGCGATTCACGCCGCTGTGAGCAAGTAACTTTCCTCGCAATACAATGCTCGTCATCGCAGGATGTCGAGCATTTTTATTGCGTGCATCCCGCATCTTCATGCACATGATTGCCATCGAGCGCAAAACAGGTTGCGCCGAGCAGATCAATGCGCACCGTGCGCACATGCGCGGACTCCAGTGCGTCGAGCGTCTGCGGCGCGGGATGGCCATAGTGGTTGTGCAGGCCACAGGAGATGACCGCCCACTGCGGCCGAACCTTCGCGAGAAAGTCCCTGTGCGTTGAGGTCTTGCTGCCATGATGGCCGACCTTGAGCAAGGTACTCGCCACATCGGGCTCGACGGCAATCGCCGACTCAACCAGTGCCTCCGCATCGCCTTCAAACAAGGCCGAGGTCGCGCCGTAGGCCACGCGCAACACCAGCGAATCGTTGTTGGCGGGCTCGGCGCCCGGACGATAGTTCGGCAGTGGAGCCAGCACGCGCACCTGCGCCGCACCAAAGGCAAACGCATCGCCCGCATGGAAGGAACGCACACGCACCTGCAACTGCGCGGCCTGCTGCAAGAGCGCTTCATAGGCCGCTGCCGGAGGATTGCTGCCGACCCACAATTCCTCAGGATGAAAGTCGCGCAGAACGGCGGACATGCCCCCCATGTGGTCAGAGTGCGCGTGACTCAGCGCAACCACATCGAGGTGACGGATGCCGCGCGCCCACAGCGCGGGTGCAACTACCTCTTCGCCAATGTCGAACTCCTGCAAGGACGAGCGAGGACCACCGCCGAAGCCTCCGCTATCGATCAGCAGCGTCTTGCCGTCGGGCGTGATGACGAGCAGCGCGTCGCCCTGGCCCACATCAAGGGCTTCAACCAGCAGCGCATTCTGTGGATGCTGCATCGCACGCGGCGCAACGGCAATCACGGCCGCCGCGATCATCGCCGCACAGGCGAGCGTGCCCCATGGAATTTTTCTCTGCCACGCCATGCAACGTGCGCAAAGAATCGCGACGCCGAGCAACGCGTAAAACCACGCACTCTGCGCAACCGTCGGCATCGCCACGCGCACATCGCCCCACTCCATGGCGCCAAAGCCGCGCACCAGCAATACGCCGCCATGCAAAACCAGAGCCGTCGCCACCGCCGGCACGGGCGCAATCGCTGGCCACGTCACGAATGCCAGCAAGGTCACCAACGCCGCGGGCAGCAGGACAAACAACAGCGGCAGCACAAACAGATTCACCGGCAGCGCAAACAGCGTGACGCGATGAAAGTAGATCGCCATCGGCAACGCCATCGCCAGTTCCACCAACGCACAGACCACAACGGCCTCGACGGCGTGCAACACCGCGCGCACGCACCAGGGCAATGCGCGCCAGCCGGCCCAATGCGCCACCGCCTGTTGCAGAGCCCGCGCCCACATGCGCATCGCCACGCGAAACTGCGCCAGCGCCGGATCGAGCTTGGCATCGAGCGCGATCACAGAAAGCTGATTCATGGCCTGCGTGTACGGATGCACGCTGCGCTGCAACAGGGGCACGGCAACGCCAGCGATCGTCACCACGGCCAGCAGCGTCATCTGCAGACTCGCATCGAAGAGCGTGCGCGGACTATAGGCAAGCAGACACAGGGCCGCGAAGCCCACCGCGTTCAGAGGATTGCGATCACGATAGGCAATACGCCCAACCAGATAGAGCGTCACCATCCAGCAGGCGCGCGCCACCGGCAACGCGAAGCCCGTGAACAGAGCATAAACAAAGGATGCGGCGATGGTCAGCGCCGTTGCCGGCACGCGCGGCAGGCGCAGTTTTTTTGTCAGCCAGAAGATGCACGCCGAAACAATCGCCAGATGAAATCCGGCGACGACGAGCATGTGAAACGATCCGGTGCGCTCAAAGCCGATGCGGATCGAGCGCGTCAGATAGCTGCGATCACCGGCCACCATCGCCGCCAGCATGGCTGCGTCTTCGTTTGAAATGCGCAATAACGACGGCAGGCCTTGCATTGCCGCCGGCAGACGCTGCAGCCGCATCGCCGCGCCGTGCTGCCAGGCCGAGAGCCTGCACTTCCATGTGATTTGCTGCGCAGGCGCGCGCGATTCCACCTGAGCGATTTTTACAGAAGACGTCGCGCTCACGCCCTGACCGAGCAAAAACTCCTCGCGATTCCATGCGCCGGGATCGCGATACACCTGCGGATGCAGAAGGCGCACCACGGCACGCACGCGCTCGCCACAGTGAAAAATCTGCGCCGGCGCCTCCGCCGGCCAGCGCACCGTCAAGCGCGCACGGCCAGCAACCGGCGCTTCGCGATCCTCACGATCATCGACGATCTCGGCGCGGTCCAGATCGACATCGAGCCGTTGGCTCAGTTCTTCGGTCTGCGTTGCCTCGCTGGGGCCGTACTCCGATTCGTTGAGATTCTGCTCAACCTCACCACGCAGCGGACTCGCTTCGACGATGGTTCCTTCCACCGTGCGCAACAGGCCATCTGTCACTGCATCAAGCGAAGTGGAGCGCGCCGGTTGTGGCTCCATCCAGGCGCACCATGCGCCAAGCAACAGCCATAATGCCGCGACAGAAATCCAGGCCACACGCACAGCGAAGACCGCGGACAGCGCGGCAACCACCGCCAACGCGCAAACAGCGACGAGCACCATGCCGGGCGGAAGCCAAAGCCAGTGCGTCGCCGCAATGCCCAGCGCAAACAAACAGGCGGCATGGAAGAGCGGCACCATGCCTCGCTCTTCCACACCGCCCGTCGTGATCGACTGCCTGCTTCGCATCGCTCTTCCTGATGAAAGCTTCTTTGGCAGATCAGCTTATCAGGCGCGCCGCAATTGGACCACCGTTTCCAGATGTAATGTCTGCGGAAAAAGATCAGCCAGGGTAACCGCAGTGATCGCATAGCCGCTTTCGACAAGGGCTTTGAGGTCGCGCGCCAGCGTCGCCGGATCGCAGGAAACATACGTGATCGCCGGTGCGGCAATCTCGCCGAGAACCTTCGTCACGTCCGGACCAAGCCCGGCACGCGGCGGATCGACAACGATCCAGTCGGGCTTTTCGACGCGCTTGTTCTGGCGCAGAAAATCGAGCGTCGCAGCCTTCACCGCAGTGCCGCCGGTTCCCTCCAGATTCGCGCTGAGCGTCGCCGTTGCCGTGGGCGCAATCTCTACCGCGACCACGCGTTCAAACCTGGCCGCAAGCGGGCGCGAGAACAGGCCGACGCCCGCATACAGATCCCATGCAAGCGTGCCCTGCGCATCGCGCGTCACCTGCTCCACGAGCTGATCAACGAGCAGGCGATTGACCTGAAAGAAGGCTCCGTGCTCCACGCGATAGTCGAACTCCGCCGCGTGATACGCAAGCGCATTCTCGCCCCAGCAGGCCACGAAATGCGGCTCTGGCGCGGGTTTGCGGCCCACCGGCATCTCTTCAAAAAGAAGCTCGGCGCCGCTCAATTGCGGCACGCGTTCACGCAGTGCTTCGGCAAATTTCTCAAAGATGTAGGTCTTGCCGCTCTGCGCGTAGACGCTCATCGCCAACGTGCTTTCATCACCCGTCGTGAAGAAGGAGATCTCCGTCGGGCGCCACGTGGGTGTGGCCGCGCGCAATGCCTCTTGCGCAGCCAGAGCCGCCTTCACCAGAATTGGCGCGGCGATGGGGCACTCTTCGATGGGGATGATGGCGTGCGAACCACGGCCACGATAGCCGAGATTGCCCTGCGCATTGAAGGCCAGACGAATGCGATTCCGATAGCCCCACGGCTCGCCCGCAAGAATCTCGATCTTCTCCGGGACCTCGACGCCGGCACGCGAAAAAGTCTCGCGCAGAATCTGCTCTTTGAACTCAAGCTGCTGCGCGTAGCCTGCGTGCTGATAATCGCAGCCACCACAGGCGCCAAAGTGCTTGCAGCGCGGCGCGATGCGTTCGGGCGCGGGTGTGACGATCTCTTCCACCTCGGCGGTTGCATAACCACGCTTGGCCTCGGCCACACGCACACGCGCTTGTTCGCCGGGCAACACCAGCGGCACAAAGACCGCCTTGCCATCGGCGTGCGCCAGGAACTTGCCGCCATAAATCGGCTTTTCGATGCGCACCGTCGTCGACGCGCTCACTTCGGCCTGCGCCGACTTCTTCATTTCATTTTTCATGCTTGACTCATATAGAACAGACTCAGACGCGGCAACTGGTAACGCGCCAGCAATTGTTTCTGTGTGAACTGTCGCTCGACCTGACGACGCTGCACCGCGCCCATCCGCGCGCGGTACGGTGCCAGTTCGCGCTCAGCCTGCTGCTTCAACTCCACCAGCAGTTCTTCGGGCGCCGCCGCCGTCAACGCGGCCAGCAGTTTTTCTTCGAGCGTCAACAACACCTGCTCGAGCATTTCAACCTCAATGAATTTTGCCGCATGTGCATCTTCCGCCAGCGTGCGCAACCGCGCGGCAATGGTCTTGCACGCATCCGGCGCAATCGAGGCGGCGTCGAGAATGCGCGCCGCACGTTCCAGATGAGCCGCTACGGGAGCGGGCTCAAAACCTGACTCCCGCGACTCCACCGGTTGCGCAGGAGCCGTTCCGATCGCGGCCTCCTTCAACTCCTCACTGGCCTCAAGCACCGCCTGCGCGCACCACGCCAATCCGTTGATGCGCTGCGCGCGCCCGCGCTGCTTGCGCTCCTCATATTTGTCGAAGGCCGCGTCGATGCCGCGCAGTGCGGCCTCCAGCGGAATCCCCGCCTCGCGCCAGGTTTCAATCAGCGCCCAGTCGAGCGTCGACAACAGAAGAAGCGAGCCGCGCCGCTGCTGAAAGCGCTCTTCGATCTCCGTAAAATAGTTGAAGTAATTACGCACCAGAAAGACACCTGCAAGAAACGGAAGAATGCCGGTCCGCACGCAGTGGCGCGGACCCGGCGAAAAGATTAGTGGACGCGCGTGCGCGACCGCGGTGTGCGATTGCGCTCAAAGAGAATCCTCAGCCCGTCGAGTGTCAGCATTTCGTCGATCTCCTGAATGTAGCGCGAATCAGGAGCAATCAGGCGCGCCAGTCCGCCCGTAGCGATGATACGCGGATTCTCTGCATCAAACTCCTTCAAGATGCGTTCGAGAATCCCATCGACCAAACCGATGTATCCAAAGTAGAGACCGCCCTGCAAATGGCCCACCGTGTTGGTCGCGATCACCTTCGCCGGTCGCTTGATGTCGACGCGACTCAGCTTGGCCGCGCGCGAGAACAGCGCCTCGGCGCTCAGACCAAGCCCCGGCGCAATCGAGCCACCCAGGTATTCGCCCTTCGCCGAGATCACCTCGAACTTGGTCGCCGTGCCAAAGTCAACAACGATGCATGGGCCGCCGTAACGCTCGTAGGCCGCCAGGCAATCGCACAGCCGGTCCGCGCCCATCTCTGAAGGGTTATCGACCAGCAGGGGCATGCCCGTCTTGATGCCCGGTTCAACGAACATCGGCTCCAGCTTGAAGTACTCCTCGCAGACCTGCCGCAGCGTCGAATCCACGGGCGGCACCACCGAGGCGATGATGATGTGCGTCACCTGGCTCGGCGCCAGTCCGCGCGTCTCAAAGAGCTTCACAAAAAACACGCCGTACTCGTCGACGGTCTGCGTGCGGTGCGTCGTTAGGCGCCAATGCGCGACCAACTCGGGCTTGTCGGCCTCAAGGTTGAACAGCCCCACCACCGTATTCGTGTTTCCCACATCCAATGCAAGCAGCATCTGCCTACTCCATCTCCGCGGCGCGTATGCCGCCCGTTTGCACGGTGACGATTCCCGTCGCCGTCGCGACGCGCAGAAAACCGTACGCATCGAGTCCTGCCGTTATTCCCTGGCACGCCTGCGGTCCGTGCACGCGCACTCGGCGGCCGCGCAGCCACGTCGAAGACCGCTCCATGCGCGCCGGAATCGCATGCACGCGCGCCTCGTCGGCGAGCCCTTCGCTCTCTCGTTGCAGCGATTGTAGCAGGCAAACAAGCACGCTTTGCCTTGGAATCGTACGCCCCGCCGCACCATCAAGCGAGGTCACACTCTGCTGCAAATCCTCGGGAAAGGCGCGTTGATGCACGTTGATCCCGATGCCCGCGACGGCAAATTTTTCACCACGCTCGTCCATCCCTGCTTCCACCAGAATGCCGCAGAGCTTGTGGTCGGCGACGAGCACATCATTCGGCCAACGCAGATCGGGCACCACTCCGGCCACCGTCCGCATCGCCTCCATCGCCGCCAATCCCGTACACAGCGGCAACAGCGACCAACGATCCACAGAGGCCTGCGGGCGCAACACCACGCTCACATAAATGCCCTCGCCGTGCGCCGACTCCCAGCGATGATCGCTGCGACCACGGCCCGCGCTCTGCGCATCGGCAAAGTACACCGAGCCATGCGCGGCGCCCTTGCGCGCGGCCGCCATCGCGTCGTTGTTGGTCGAACCGGTCACCGCGGCAAAGTACAGCTTGCCCGCAAAGATCGTCTCCGCCAGCTCCGCTTCGAGCGCGGCAAGGTCATACATCGCGCTAATTCTCCGCTGTGATCCGCATGGAAATATCGGCCGCCGCCGCCGAATGCGTAAGCGCGCCGACGCTGATGAAGTCCACGCCCGCCTCGGCATAGGCACGAATCGTCTTCAACTGAATGCCGCCCGAGGCCTCGGCCGGAATCGGCTGCTTGCCCTCGCTCCAGGCGCGGATGCGCTTGACGGCGGCCTTCACCTGCTTCGGCGTCATGTTGTCGAGCAGCAACGATTCGGCGCCAAACTGCAGCGCGTCCTCAAGCTCTTCGGTGGTGCGCACTTCCACCTGCACGCGCTGGCCCGGCTTGCGATTTTTGAGCGCGCTCTTGAGCACCTTCTCCACGCCGCCACCAAGCGCAATGTGATTGTTCTTGACCAGAATTCCCGAGGCAAGATCCATGCGGTGATTCACGCCGCCGCCGCAGGAGACCGCGTATTTTTCGAGCATGCGCAGGCCGGGCACCGTCTTGCGCGTATCGAGCACGCGTGCGCCCGTGCCCTCGATGGCGTCCACATAGCGACGCGTCTCGGTGGCGATGCCGCTCAGGTGCTGCATCAGATTCAGAATCACGCGCTCGCAACTAAGCAACGTCCGCGCGTTGTGTTGCACCACGGCCAGCACCTGCCCGTCATGCACACGCACGCCGTCAAAGATCTCCGGATGGCTGACGACCTTGAAGCGCACCTGCGCCTGCGGTCGCTTGTCGAGCTTGGCGAAGATCTTCAGGAAGCGATCGATCACGCCGAGCCCGCAGACCACCATCTCCTGCCGCGCCAAAATCGATGCCGAGGCACGCAGCGCCGGGTCAATGGTCAGCGTCGTCGTCGCGTCGCGCGTGGCCATGTCCTCCACCAGCGCCTGCTCCAGCAAAGTATCGATGCGTGTCGTCTTCCAGTCCATGATTCTTCCTTTGAAAGGCCGCTCTTAGCTGTTAGCCATGAGCTTCTAGCTATTAGCTCCTAACTTCTACCTGCCAGCCGAAAGCTAGGAGCATCTGGCTCGTCACGTATTGAAAGGGCACGGCTTCAGCCGTGCCGAAAATCCCAGTAAAATCGAGGGCTTTAGCCTCTGAGGAAGTTACGCTCCATGCAATTCGTGCAACGTAGGACTTCCCCAGAAGCTAAAAGCTAGTTCTTCGGCAACGCCGCCAGCGCGGCCTTGGCCTTGTCGAGCAACTGCCCGGTCTCGGCCGCCTGCTTCTTGAGGCCTTCAACCACCGCCGCCGGAGCCTTGGCCAAAAACGCCTCGTTGCCCAACTGACGCGCCGCCGCCGCCATGCCCTTTTCGTACTTGGCAATGTCGCGCGTGAGGCGCTCGGTTTCAGCAGCGACGTCGATCTGCTTCTCGTAGACGACTGCCGCATCCAACTGCGCCGTCGAGTGCTTCGAAAGGCCCGCCGTGATCTCGCTGACAAACGCGATCTTTTCGACACGCGCCAACCGCTCG
>WSSedL1CaDRAFT_10001852_pt1 | contig 11612 bp, 10 predicted proteins | sample WetSurSL1Cattail_FD_9464 | JGI IMG/M metagenome (IMG submission 9464)
GCCCTTGCTGCCCAGGTCGGCGGCTCGGCAGGGGGTGGTGTTCAGGGGGTAACTTTTGCAGCGGTGGTCCAGAATGAAATCGTTGGTCATGGTGTGAGAGGTGAGAGATGTGTAAGAGCTGTTTTCCAGCAGGCATGAAGGTGGCCGGGCTGCACTTCGCGCAGCTGCATGTCAGCGTCGGCGCAGCGCTCTTCGGCCATCGGGCAGCGGGTGCGAAACACACAGCCTGAAGGTGGGTTGGCAGGGCTGGGCAGGTCGCCCTGCAGCAGTGCAATGCTGCGTCGCTGCGCCGGGTCGGGAATTGGGGCTGCGGCCAGCAGGGCACGGGTGTAGGGGTGTTGTGGCCGGGTGTACAGGGCTTCAGTCGGGGCGATCTCCATCACCCGGCCCAGGTACAGCACCACCACCCGGTCACACAGGTACTCCACCACGTCCAGGTCGTGTGAGATGAACAGCAGCGTGAGGCCCAGCTGTTCTTTGAGCTCGCCCAGCAGATTGACCACCTGAGCCTGGATGGAGACATCCAGTGCCGACAGGGGCTCGTCAGCCACGATGAAGGTGGGCTCCACCGCCAGTGCCCGGGCAATACCGATGCGTTGGCGCTGCCCGCCCGAGAATTCATGCGGAAAACGGTCTGCATGCTCGGGCCGCAGGCCCACCTGCTGCAGCAATTCATGGATGCGTGGCAGGCGCGCTTTGCCCTTGGCCAGACCGTGGGTGTCCAGCGCCTCGGCCAGAACCTCGCGGATGCGCATGCGCGGGTTCAGGCTAGCGTACGGGTCCTGAAAAATGATCTGAATCTTGGAGCGCAACGGCCGGTACTGGGTCTGCGACAGGCTTGCCAGGTCTTGCGGTGCGCCGGTGCCGTGGTAGAGCATCTGGCCGCCGGTGGGGTCCACCAGCCGCGTCAGCAGTCGGCCAATGGTGCTCTTGCCCGAACCCGATTCACCCACCAGGCCCAGGGTCTCACCCTGACGGATGGTGAAATTCACATCGTCTACCGCCCGCACTGGGTGGGTACCGCTGCCAAAGTACTTGCGCAGGTGCAAGATCTCCAGCAAGGGCGACTCGGCCACGGGAGCGAGCGGTGTGGGTTGCAACATGGCGCTCATGCGGTCACCTCGCGGTGGATGCAGCGCACCTTGCGGCGTGCTCCGACGACCTCCAGCGTGGGCATGGCGCTGTCGCAGTCGGACTGTGTGCGTTCGCAGCGCGGTGCAAACGCGCAGCCCGGTGGCGGGTCCAGGGGGCTGGATACCTGTCCGGCGATCGCCACAAGCTTGCGCCGACCTGTGACGGCGCCGCCTTGCTGGCGCCGTGCCACACCGGGCAGGCAGGCCAGCAGGCCGCGTGTGTAGGGGTGTTCAGGCCGTGCAAACAGGTCGTGGACACGGGCCGATTCAACAATGCGGCCTGCGTACATCACGGCCACTGCGTCGGCATACTGCGCCACCACACCCAGGTTGTGGGTGACAAACAGCATGCTCATACCGGTTTCCTTCTGTAGCCGCCCCATGAGTGCCAGAATTTGGGCCTGGATGGTCACATCGAGCGCGGTGGTGGGTTCGTCCGCAATCAGCAACGTGGGGTTGCAAGCCATGGCCAGTGCAATCATCACACGCTGGCGCATGCCGCCAGAGAGCTGGTGCGGGTACTCGTTCACGCGCTGCGCAGCCGCCGGGATCTCCACCAGCTCCAGCATGCGCCGAGCATGGGCATGGGCGGTGTTGCGGTCCATCTTCAGATGCAGGCGAGCCGACTCGGCGATCTGCTCACCGACGGTAAGCACCGGGTTCAGGCTGGTCATCGGCTCCTGGAAAATCATGGCCAGCTCGTTGCCGCGAAGGGCACGCTTGTCGGCTTCGGGCAAGGCCAGCAAGTCGACCTGGCGACCGTCGCGACGCACAAACCTGGCTTGGCCGGTGACCTGTGCTTGCGAGGTGCGCGCATGCAGCCCCATCAGCGTGAGGCTGGTGACAGATTTGCCCGAGCCCGATTCACCCACCAGGGCCAGCGTTTCGCCGGGATGGATGTCAAAGGACACGTCGGCCACGCTCTGGATGCGGCCTGCGTCAGTGGCAAACGAGGTGGACAGGTTGCTGACCTCCAGGCGCGCCGGAGTGGCGGTCATCGCACCGGCCATTGCAGGTGAGCCAGCCTGAGCGTCGGGCCGCTCCAAGCTAGGCGCAGCCCCCTCGGGGGGCAGCGTGGTACACGCAGTGACAAGCGTGGGGGCGTTATTCATACGGTTTTCTTCAGTTTGGGGTCGAGCAAGTCGCGCACGCCGTCACCCAGCATTTGCAGAGAAAGCGCGGTGAGCACAATGGCTATACCGGGTGCAAAAATGGTCCAGAATGCCTTGTCGGCATAGTCCAGGCTGCCCGCAATCATGGTGCCCCAGGTCGGGATGTCGGGCGGCACACCCACGCCCAGAAAGGACAGCCCGGCCTCGGCCAGGATGGCATAGGCAAAGATGAAAGTGACCTGCACCAGAATGGGCGACATCAAGTTAGGCAGGATGTGCTTGAGCAAAATCTTCGGGGTGCGCACGCCCAGGGCGCGAGCGGCGTCGACAAACAGCAGCTCACGCAGCACCAGGGTGGTGGCGCGCACCACACGGGCCACGCGCGGCGTGTAGACGATGACCAGCGCCAGCATCACGTTCCACAGAGACACCCCCAGGATCGACACCAGCGCAATGCCCAGCAGGATGTCGGGGAAGGACATCATGGCGTCCACCACACGCATCAGCGGGGCATCGAGTCGCCGGAAAAATCCGGCAAACATGCCCAGCAGCGTGCCCAGCAGCACGGCACCCGTTGCGGTAACAAAGCCGATGAGCAGCGAGTACCGTGCGCCGTGCACGATGCGCAACATCACATCGCGGCCCAGCTCATCGGTGCCCGCCCAGTGTGTGGCTGACGGCGCGTGTAATCGATCGCTGATCGACAGCGCATTGGGGTCGGCATCCGAGACCCAGGGGTAAACGGTGGCGATGCTCACCACCAGCGTCAGGATGAGGGCCGACGCCAGCACCACCTTGCGGGCAAACAGGCGACGCAGCATAGCCATCAGGCGCTGCCAGAAAGAGGAGGACGGGTTCATTGGGTCTCCAGGCGAATGCGTGGGTCCACCAGCGTGTACAGGAAGTCGATGGCCAAGTTGATGAACACATAGATGGCAGCAATCACCAACAGCGTGCCCTGAATCACCGGATAGTCGCGCCGCAGCACGGCCCGCACCACCAGGTTGCCTACACCGGGCAGGTTGAAGACGGTTTCGGTCACAACCGTGCCGCCAATCATCAGCGCCATGGTCAGGCCCAGCACGGTGATGATCGGCACCAGCGCATTGCGTAACACATGCTTGACCATGATGGTGCCCTCGGACAGGCCCTTGGCGCGTGCGGTACGCACGTAGTCTTCACCCAGAATGTCGAGCATGGACGCTCGGGTGAAACGGATGATGAGTGCCGAATTAAGCAGGCCTAGCACCAGCGCAGGCAGTAGCAGGTGTTGCAGCCGGTCGTCCAGCCCGGCGCTGGGGTCGCCATAACCTGATGCCGGAAACCAACCGAGTTTGACGGCAAACAGCTGGATCAGGATCAGGCCCAGCCAGAAGCTCGGCACGCTGGCACCCAACATGGCCACACCGCTCACGGCCTGGTCGGTGGCACTGCCGCGCCAGACGGCCGCCGCCATGCCGCAGGGAATGCCTACCAACGCGGCAATACTCACCGCAAACAGGGCCAGGAACAGTGTGGGCTCGGCCCGCTCCAGCAGGGCCTGAGCCACCGGCCGCTGCAAGAACAGTGACTGCCCCAGGTTGCCCTGCGCCAACTCGCCCACCCACAGCGCAAATTGCACGGGCAGGGGCTTGTCCAACCCGTACTGTGTGCGTGCCAGGGCAATGTCGGCGGTGGTAGCCTGGTCGCCCAACAGCAGGGCCACCGGGTCGCCTGAGGCCAGGCGTGTGAGGCAGAACACCAGCACGGCCACCAGGGCCAGCACCACCAGCGCGCCGCCCAAGCGCCTCAACAGAAATCGCATCATCTTTGTCTTTCCGAAAATCCCATCAGCAGCAGCACCTCCACCCTAGGCCAGTGCCACCGTGGAACCGGCTTTGCCGGGCTGCTGGTGGCGCACCCTTGAGGGGGAAGCGCCGCAGGCGCTTCGGGGGGCTCAGTTCTTCAGGCTGGTATTCCAGAAGAAGGGCCAGATGGCGGGGGTGTAACCCTGCAGCTTGGCCGAGCGTGCCGACAAGCCGTTGAATTTGCCGACCTCGATGAACGGCACCTCGTCATACACCACCTGCTGCACCTTGCCCCATAGCGCGCCGCGCTTGGCGGGGTTGGTTTCCTGGTTGAAGGCCGACAACGCGGACTTCTTGTCAGCAGAGTCCCACCAGCCAGGAGCTCCATCACCCAACTGCGGGGGCGAGAGCATGGGTTCCGGGAACAGACCCGAGTGGGTGAAGTACACGTCCCACAGCTTGGCGTCGTTGCGGCGCTGCACCAGTGTGGCCCAGTCCACCACCTGCAGGTCGGTCTTGAAGCCAGCTTTCTTGAGCTGCTCGGACATCACCAGCGCCATGTTGTAGTGGAACTCGTATTGGCGGCTGGCCATGATGCGTATCGGCTGGCCGTTGTAACCGGCCTTCGCCGCCTGATCCTTGGCGAGCTGCGGGTTGCGCTCGTTGTACAGGTTGGCACCTGCGGCTGAATAGTACGGTGTACCCTTGGGGAAAAAATTGGGCTCCACCAGGAAGAAGCGGTTGTCACCAAAACCTGCGGCCAGCAGCTCGCCTTCACCCACGGCGGTTTGTACCGCGCGGCGCAGCGGTTGTGATGCCAGCACGCCCTCTTTGGTGTTGAACACGATGTATGGAAAGCCAAAATTTTTGGTGACGATGGGCACCACGGCGGGCGCACCTTTTTCGATGCGGCCAATGGCCTCCACGGGCAACAAGTCGGCGTAATGGAACTGTCCCGACAAGGCGCCTTCCACACGTGTGTTAGCACTGGGAACAGGCACAAAGCGCAGCTCGTCGAGCAGGGCCTCGCGCTTGCCGGCGTAGCCACTGGCGGCTTCCTTGCGGCTGGTGTAGGCATCAAAGCGCACCAGCACGGTGAACTGGTCCGGGCGGCGCTCCTTGAATTTGTAGGGGCCGGTGCCGATGAACTCCTTGAGCTGCGGCGCAATGCTTTCTTTGGCCATGATCGCCGCCATACCGCTGGGCAGCGCCAGTTGGGCCAGCAGAGGGGCGTAGGGCGCCTTGAGTTTGAGCTCCACACTCAGTGGGCTCTTGGCCGTGAGTGTGGTTATTTCCTTGCCAACGGCCTTGCCTCGGGGCGACAGCTCCATCCAGCGCTGCAGCGATGCGATCACGTCGTCAGATGTCAAGTCGCGGCCATTGTGCAATTTGACCCCTTTGCGCAGCGCAATGGTGTAGGTCAACCCATCCTTGGAAACGGTCGGCATGCCCTCCGCCAGCATCGGTGCAATGTTCCAGTTGGCGTCAAAGGTGTAGAGCGTCTCGTACACGTGCTGCATGATGGTGCCCACCAGGTCGGCCGTGCTGATCATCGGATCCAAGCCCTGGGGTTCACCCACCATGGCCAGATTGACCGCACCACCTTTGGGCATTGGCGCGGGTTGGGCCCAGCCCACACCGCAGCCCACTAAGCAGGCCGTGGCCATCGCAGCAGCCTTCAGTACGGAGCGCCGCCGGGCTTTTTCAGTGCCTGAGAGTTCTTGCACCAGATTGGTTCCAGAAGTTTGCATTTTTGCACCTTGAAGTAATAGGGTTACACTGATAAGCACATTCGATGCCAGATTTGTAGGTTAAATCTGCACTTATGAATGAGTTCATGTAAATTATTTACTTGTAGGAGCCTTTTTCATGCCAGTAGAAACCCTTGGTCAATCTCCCATTGCCTCTGATCGTCAGGCCCGTCCCTTGTCCCCGGCCACCCGTGCGGGTGACTTTGTTTTTGTGTCTGGCCAAGTCCCCATCGATGACAAAGGTGAAGTGGTTGTGGGCGGCATTGAGGCACAGACGCGCCAGGTGTTCGTGCGCCTGACCCAAGCTTTGGCACTGGCCGACTGCACGCTGGCCGATGTGGCCAAGGTCAGTGTCTGGCTAAACGATGCACGAGATTTCGGCAGCTTCAACCGGGTGTACATGGAGTGTTTTGGTGAGCACCGTCCTGCACGTTCCACCGTCGAGTCGCGTCTGATGATTGATGCCAAAGTGGAGATGGATGTCACCGCGTACAAGCCACGCGTCTGAACCAAAAAACAAATTGCTCATCCCGGGGATATGTCTGCGGCCATGTTGCATGGCAATGTCGCGTGCAATCAGTCGCTTGTCTGCCACCACCAGAATCCGGGCCGGGTTCATTCTGGCATCACCAGCGGGGCGGGCTCCAGGGCGACAAACACCACGGTAAATGTTGCCCCCGCATTGGGCTGCGACTCGATATCCAGTGTGCCGCCAAGCTGTTGGCTCAAGTCACTCACCAATTGCAGTCCAAGTGAGTTTTGGCGCCTGGACTCAAAGTCGGCGGGCAGACCCACTCCGGAGTCGCGAACACACAAGCGCCACCGTGCGTTGTTGGGTGGCTGGTCCGGTTTGGTGGGCTGCAGGTCGACCATCAACTCTCCACCACGCCCGTTGGTGAAACCGTGTTTGAGGGCGTTGGAGATCAACTCGTTGGCCAGCAGCCTGGCGCAAATGGCTTGGTCCATACCAACCAACACCGATCCCATGTTGAGCTTGAGCTGCACCTTGTCCGGTAACCAAACCTGTGCCTTGAATGCCTGGATGGCCAGTTGGCCCAGATAGGTGCCCAGGTCTACCGAGGCAAAGGTGCCAGAGCGATAAAGTGACTCGTGCAACAGCGCCATGGACTGGATGCGCCCCTGCATCGACCCCAGCGCAGCCTGGGTGCCGGCCACCGCGCTGCGGCGCGCCTCCATACGCAGCAGACTGACGATGAGCTGCAGGTTGTTCTTGACCCGGTGATGTACCTCTAGCAGCAAAGCATGTTTGTCTTTGATGGACTGCCGAAGCAGCTGTTCGGACTGCTTGCGCTCGGTGATGTCACGCGAAATGCCAAACAGACCAATCACCGTCCCCTCTGCATCGCGAAGTGGCCCTTTGGTCGCCAGAAAAGTGCGCACACCCATCACCGTGGTGATGGTTTCTTCGCAGGTGATGGGCCGGTCCTCTGACATCGCCCGCAGGTCGTTGGCGCGGATCATCTCCAACTGATTCGGGAACAGCGCACTGTCATCGTTACCCAGAGCCTTTTCGGAGGTGGTGCCAAGCACGCGCGCGGTCTCCTTGTTAAACAGCAGGTAACGTCCCTGCAGGTCTTTGGCATAGATCGCGTCCGAGGAGCTTTCGATGAGGTTGTCCAACAGCTGTCGAATTGAGGCGCGGTCCTTTTGCACGGCCAGTTCACGCTCGGACATCTCTTGTGCCTGCTTTTGCATCCTTCGGATCAATCCGTACAGCAACAACGCAGTGACTGCCACAAACAACCAGCCCTTGGCCAGGCTGATGCGGCTGATGACATGCGGGTCGCTGAACAGCCAGCTCACCAAGTTGTCGGAAACCAGTATCCAGACACTCGCAAACGCGGCATAAATAAAGATGATCCGCTTAGCCGCAGAAACAGAGTATTCGACGCTTTCCGGGCTGGTTGGCATGGTGAGATCAGACGTTGGTATTGGCAATGGCCTTGAGCTTGCTACCTGTTCAAGACAAGAGGTTTGACGGGGCAGTATCACGGGGGCTGACTGTAGGACGGGCCGAGTATCTTTGATGTTGTGCTTGTCAGGCAATGGGGTTTTGTCAATGGTTGCGGCTTATATCCAGAGCGATGGACGACTGTGTGGCAGTTCGGACGGCTAGGGCATATCGCCTAGAGCAATGTCCGGTTGGCCTTGTGTTGCCAACTCGTTATATGTTTTGTGCCTCTCGCCCTTATGTCATAAGGGCTGGTAGCTATTCAAATAGAAGTGGCTCAGTCGTTGTCAGGCTGTTGCAAGAGGCTTGGCAGACCGCCTGCGCCAGGCCTTCTCCAGCTCCACGACCACCCCCACCACCGCCGCAGCGCCGAGGCAGATGCCCAGTTCCATCAGGCTCAGGGGCTCGGTTTTGAAGATGGGGTTGAGCACCGGCACATAAATCGTCGCCATTTGCAGCAAAAAAGTCAGCAACACCGCACCCAGCAAAGGTTTGTTGCTGCCCAGTCCCAGTGTCCACAAGGCATCGCGCTCGGAGCGGATGGCCATCACATGCACCATTTGCGACAGGGTCAGCACGGTGAACACCATGGTTTGCCAGTGGGCGTTGCCGCTCGACAAAGCCCAGGCCTGCACACCCAGACACAAACCGCCAATCAGCAACCCGACCCCCAGAATGTGTTGCCACATGCCGTTGGCAAACAGGCTCTCGTCAGGCGCGCGGGGTGGGCGCTGCATGACACCACGCTCGGCTGGCTCAGCCGCCAGCGCCAGGCCCGGTAAACCGTCTGTCACCAGATTCACCCACAGGATGTGGATCGGCTGCAGCGGGATCGGCAGAAACAGCAGCGGTGCCAGGAACAGCGTCCAGATTTCGCCCGAGTTGCCGGTCATGGCGTAACGGATGAATTTGCGAATGTTGTCAAAGATCCGCCGCCCTTCACGCACCGCCGCCACGATGGTGGCAAAGTTGTCGTCCAGCAGCACCATGCTGGCGGCCTCGCGCGCCACGTCGGTGCCGCCTTGACCCATGGCCACACCAATGTCGGCGCGTTTCAGGGCTGGAGCGTCGTTGACACCGTCGCCAGTCATGGCCACGATCTGGCCGCTGGCCTGTAGCGCCTGAACAATGCGGATTTTTTGCGCCGGGTCAACCCGCGCGTAGACGCGCACCTTGGCCACACGGGCCAAGAGCGCGGTGTCATCCAGGTCGGTCAGGTCTTGCCCTGTTAACACCTCGGCCTGATCATCAGGCACGATGCCCAGCCGTTGGGCAATCGCTCGTGCGGTGGCCGGGTGGTCACCGGTGATCATCACCGGCGTGATGCCCGNGCTGATGCAGTCGCGCACGGCGGCGGCGGCCTCTTCTCGGGGTGGGTCAATCAGCGCAATCAGTCCGAGAAACTGCAGCTGGCTCTCGACCCCGGCCAACGCCTCACCATCAGGCAGGGTTGCAAAATCACGCCGCGCCAGGGCCAGCACACGCAGGCCCTGGGCTGCCAGGGTGTTGGCCTGGTCAATCACCGCCTGGGTGTCCAGCGGCTGGGCGCCATGTTCTTCCCACTGCGCGTCACAACAGGCCAGCACAGATTCAGGTGCGCCTTTGGTGTAGCCGACAAAACCTGCGCCGTTTCGGTGCAGGGTGGTCATGCGTTTGCGGTCAGAGTCAAACGGTAGCTCCTGCACACGTGGCAGCTCGGTCTCAAGCTGCGTTTTGTCCAGGTCCGCGCCGTGTGCCACCAGAACCAGGGCGGTTTCGGTCGGGTCGCCCTGCCAGGCCTCGGTCTTGTTGTCGCCGGGGTTGTGGTGGGCGTCGTTGCATAGGGCAGCGGCGCGCAAGGCTTCCAAAATCTCTGGCGCTGGGTTAGGAGCGCCCGGTAACCACGAGGCACCCTGGGCCCAGAGCTGTTCGGCAAACATCTTGTTTTGGGTCAAGGTGCCGGTTTTGTCAGAGCAAATGGTGGTGACCGAGCCCAAGGTTTCCACCGACGGTAGCCGTCGCACCAGCGCGTGCACCGCCACCATGCGTTTGGCCCCCAGCGCCAGCAGCACCGTCACCACAGCGGGCAGAGCCTCGGGAATGGCGGCCACCGCCAGGCTGATGGCGGTCAGGGCCATCAGCAGTGGGGCCTCGCCGCGCCACACGCCTGCTACAAAAATAATGACACAGATCCCAATTACCACAAGGGCTAGACGCTTGCCAAAGGCTGCAAGCCGGTCTTGCAACGGGGTGCTGCGGTCGTCCTGATCCAGCAATTGGGCGACCTTGCCCAGCTCGGTGGCCATGCCGGTGGCCATCACCAGCCCACGTGCCCGGCCCAGGCTGACGGTGGTGCCTTTGAACACCATGTTGAGCTGGTCACCCAGCGCGTTGCTGCTGTCGCTCGACAGAACATGGGTTTGTTTGGCCACGGTGACGGATTCGCCGGTCAGCGCCGATTCATCCACCTGTAATTGCGCGATGTCGATCAGGCGCATGTCGGCTGGGACCTGGTTGCCTGCCTCCAGTAGCACGATGTCACCCGGCACCAGGGCGGGGGAGGGCACCGCTTGTTGCTGACCATTTCGCAGCACATTGGCCTGGGCGGTGGCCAGCACCTGCAGCGCGGCCATGGCGCGGTCGGCGCGCCTGGCTGTGCAGCACGTTGGCGCCAAAGCGCTCCAGCCGCAGGGTCACTTCAGCCTGGCTCAGACCCTGGGCCGGGTCGACCGACTGTTTAGTCAAGAGTTCTTGGGCTTCGCGCTGATGCCATGGGATTGAGGTGGACATGGTCTGGCTGTCAGCGGCTCAAGTCGGAGCGCAGGTGAGATGGCAGCTGAGCCTGTAGTGAATGCACCTGGCGCTCCAGAATCTCAATACGCGTCAAGTTGTCCAGCAGAATCGCTACGGTGAACATGTCCAGGTCATAGTCCACACGCAACTTGGCCGCGTTGCGCAGCGGCATCACCCACTGGGCGCTGAAGACACGCTCAGGTGTCGCCGGGCTGACCGGCAGCAGCGCCCGGTATGTCACCAAGTCATCCAATTCGTCCTCGGTCAAGCCGCAGCAACGACTCAACTCGGTCAAGCTGATGGTGTCCAGGTTGTCGGAGCTGCGCCACTGCTGGGTCTGTTCTTGGCTCATGTTGGGTTTTCCTTGGGTGTGGTGGCGCGCGGGTTGAAGTGTGAAATACGCGCCAGTTCCTGATACAGCACACGTTCAGACTCGGTGAGGGAGGTTGGCACGTCGATGTGGACAATGGCGTAGATGTCACTTTGGTTCGCCAGCAGTCCGCGCCCGCGCAGGCGCAGGCGCAGTTTGCGCCCCGAACGCGTGCCCGCCGGTATGGTTAACAGCACCGGGCCATCGAGCGTGGGCACCTCCACCCCGGCGCCCAGGGCGGCTTCCCAGGGCGTTAGCGCCAGGTCAAAGTACAAGTCCAGCCCGTCGGGCCGGAACACCGGGTGTGGCGCCAGGGTGATGTGCAGGTAGATGTCGCCGTCTGGCCCGCCATGTTGGCCCTTGCCACCTTTGCCGCGCAGACGTAGTTTTTGGTCCTGCCGGGTGCCAGGCGGTACGGTGACTTCCAGAACCCGTTCACCTGCGCCGTCTTGCAAATTGAGTTTGACGGTGGTGCCTTGGCGCGCGTCGGCCAGCGTGAGGGTGATGCCGGTCTCGAAATCGCGGCCTTTCACGGGCATAGCTGCACGGCCAGTGCCCCCGCGCCCCCGACCCAAAGCCGCCAGCAGGTCGGCTAGGTCGATGTCCTCAAATGAACCTAGAAACGGCAATTCACCGCCAGTAATAGCCCGCTGAGCAAGCACTGGCGAGGGTTAGCGGGGATTTGGCACACTCACCCAATGGGTGAACACAAACA
>WSSedL1CaDRAFT_10001853_pt1 | contig 11611 bp, 12 predicted proteins | sample WetSurSL1Cattail_FD_9464 | JGI IMG/M metagenome (IMG submission 9464)
ATTGCTCGACAACTATATTTATCAAAACCGAAGTACACTGAAAGGATTGAAAGAGGTTCTGTGGAAACGCGTCTTGGATGTCAACGACCGCAATCTGCGGAGTGTGGTCACTGGATTAAGTGGATTGACGAACGGCGTTCCTGCCGAATCGGGCTTCGACATTACTCCGGCATCCGAAATTATGGCGATCTTGTGCCTCTCGGAAAACATCAACGACTTGAAACGCCGGATAGAGAATATTCTTTTGGGTTATACGCACGAAGACAAACCTTTTTTGGTGAAAGACCTGGGTGTGGCTGGTGCATTGACCGTGCTGTTGAAGGATGCGATATATCCCAACTTGGTGCAAACGACCGAAAACACGCCAGCCTTTATTCATGGAGGACCCTTTGCTAACATTGCGCATGGATGCAATTCGGTGATAGCAACGAAAATGGCCATGACGCATGCCGACTATGTGATTACCGAAGCAGGGTTTGGAGCTGACCTCGGGGCCGAAAAATTCTACAACATCAAATGCCGCAAATCGGGCCTTCGTCCCAAGGCAACCGTCGTGGTGGTCACTTCCCAAAGCTTGAAAATGCACGGTGGCGTTCCCTTGGAGGATATTAAAAGGCCAAATCCACAAGGGTTAGCAAACGGCTTCAAAAATTTAGACAAACACATCGAGAATCTTCATACCTTTGGCCAAAACCTGATTGTTACATTCAATAAGTTTTTCTTCGATACTCAGGAAGAAATCGATTTGTTGGCCGCACATTGCAAGGAGCAAGGTGTCGGTTTTGCCGTGAATGATGCGTTTGCAAAAGGGGGCGAGGGTGCCATTGAATTGGCAAAAGAGGTGGTGAGGATGGTGGAAGAAAATCCGTCGAAACCGCTTCGCTTTACCTATAAAGACAGCGATTCGATTGAAACAAAAATAGGGAAGATTGCCAAATATATCTACGGAGCAGGAAGCGTGGAATATTCCGACAAGGCGAAGAAGGTGATAGCAAAAGCTGAAAAACTGGGCATGGGGCATTTCCCTGTCTGCATAGCCAAAACGCAATATTCCTTTTCGGACAACGACAAAGCTTTCGGTGTACCCAAGCATTTTGCCTTCAAAATCACCGACGTAGCCATCAATAGCGGTGCGGAATTTATTGTTGCCATTGCCGGAACAATGATGCGTATGCCGGGCTTGCCCAAGATGCCGAATGCTAATAATATTGATTTGGTGGACGGAGAAATAGTTGGATTAAGCTGAGGCAATTATCAGTTATCAGTTTTAGAATTTTGAGAGATGAAGAGTGTCAGGAAATATGCTTTGGTTTTCGTATCTGTTTCGTGCTTCTTGGGGAGTTCACTGTTGGTGCGCGCAGGTGGCAAGAAGGCAGATTCTTTGATCTTTGAGAATTATGTGAAAACGATGGCGCCCAATGCCTATCTCCCAGTCAATGAATTGGTGATTAAAACTGCGTTCTATTTTCTCAACCGCCCTTATGTTGGGGGAACCTTGGAGCAAAATGGAGACGAGCAATTGGTTGTAAACCTCCGGGAACTCGATTGCACGACTTTCGTGGAAAATTGTGTCGCACTTTCGTTGCTGATGAAGTCTGCCGATAAAAGTTTCGGACATTATAAGTCTGTTTTGCAAACACTTCGCTACCGTGACGGAATGGTTAACGGTTATTCTTCGCGGCTCCATTATTCATCGGATTGGATTTTTGAGAATGAAAGAAAAGGGTTCTGGAAAAATATAAGCCTTTCGCTGGGTGGGTTGAGAGAAGAAAAGAGAATCAATTTTATGTCGGCAAATTCCCGCCTCTATCCGGCGATGAAGGATGATTCTTCGATGAAGAATAAAATAGAGGAATGTGAAAATGCTCTCAACTTGAGAAAAAACTATGTGATTCTTCCGAAAGAGCAGATTGCTTCTCAAGAAAAGAACTTTCGAGACGGCGACATTGTTTTTTTCGGAACAAAAATAAACGGGCTCGATTTCAGCCATGTGGGAATTGTATATCGCAACAACGGCGTTTTGAGCTTTATACATGCGTCCAGTGCCGGCAAAAAAGTGATGGTGCAGCCAACCTCATTAGCCGATTATTGCCTGCGTTCGAAAAATTGCAACGGAATAGCGGTTGTGAGGCTAAATGAAATGAAAAAATAGAAGGAACATAATGAACAGACAACTTTTTCGAACCATTGGCAGCGGAAGCCAGCTTTCCTTTCTTGCCCTCTTTTTCTTTTCCGGGCTGATATTGACAGGGATAGTTTCTGCCTTGTATTTAGCTCTTTCGGGACAGCACGACATTTATTCATTGTCGCCAAACATATTGAAATTCATACAAACAATACAAGCAGTGTTCGTTTTTCTTGTTCCGGCTTGGCTCTGCGCATATCTATTTCACGAGTCACCGAAACAATACCTGACTATCCATTCTCGTTTTTCGATAGGGCAGGTACTCATCGTGTCCGGAATCATGATTTCACTCTTACCTTTTATCAATTGGGTAGGTTACTTCAATAGCCAGATGGTGCTTCCCGAAACACTTTCCGGATTGGAAGCGCAGATCAAAGAGGCTGAAATGAATGCCGGAAAATTAACAGAACGCTTGCTTTTGAGCAATAGCATAATCGATTTTATTTCGTCCCTCGCTGTCATAGCATTCGTTGCCGCTATTACCGAAGAATTTTTCTTCCGGGGAGTGCTGCAGCAAATACTAGCCAAGTCAACACGGAATATACATCTCGCCGTCTGGATAACGGCCATTGTGTTCAGTGCCATTCACTTCCAGTTTTATGGTTTTCTACCCCGCATGCTCCTCGGGGCTGTGATGGGATATGTCTTTGTGTGGACGGGAAGCATTTGGATGGCTGTTTTGGCACATTTTGTAAACAATGCGTGTGCCGTGATTTCCCATTACCTCTATGCCGGAACGTCCACTTACGATCGATTCGAGAAGTTAGGGACAAACGGCACCTGGCCATTTGCTTTGGCCGGATTCCTGACGGCTTTGCTTCTGATTGTCTTACTTCGCAGGACAACCCGGGGTTTCCAAAGCCGACAATGAATTAGAAATCGCCGAACACCAAGATAAAATATAAAACAAGGCAAGCAAACCAGAGGGGCAATACTTGTTTGTCGCAATTGATATGACTAGGTTTCTTTAGCCGCTATAGGATGAGAATCCATAGATTTGGTGAACTGGCCGACAGCCTGCAAGGTGTGGCTCTTATTTATCAGACACAAATTTTCACAAATTACTTAGCACCAATGAGCATGATTTGTGGTTAAAATATTTTTAGAAACTAAAGACGAAATGCAACCAAAGCACATAGTTTCAACTGTTTTCGAGACCAATAAAAATATTGATTGTGAAATGGAGTGCCAAACTAATAAACCATAAAAAAGAAAAACGGATAGCCGTATATTTTGAAAAATAACCTTTCTGCTTCGTACCAAAACCAAATCGTCAATGCCATTAAATTATTTTTCACGACAGTAAGACAAACTAAAATACAAATAGACAAAATTCACCGACCAAAACGAGCCAAACTATTGCCCAATGTATTGAGTAAAGAAGAAGTAAAATTGATTTTGAATGCCCACAGCAACATCAAACACAAAACGATGCTATCGTTGATTTACAGTTGCGGTTTGCGACGAAGTGAGCTTCTAAATTTAAAACCCGTAGATATTGATTCCAAAAGGGGAATTGTAATCATCCGCGAGGGCAAAGGAAAAAAGACAGGATTGCCCCATTACCTCCAAAAATCTTAGAAATGCTTCGAGAATATTATATAGGCCGCCAACCCAAAACATGGCTGTTTGAAGGACAAAACGCTGGAGAACAATGTTCAGAACAGAGTTTGCAAAGCGTTCTAAAACAAGCCCTTAAAAAAGTAGGGAATCCAAAGCCTGTTACTTTGCACTGGCTTCGCCACAGCTATGCCACGCATCTATTAGAAAGCGGTACAGATTTGCGATATATACAAGAATTGCTAGGGCATAGCAGCAGCAAAACCACCGAAATATATACCCACGTAAGCACCAAAAATATTCAACAAATAAAAAGTCCATTTGATGATTTGTGAAATGTTTTATATATATTTACGATTAAATAAAGTATGATGCCTTTCATACCAATCTGCCTAAAAACGGTAGCTTTGTATGACTTTATCATACCTATATACAAGTTGTGGTTAATTACAAAAGAACATCCTGCAAAAATTAAACTAGACAAAAATTTGATTATTGTATCTAATTAGATACCTTTGTGTGAAATTATTTTTTAATGCCAACGATTGATAGTTTTAATGGTATCAAAATACATGTTTACAACGGAGAACACAGACCTCCTCATATTCATGCAGATTATAATGAATTTGAAGTGTTGATTGAGATTGAGAGAGGCGTGATTTATTCTGGTGACTTGCCAAACCGACAATTAAAACAAGTTTTCGATTGGTTGGCTGGTAATGCAGATTGGGCTTTAGAAATTTTTTATGAATTAAATCCTGAGTTAAAATGAGACAGAGTATAAAAATACCACGGATTTTAAAAATTAACTGGATTAGAGATTTGTCTATTTCAGTTATTTTTAACAATGGGGAATCAAGAATTATTGATTTTAGAAAAGTGCTTAAAAGGATAAGTGTTGAGAAAAAATCACCGGCATATATTCTGTTTGATTCGATTGAGTTTGCCAAAGTGGAACTGATTGACAATACTCTTTCATGGAATAATGTAGAGCAATACATTACAATGAGAAATGGAGAAAAAAGGAAAGTACCATACGAGATTGGTGCTGATGTTTTACTAAAATATAGCCAACCTGAGAAATCAGAACTTTCATTAAAACTTGGTAAATTGGTAAGAGAGGCAAGATTAAAAAGTGGATTGACACAACAAGATTTGGCATTAAAGAGTGGGACCTCCAGGACTTATATTTCTCGGATTGAGAATGATCGTTCAGATTTAGAGATTGCTACATTGAGAAAAATTATTGAGACAGGATTAGGAAGAAAATTAGAAATATCAATAAAGTAACTAACCACAACACACAATATAGCCAATAAGGGTTTCGGTGGTATGCGAAGGGTTGTATCCCGTCAACTTTTCGTGTAACTTGACAGGAAATCGCCCGCAATCGGCAACTTTTCATACCGCCAAACTTTAGCAGCAATATTACAGACGACCGTTACATGGACAAGTCAACACTTGATAACATACTTGAAAAACATAAGGCGCAACCTGTTGGACATGGTTACATTGACATCATTGTTTCCCGTGACAACTACAAAGACTTCATTTCCGACCTTGTGACATCTGGCTATAAAATCGACAGCGTAAGTTGGTGGGAATGGTGCGAGGACAAAAAAGAAAATGAATACGGACTTGGTGGACCTGAAAGTGTTTTTTATAAAGGTTGGTTTTCGGAAATCCCTGTTAACGTTGACGACTTTAATTTTTCAGCAGATACGACCAAAGAAAACATTATACAGGAAATTCTAACTAAAATTGAAACAAAGTCAATTTCATTTTCAGACGAGACAGCAACATTTAAAGCAAGTAACTGGCTGACACCAGCAATTTGGTTAGACGTTCCTGACGACTGGAGAAACAAATACAGCGCCTAACACGGGTTTTGCGTCAGGCGGGCTGACGTGCAAACTTGGAACTTTCTGCATCTAATGAACTTTAGTAATAAATTGAAACTTTGTGCTCTGAAACCCGCCCGAACGCAAAGCCCGAAAACGTTGTGTGCTATTATTAGACAACCATTTAAGTATTAACAACATGAAAAAATTAAAACATCTTTATCTAGCATTTTGTTTTGTAACGATTTTTGTTATTCCATCTTTTGCTACATGGTCAATTATCGTTGTTGATCGTAAAACAAAAGCTATTGGAATAGCAGGAGCATCTTGCACTTATAGCGTTTATGGTATTGGAGCTATCGCTCCCGGAAAAGGAGCAATCGTTGTCCAGGCAATGAGCAATAATGAAGCAAGGGCAAAAGGATTGAAAATGATTTTGGCTGACGCATCTCCCGAAGAAATTCTTAACGCAATTAAAGACCCAATGTTTGACCCTGAAGAACAACAGTATGCTGTAATATGTGTAAATTATTTGGAGAAGCCTTTAACTTATACAGGAATTTCGACAACACCAAACAAAGGGGCATTAACAGCAAAAGGAATTTCAGTACAAGGCAACACATTGTCTGATTCAAAAGAATTACAAGCAGTGTTAAATGCTGCAATAAAAGCTCAAAAAGATTCTCTTCCCATAGAAGATGTGTTGATGTTTGCATTGGAAGCAGGTGCTAAACTTGGAGGTGACAAAAGATGTGGAGACATAAAAGCGTTAAGTGCTTTTTTAACTGTTGCCAAACCTACTGATGACACCGAAAATCCTTATTTGAATTTGGTTGTTTATGGGACAGATGATACTCTGAATGCAGTTGAAACTTTACGGCAAAAATTCAATAATTGGAAAACTAAAGAGAACAAATAACAGCACACAACAGCAAAATACCCGGAAGTCGGGTTTCAGTGCTCCGTTGACAGGAAAGTAATAAATTGAAAACAAGGCAACAGGTTTTGAAACAAGTACTCAAAACTTGAATCACATACCCCGTTACCTTGCATTGGCTACTACGCCACCCATTTGCTTCAAAACGAAACAGATTTGAGATATACACAAGAATTATAGGGACGCAGCAGCAAAACCACCGAGATATATACCCCCTTCATTACCAAAAGGATTCAGCAAATAAAACGTCTTTTTGATGATTTGTACTAAAGATTTTGGTATAAGCGTTTAAATCGCTGTTATTATATTGAACCCATCTTAAAATAAATGAGTCTTGAGACAAGCTGTGTCTTGCTCATGAAAACAAAACTTTCTTTCTTCTGCCTGCCTGAAGGTGTCTTTAAATTTAGGCAAACTCAAAAATCTTTGGAAGAGGTTGGCAAATATCCATATCTGCAGTGGGTTGATTGAGATTCCTAAACTTTGATAAGTTCTTTACCTGTCTTTACAGATGCGCAACATGAGTGGATTTTCACCATTCGAAAGTGTTTTTTTTGCTTGTAGCAAATGATTGAAACAGAGGTATTCATAAGCCATTTTCTGGTTTAATTCTCGGTTTAACTCAACCGGCCTGAAACCCTCAAAAAACAAAAAAAACAGGCAGCTACCTATTTTGTAACTACCTGGTATTTACGAGCGGAAAACGGGACTCGAACCCGCGACCCCCAGCTTGGGAAGCTAATGCTCTACCGACTGAGCTATTTCCGCAAAAAGGTACTGCAAAGATATATTTTTTTTGAAAAACAACCGTGTGGATTCATAAATCTTTACTCTTAATATTGTTCATTTTGAAATGGAATAAATCTTAAAACAGAATCATTGAGATAGATACCTAAAGTTCTATACCGTAAAGATGGATTTTGTTGTATAGTGTTTTACGGTCTATATTCAGCAATTGGGCAGCTAAAGACTTGTTGCCTTTTGCCATTTTGATTGCATTTTCAATCTGCTGTTTTTCGTCTTTCGGCTTCAATGACAACTCGGTTGCTATTTCCGGTTCGTGTTTTTTTTGCAGTAAGTCGGGCAGATTATCTTTCGTAATGTACTCCGATTGCGCAAACAAAGCCATCCGTCTGATAGCGTTGCGCAATTCACGCAAGTTTCCCGGCCAATTGTAAGCTTCCAGAGCTTTCATGCACTCGGGGCTGAAGCCTTTCAATTGCTTTTGGAGTTCTTCGTTTGCTTTTTCCAAAAAGTGCTCTGCAAAATGGGGCAAATCTCCAGTGCGTTCCCTTAGCGGTGGCACTACGAGTGAAAACTCGTTGAGGCGGTGAAAAAGATCCTCGCGGAATCGTCCTTCGGCGATAGCTGTTTCCAAATTTTCGTTGGTGGCCACAATGATGCGGACATTCACGTCTATGTCGGAAGAAGAACCAACGGGACGTACTTTCATTTCCTGCACGGCGCGCAAGAGTTGAACCTGCACATCATACGACAGGTTTCCCACTTCGTCGAGGAACAATGTCCCACCATTTGTTTGCTCGAAAGCCCCTTTTTTGTTGTCGATGGCCGAAGTGAAAGAACCTTTCAGGTGGCCAAAGAGTTCACTAGGAGCAAGCTCTTTGGAGAGGCTTCCACAGTCGATCGCTAGAAAAGGCTTGGCATTTCTCCTGCTTTTTTCGTGGATGGCTTTGGCGGCATATTCTTTTCCTGTACCACTTTCGCCGCGGATCAAGACTGAAAGTTGGGTAGGTGCCACAAGATTGATGTATTCATACATTTTCTGCGAAGCTTTGCTTTCCCCCCAGACAACCTCGATTTGTTTTCTTGGAGGTGGTGTCGCCGATTTTCCGGTGGACGGCAAATTCAGAGGGGATTGTTTTTGTACCAATGCCTGTTCTATTTTTTGCGAAAGCACCGATGGGTTTATCGGCTTCTCCAAATAATCAAAAGCTCCGAGTTTTATGGCTCGCACTGCATTTTGAATTTCCGCATAGCTTGTCATGATAAACACTGGGACAGGCGATATATTGGGTTGCTCTTTGAACCAAGAAAGCAGGGAAATGCCATCTCCGTCGGGCAAACGGTAGTCGAAAAGTAGTAGGTCAAAAGTTTGCTGAAGTAGTATTTTTTTTGCTTCCTCTTGTTTTGCACAAGTTTCCACCTCAAACTGATTTCGTTGAAACCAAGTTCGAAGCATAAGTGCAAAAGCCGTGTCGTCCTCTACTATCAGAATTTTTTTCTTCATGTTGATATAGTAAAGTGAGGGTGTATTGATATTATAAGTGCTATTTATGCAAAAAGGGCTGAAATTAGTGGGGAATGTAAGATGAAACGTTTTCTTCGATTTTGGATGAAACGGCATTGCTCTTTCCCGTTGGAATAAATTCTTTGGATTTGGATGGTTTTCCTCGGTTGAGGGCTTGCAGCATCACGTCTATACCTACCCGTATGCCCGCCTGATACAGGTTTTGCTCCACCGTTTTGTATGCCAGCTCGGGGTGATTGTTGTCGTTGCTCAAATGGCAAAGCCAAATGTCGGCCAACTGTTCTGAATAAACCTTTACCACAAAATCGGCTGCTTCGCGGTTGCTCAAATGACCTGTGCCGCATGTGATCCGTTTTTTTAAATATGCTGGATAGCTCCCGTTTTGGAGCATTTCTTCATCGTAATTGCTTTCAATCACCAAGAGTTCCGCTTTTTTCGAAAAATACTCAATTCTATCGGTAATCCGCCCCACGTCGGTGGCCAAAGTCAAAGAATGTCCTCCAAAATTGATATGGTATCCAACATTGTCGAAGCTATCATGGGGCACCTCGAAAGCCGTCACATCAAAGCCATGCAATGAAAACATGCTTTCCTTCTCAATCACTTTTTGGGAAGCTTGAAGTTTGTCCTGCACATAGTGGCTTCTGTTGATGGCTTCGTGCGTGGCTTTTGTGGCATAAATCGGGATATGAAGTTTTTCACCTAGGCATCCCACTGTTCGTATATGATCTGCATGATCATGCGTAACAAGCACTGCCATAATATTCTGTAACGCTATTCCGTGTTCCCGAAGTGACTTTTTTATTGTGCGCAAGCCTATACCGGCATCAATCAGAATACCAGAAGACGATTTGCCAAGAAAGTAGCAATTGCCACTGCTCCCGCTGGCCAGACTTAAGAATATATATTTATCTTTTAAAGGGAATAAATTTAGCTCCATAATTTGCAAAGATACGGAAATTAATGAAATCTTAATTCCGTCTCAAATAGATATTAAAAGCTCAGCTCTGCCAGCTGTGATTTGTTTTTGTTAAATTCGGCTATTATTGTTTCTACAATCTCGTCAGCGGATGGTAAATCGTCGATCAACGCTGATATTTGCCCGATTTCTAATTCGCCTTCCACCAAATCTCCTTCAAAGATTCCTTTTTTTGCCCGGCCTCTGCCAAGCAATTCTTTTAGCTCTTCGGGCGTAGCACCACGGCTTTCGGCTTCTTGCACCTGTTTGAAGAATTCATTTTTCACCAAACGGGTTGGTCCAATTTTCTTCAAGGAGAGCAGGGTGTCTCCTTCTTTCAGATCAACACACAGTTTCTTAAATTCTTCGGAAGCAGAACTTTCCTGGCTTAGTGCAAAACGAGTTCCAATCTGAACCCCTTCCGCACCCAACGCAAAAGCAGCCAGCATGCCGCTACCTGTGGCGATACCTCCGGCTGCAATCAGGGGAATGGTGATCGCTTTTCTCACTTGAGGGATCAGTGTCAAGGTCGTGGTTTCTTCGTGCCCGTTGTGTCCTCCGGCCTCAAATCCTTCTGCCACCACTGCATCCACTCCTGCTTCCTGGCACTTCAATGCGAATTTGGAACTTGACACCACGTGCGCCACTTTGATCCCATTTTCCTGAAGCTTTTTCGTCCAAGTTTTCGGGTTTCCGGCAGATGTGAATACCACGGGAATTTTTTCTTCTATGATGATCTGAATAATTTCTTCGATATTTGGATAAAGCATTGGCACATTCACACCAAAAGGTTTGTCGGTGGCGGCTTTGCATTTTTGGATATGCTCGCGCAAGACCTCGGGATGCATCGATCCTGCGCCAATAAGCCCCAAGCCACCCGCATTGCTAACAGCAGAAGCCAATCGCCAACCACTGCACCAAACCATTCCGCCTGATATGATAGGATAGTTTATCCCAAATAAGGAAGTTATTCTGTTTGCCATGTTTTATTTCTTGATTTTAAATAGTTCGATGAAAAAAAATGTTTTATCTGCAAATTTAAGAAAATGAAATCGCATCGGAAACTTATTCTATGAAGAAATCCAATTGTAACAACAATTTTTGCGACGAATGATATAGGCGAATTTGGTCGCTTATTTTTCGTGATTCTCTTCTTTCGTTTCAAATTTTAGAAGCACAGCTTTTCCTAATTCGATCAAATCGCCATCACGCATAGGAAACAACATGCTTATGTCCCGAAGCTCCGATACCTCTATTCCATTTCGGAACACTTTTGTGGAGCCGCCTCCCAACGGGCGGCATCCCCCGGCCAAGGCTTGCAGGCAAAAACCAGCTCCTTCCTTGAAAACAATCCGGGCATGTTTTCGGCTGACGCAATTGTTGTTGGAGGCCTGTTCGTTGTCGTTATCCCTGATAGCTATGTGGTTGATGTGTATTCCATTATCCCGTGCTGTTTCGCATCTTCCGATGTTGTATATCCGTTGTTCAGTGGAGTCGAGCAATACGGTTTCCTTGAAAAGCGATCCCGTTCCACCCACCAAGCTTATTTGGGCTTTAGTGGCGGTTTGGATTGTTCTAACTTCCAACGGGCGGATTTCGATAAATATCCCTTTGGCCACTTCTGTCCAAGCTCCATTTTGGGGTGGTGTTTGGGTTTCGAAAAGGATGGCTGCATCCACCAAGGCCTCCAATTGTCGGTTTTGGAATTCTCTGCGCAAAGCTTCTTCGAATCCTTTTTCCCGAACTTCGGCTTGCAGGAGTTGTTGTTCGTTGGCAACCCAAATGACGATTGTTTCCTTGAACTCCCGTTTCCCATAGTAAGGCTTGAAGTAACCGGCTATGGCATTCAGCAAATTTGCCT